>OGRM01002079.1_pt1 | contig 10544 bp, 8 predicted proteins | sample 1553491 | NCBI WGS metagenome assembly OGRM01 (sample SAMEA2580110, study PRJEB22360) | human gut metagenome | biome: human gut; feature: human-associated habitat; material: faeces | place: Denmark | collected 2008/2010
TATCCTTGTAAAATCTCCGAAGGTTGCGACCTACGATCTGCAGCCGGAGATGAGCGCTTACGAAGTATGCGATCGTCTGTGCGAAGCAATCCGTTCCGACAAATACGACGTGATTATTATTAACTTTGCAAACCCGGATATGGTAGGTCATACCGGTGTGATCTCTGCAGCCATCAAGGCGATTGAGACCGTAGATGAGTGCGTAGGCAAGGCAGTACAGGCAGTGAAGGATGTAGACGGTGTTCTGTTCATCTGTGCAGACCACGGTAACGCAGAGCAGATGATCGATTACACCACCGGTCAGCCTCATACCGCACATACCACCAATCCGGTTCCGTTCATCCTGGTAAACTACGATCCTGCTTATACGCTGAAAGAGGGCGGATGCCTGGCAGATATCGTACCTACCCTGATCAACGTGATGGGTATGGAGCAGCCGGCAGAAATGACAGGAAAGTCTCTGTTAATTAAAAAGTAATCACCGGAATATTTTCGGTAAGATCGCAGAAACCATAAAAGCAGATGAAGATTCCTCAGGCACTTTGCACGGTGCCTGAGGATTTTGTAACTGATTTTTACATGATATCTTCTTATCAGCAGGAGGAAGAATTATATTATATGGAACAGAAGAAAAATCTGGTAACTCTGGGCAGCACCGGGATCACCGTAGAGAAAAACTCCTTCGGAGCGCTGCCCATCCAGCGGATCTCCAAGGAAGCAGCCATTGGACTGCTTCGCAAAGCCTATGCTGCAGGCGTGACCTTTTATGACACTGCCAGATACTATACTGACAGTGAAGAGAAAGTGGGCGCTGCTTTTTGGGGTATGCGGGATAAAATATATATCGCTACCAAGACCGGAGCCACCACAGCAGAAGGCTTCTGGAAGGAGCTGCACACTTCCCTGGAAAAATTAAAAACAGATTATATCGACATCTACCAGTTCCACAATCCGGCATTCTGCCCGAAGCCGGGAGATGGCACGGGATTGTATGAGGCCATGCTGGAAGCCAAAGAAAAAGGCATGATCCGTCACATTGGTATTACCAATCACCGCCTGAATGTTGCCCATGAAGCCATTGAAAGCGGACTGTATGAGACACTGCAGTTTCCGTTCTGCTATCTGGCTACCGACAAGGATCTGGAACTGGTACAGGATTGCAAAAAGGCAGGCATGGGATTCATTGCCATGAAGGCACTGTCCGGCGGACTGATCAATAATTCCGCAGCAGCCTATGCGTATCTGGCACAGTTCGACAATGTGCTTCCCATCTGGGGTGTGCAGCGGGAGAATGAGCTGGATGAATTCTTATCCTATATCGACAATCCTCCCACACTGACACCGGAATTACAGGCGGTGATCGATCGTGACAGAGAAGAACTGCAGGGAGAGTTCTGCAGAGGCTGCGGCTATTGCATGCCCTGTCCGGCAGGGATCGAGATCAACAACTGTGCCCGCATGAGCCTGATGATCCGCAGAGCACCTTCAGCAGCACAGCTGACAGACGAGATGCAGGCAAAAATGCGTAAGATCGAGGATTGCCTGCATTGTGGCAGATGTAAATCCAAGTGTCCCTATGGACTGGATACTCCGGCACTACTTGAGAAAAATTATAAGGATTACTGTGAGATCCTTGCCGGAAAAGCGTATTAACACATAGCAGATCTGAATAATAACCTCCTTATGGGACATACTTACCTAAGAAAAAGTAAGTTAAGGATGCCTGTAAGGAGGTTTTTTATGGAAAAATATCTGGAGATCGTCGAAGTACATGGAAGGGAGATTCTGGATTCCAGAGGAAATCCCACGGTGTCTGCCACTGTCACGGTGAAGGACAGAGAGAACGGCAGATGTTTTCAGGGGATGGCAGCGGTGCCCTCCGGAGCCAGTACCGGACAGTTCGAGGCTGTGGAACTCAGGGATGGAGAAACCAGATATTTCGGACTGGGTGTGCAGCATGCCGTCAAAAACGTGGATGAAAAGATTGCAAGTGTTTTGGTGGGAGAGAATGCATTGGAGCAGATCCGTATCGACCGGATCCTGCGGGAGACGGACGGCACGGACAATAAGAGTAACCTGGGAGCCAATGCCATGCTGGCAGTGTCCATGGCGGTGGCAAGAGCAGCGGCGGAGGCACTGGGTCTTCCCCTGTATCGTTACTTCGGAGGAATCTCTCCGAGACTTCTGCCGGTACCTATGATGAATATCTTAAACGGCGGAAAGCATGCGGCGAACACCGTGGATTTCCAGGAGTTCATGATCATGCCCGCGCAGGCGGAGAACTTTGCGGAGGGGTTACGGATCTGTGCGGAAATTTATCATAATCTGAAAAAACTGCTGGAGGAGAAAGGCTTGTCCACCGGAGTCGGGGATGAGGGCGGCTTTGCCCCCAATCTGCCGGATGCAGAGAGTGTGCTGGATCTCCTCGTGGAGGCAATCGAAGCTTCCGGATATGTGCCGGGGCAGGATATCCGGATCGCCATGGATGCCGCCAGCAGCGAACTATATAATGAAAAAACGGGAATGTACCATTTCCCCGGAGAGAGTAAGCTGAAGGGAGAGGAAGTCCTGCGGGATACCGGAGAAATGATCTCGTATTATGAACGGCTCGTAGAGAACTATCCCATTATCTCTATTGAGGACGGACTGGATGAAAATGACTGGGACGGATGGCAGGAGCTGACGAAACGGCTGGGAGAGAAGATCCAGTTAGTGGGAGATGATCTGTTTGTCACAAATACAAAACGGCTGGATGCCGGGATCAAACTTCATTGTGGTAATGCCATTCTGGTTAAAGTCAATCAGATCGGAACTCTGTCCGAAGCCTTCGAAGCGGTGGAGATGGCACACAAGAATGGTTACAAGGCAGTGATCTCCCACAGATCCGGCGAGACCGAGGATTCCTTTATCGCAGATCTGGCGGTAGCTTGCCGGACAGATCAAGACCGGAGCGCCCTGTCGCAGCGATCGTGTGGCGAAGTACAACCGGCTGCTTGCCATTGAAGAGGAGTTAAAGGATGCCGCGGCATATATGGAGCCGTTCCACAAGATCTGAGTGGTTGCGCAACAAAATGTAAACTACAAAAAATAAAAAATGTATAAAAAAGAAGAATTTTCTGCACCAAAAATTCTTCTTTTTTTTTGAGGAAAACTATAGAGACATACATGGGAGAAAGAAAAAAGAACAAAAATACAATGTGTAAATATACATCATATACTGGAAAATATACACTATATACAGGAATTGAAAACAGAGACTATTTTTATTGAAAAACTTTTTCATAAATATACAGACAAATGTGCGCGCTACACGCACAGCGGAAGGAGACAGCAAAAGAGGCAGAGTCACGGAAACTGGCAGATGCTTCATGTGTAATTCAGTTGACACAGCCTCAAAAGTGTTGTAATATAACAAAAGTCGTTTTCGGAAAAGTAAAGTACATTTTTTGCACGTGTATACTTGCATACAAATGCGAAGAATGCATTTTATTAATGTCCGTAGGCAAAAGAAAAGCAAGGAGTTGAAGAGATGCTTAAATATATTGCAAAACGTATCGGCCTGGCGCTGATCACGATTTTTACAGTAGCAACACTCACCTTTTTCCTGATGAACATGGTCCCCGGTGGTCCGTTCCTCTCGGAGAAAGCAGTAAGCCCTGCTGCACAGGCAGCCCTGGAGGCAAAATATGGACTGGACAAGCCTTTGTCCCAGCAGTATCTGACGTATATGAAAGATGCTTTGCACGGTGATTTCGGAGAGAGTCTGAAGCAGAGAGGAAGAACCGTTACTTCTATTATAGTATCCAAGTTCCCTGTATCTGCAAGAGTAGGTGGACTTTCCGTTATTGTAGCACTGTTGGTAGGTATCCCTCTGGGATGTCTGGCAGCTACCCATCGCGGCAAGACGCTGGACAGCGTGATCTCCGTGATCTCCACTTGTGGTATTGCGGTACCAAGCTTCGTTATATGTACTCTGCTTCTGTATTTCCTGGGAAGTAAGGTAAAGATACTGCCCACCTACGGAATCGGCACCTGGAAGCATTATGTGATGCCCGTGATCGCACTGGCATTGTACCCAACTGCTTATATTATGAGACTGATGCGTTCTTCCATGCTGGACGTTCTGGGACAGGATTATATGAGAACCGCTACGGCGAAGGGAGTAAAGCCTTTCTTCCGTCTGTTCAAGCATGCACTGAGAAATGCACTGCTCCCCGTTATCACCTATGTAGGTCCTATGATGGCTTATACTATGACAGGAAGCTTCGTAGTAGAGAAGATTTTCACGATCCCCGGCCTGGGCAATGAATTTGTCAGCTCGATCATTAACCGTGACTACACCATGATCATGGGTACCACCATTTTCCTCGCAACACTGATGGTTGTCATGAATGTGCTGGTGGATATCGTGTATAAGCTCGTCGACCCCAGAATCAAGTTGAAGTAAGATTAACAGGAAGGAAGATACCGATGAAAGAACCGAATGCTATGAGCTTTCATGTAAAATATAAACCGGAAGATTTTATGCCGGCGAACGAAGAAGAGAAGCAGAGTCAGGTCATCATGCGCGAGAGCGTGGGCTTCTGGCAGGATGGCTTCCGCAGACTTCGTAAGAATAAGGTTGCCATGGTCAGCCTCTTCGTTATTATTGTAGTTATGATCTTTTCCTTTATCGTGCCTGCATTTTATCCCTATGATTACAAGACACAGATCAAAGGAAGCGAGAATCTGCACCCCATGCAGTATTCCGAGAAAGAGATAGAGCGTATGGATGCGGGAGAGAAGGTATTCCCCCATGTGCTCGGTACAGATAAAATGGGCCGTGATTATGCCATCCGTGTTATGATGGGAAGCCGTATCTCCCTGTTGGTTGGTCTGATCGCTACTGCCATCATTTTCGTGATCGGTTCCCTGATTGGTTCCATCTCTGCCTTCTTCGGTGGATGGGTGGATCTGATCATTATGCGTATTGTGGATATTATCTATACGATACCGGATTTCCTGCTGATCGTGCTACTGTCCTTTGCGTTAAAGGACCCTCTGGCGAATCTGGCACAGCTTCCCGGATTCGGATGGATGCAGATCGTAGGATCTAACCTGATCAGTATCTTCATCGTATTCGCATTGCTGTACTGGGTAGGAATGGCACGTATGGTACGAAGCCAGATCCTGACCCTGAAGGAAAATGATTATGTCATGGCAGCCAAGGCTCTGGGAGCCAAGGATGGCCGTATCATTAAAAAGCATCTGCTGACCAACTGTATCGGTACGCTGATCGTTACCACCACACTGCAGATCCCTTCCTCTATTTTTACCGAGAGCTATCTGAGCTTCTTAGGTATGGGTGTGGCAGTTCCTCTGCCTTCCCTGGGAAGCCTTGCAAGTGATGCCATTAACGGAATGATCACATTCCCGTACCTGCTGTTTGCACCCTGTCTGCTGATCAGTCTGATCATCTTAAGCTTTAACCTGTTTGGTGACGGACTTCGTGACGCATTTGACCCGAAGCTTAAGAATTAATGGAAGGAGTAGTGAAGATGGATAACAATTATCTGGTAGATATACAGCATGAACGTCTCTCTTTCTTTACTCCTGCCGGAGAAGTAAAGGCACTGAACGATGTCTCCATTCACCTGAAGGAAGGGGAAGTACTGGGCATCGTAGGAGAGAGTGGTTCCGGTAAATCCGTAACCGCATACAGTCTGATGGGACTGACCGCTTATCCCGGTAAGCTGATCGGCGGAGAACTTCACTTCAATGGACACGAAGTGGAGAAAATGACCGAAAAAGATTTTTCCAAGATGCGTGGTAAAGAGGTCTCCATTATTTTCCAGGATCCTCTAACCAGCTTAAATCCCGTATATACCATTGGTAATCAGATTATGGAAGTGATCCGTCTGCATACCGATGCGGACAAGAAAAAGGCATATGCAAGAGCAGTGGAGCTTTTGTCTCTGGTAGGTATCAATGAACCGGAGAAGCGTATGAAGCAGTATCCCCACGAGCTGTCCGGTGGTATGAGACAGCGTGTCATGATCGCAATCGCGCTGGCATGTGAACCGAAGCTTCTGATCGCCGATGAGCCTACTACCGCACTGGACGTTACCATTCAGGCGCAGATCCTTGAGCTGATGATGGAGCTGAAGGACAAGTTGGGCATGGCGATCATCATGATCACCCATGACCTGGGTATCGTGGCGAGCATGTGTGACCGTATTGCAGTCATGTATGCCGGTCGTATCGTGGAGACCGGTACCTGTGACGAGATCTTCTACCATCCGAAGCATGAATATACCAAGGGCCTTCTGGAGAGTATCCCCCGTCTGGACAGCACGAAGCATGAGAAGCTGATCCCCATCGAGGGTAATCCGGTGGATCTTTTGAATCCTCCCGAGGGATGTGCATTCGCACCCCGCTGCAAGAACTGCATGAAGATCTGCCTGAGAGAGAATCCGCCCAAGACGGATTTTAGCGAGACGCATTATGCACACTGCTTTATGAACCAGAAAGCTGAGATGGAGGGAGGAAATACCAATGAGTGATAAGTTACTTCAGGTTGAACATTTGAAGCAATACTTCCCCGCAGGCGGCATGGGTAAAAACCGTAAGTTCGTGAAGGCCGTGGATGATGTCAGCTTTTTTGTGAATAAAGGTGAGACTCTCGGACTGGTAGGAGAGAGCGGCTGTGGTAAGACCACCACCGGACGTTCTATCTTACGATTATATGAGCCCACCGGCGGCAAGATCACATTTGACGGCAAGGTGATCCTGGACGTTGAAAATAAAGTAAAGGTAGATATGCTGCCTTACCGTCAGAAGATGCAGATGGTATTCCAGGATCCTTATGCAAGTCTGGATCCCAGAATGACCGTAGGAGATATCGTAGGGGAAGCCATAGATATTCATAAGCTGGCTGCCAATAAGAAGGAACGTCATGATATGATCATTTCCATGCTGGAGAAGGTTGGACTGAACTCTGAGCATGCGAACAGATATCCTCATGAATTCTCCGGCGGACAGCGTCAGCGTGTCGGCATTGCGAGAGCACTGGCAGTGAACCCGCAGTTCATCGTCTGCGATGAGCCGATCTCCGCACTGGATGTATCGATCCAGGCACAGGTGGTGAATATGTTCGAGGAGCTGCAGGAGCAGATGGGACTGACCTATCTGTTCATCGCACATGACCTCTCTGTCGTAAAACATATCTCCGACCGTATCGGCGTTATGTACCTGGGCAAAATGGTAGAGCTGGCAGACAGCTACGAGCTGGTAGCACGAAGCCTGCATCCTTATACCAAGAGCCTGATCTCTGCGATCCCCATTGCAGATCCCATCAAGGCAAGAGCAAGCAAACGTATTGTTCTGCAGGGAGATGTACCCAGCCCCTTAAATCCTCCTACCGGATGTCGTTTCCGCACCAGATGTCCTTATGCGGATGAGTGCTGTGCACAGAAGGAACCCGAATGGAGAGAAGTGGAAAAGGGTCACTACGTGGCTTGCCACCATGTGGAGAAGATCAATGCCTGAAATTAGGTATTGACAGCTGAGCAATTTAGCTGTTTAATATAAAGCTATACAAAGCATAGTGCTTTTGTATGAAAAGAAAGAGGAGGATAACTTTATGAAAAAGAAGTTAGCTATGCTGCTCACCGCAGCAATGCTGGTAGGTTCTCTGGCAGCATGCGGCAGCAGCGACAATGGTTCTTCTGCAACCGGCAGTGCCAGTGCAACTGACAGCACCAAGACCGATGCAGCAGCAACCGAAGTTAGTACCGAAGGCAAACAGCTTACCGTTCAGATCGGTCCCGATCCCGAGACCATTGATCCCGCACTGAACAGTGCAGTAGATGGCGGTAATATGCTGCTTCACTCTTTTGAGTGTCTTCTGACAATTGACCAGGATGGTAAGATCGCTCCCGGACAGGCTGAGACCTGGGAAGTATCTGAAGATGGTCTTACCTGGACCTTCCATCTTCGTGATGGATTAAAGTGGTCTGACGGCAGTGATCTGACCGCAGACGATTTCGTATACAGCTGGAAGCGTGTATGCGATCCCGTAGTAGCAGCTCCTTATGCTGAGACTGTTCTGGGTATGGTTAAGGGCTTTGACGAGGCACAGGCAGGTGATCTGGATGCTCTGGCAGTATCCGCTCCCGATGCTAAGACCTTCGTTGTAGAGCTTTCCAATCCCTGCCCTTACTTCGAGTCTCTGGCAGCATTCGCTACCCTGAGCCCTGTTCAGCAGGCAACCGTAGAGGCTAACGGCGATGCATGGGCTACCGCAGCTGAGACCTATATCTCCAACGGACCTTTCTACATTACCGAGTGGGTACCCGGTTCTCACATTACTATGTCCAAGAACCCTAACTACTGGAATGCAGATGCGATCAAGCTTGGCAGCATCAAATTCGTACTGATGGAGGATTCCAACGCAGCTTATACTGCATACCAGTCCGGTGATGTACTGTTCATCAAGGATGTTCCTACCCAGGAGATCCCCAGCTTACAGGGTAACCCCGAGTTCCATGTAGAGCCTAACCTGGGAACTTACTATCTGTCCATGAACCTGGAAGATCCTGCATTCGCAGATGTAAATGTTCGTAAGGCTCTGAGCCTGGCAATTGATCGTGATTATGTAGCAAATACCCTGATGCAGGGAACCTACTCTCCCGCATACAACCTCGTAGGTGAGGGCTGGGTAGATACCGACGGCAGCTCCTTCAATGCAAATGCTAACGGTGGTCAGAGCTATATCTCCGAGGATTTCGATGCTAACCTTGAGGAAGCTAAGCAGCTCTTAGCTGATGCCGGCTACCCTAACGGTGAAGGACTTCCTACCATCACCTATACTACCAACGATGCAGGTTACCACAAGGTTGTTGCTGAGTACTTACAGCAGGCATGGGGCGAGCTTGGTATTAACGTAGAAGTAAATATCGTTGAGTGGTCCAGCTTCACTCCGATGAGACGTAACGGTGAGTACATGGTAGCACGTAACGGATGGGTAGGAGACTACAGCGATCCTTCCAATATGTTAGACCTGTTCTGCACCGGCAACGGTAACAACGATGGTAAGTTCTCCAATGCTGACTTCGATGCAGCTATGGAGAAGGCAGCTTCCACCATGGATACCGCTGAGCGTTCCGCAGCTCTTCATCAGGCTGAGGATGTTCTGATGGAGCAGGTAGGATGCATCCCTGTTGCTTACTACAATGACTTCTGGCTGCAGAGCGAGAAGATCACCGGTATCTGGCATTCCGCTTATGGTTTCTGGTACTTCATGTATGGTGACATCGCAGAGTAATCTGTGGATCTGATCATTCAGAATAAAAACGAAGGCCCCCTGTGAGATCGTAAAGATTTCCGGGGGTTCTTTTTTGTGCCGCGTTTTCGGCGCTGTATTGTAAAATGTTGTTGCAATTGTGTACAATATATGGTAATATAAAATCTGCTTGACATTAGGAGGTGTGAAATGGAAGCATTAAGAGTAGTAATCAACATAATTTTTATATTGGTATGTGTAGCACTGACAGTGTTAGTATTGATGCAGGAAGGTAAATCCGCAGGACTGGGTTCCATCAGCGGCGCTGCTGAGACCTACTGGGGCAGAAATAAAGGACGTTCCATGGAAGGTATGTTAGTAAAACTGACCAGAATTTTTGTTATCTTGTTTATCGTGATTGCAGCGGTATTAAATATGAGTATTTTTTAAGATGAATGGATGGCTGTCGCAGATGCGGCAGTCATTTTTTTCATAAGAAAAAAGGACGGGGTTTATGGAGAAAACAATTTTAGAAGAACGGAAAAAGACAATTTACCAGTTTATCTGCGATGAGTTTTATGTACCGATGAAAGCAAAGGAGATGGCAGTCGTTTTATCAGTACCGAAATCCCAGCGCAGTGAACTGCAGGAAGTACTTGATGCGCTTGTGATGGATGGAAGGATCGAGGTGACTTCCAAGGGAAAATATATCAAATCAGAAGGAAAATACTTAATCGGTACATTTACGGCGCATGCAAGAGGTTTTGGATTTGTCAGCATCGAGGGGGAAGAGGAAGATATCTTCATCCCGGAATCACAGGTGCATGGTGCGTTTCATATGGATACGGTTCAGGTGGCGGTTACTTCTGAGAATAGTGGGAAACGCAGGGAAGGTACGATTACAAAAATTATATCCCGCGGTACCACACGAATCGTATGTACTTATGAAAAAAGTAAGACGTTTGGATTTGCCGTGCCGGACAATCCTAAATTCGGTTCAGATATTTTTATTCCGCAGGAGCGTTCGAAAGGAGCTGTCAGCGGACATAAGGTCGTGGTCGAGATCACGGACTACGGCAAAGAGGGAAGAAAACCGGAAGGGAAAGTGGTTGAGATCATTGGTCATATCAATGATCCGGGGACAGACATTATGTCTATCGTAAAGGCTTACGACCTGCCGGTAGAATTTTCAGAAAAGATCATGCATCAGGTGGAAAATGTCTCGAACGAAGTCAGCACCGCAGATATGGCAGGAGGCCAGGAATTCAAGGCTTTAAAGAAC
>OGRM01002092.1_pt1 | contig 10504 bp, 11 predicted proteins | sample 1553491 | NCBI WGS metagenome assembly OGRM01 (sample SAMEA2580110, study PRJEB22360) | human gut metagenome | biome: human gut; feature: human-associated habitat; material: faeces | place: Denmark | collected 2008/2010
AACCATGATTTTGAAGGTGCGATCAAAGCAATTTATGATATTTTTGTAACTACACAAATTTAGGAGGCTGTTCAAAAGATGAATATTTTATTTTTCCTGAAGCCAAAGAGTGAGCTGGCATATATCTATGACTATCACACACTCCGACAGGCTATGGAGATCATGGAATATCACAAGTATTCGTGTGTGCCGATACTGAATAAAGAGGGGAAATATGTCGGCTCGATCACGGAAGGTGATGTCCTGTGGGCATTAAAAAAGCTGGATATCTTTAATATAAAGGAAGCAGAAGATATCAGTATTATGAAAATCAAACGCCGTGTAGACTATCAGTGTGTAACTGCTGAGTCAGACATGGAAGATCTGATCGGCCGTGCGATGGAACAGAATTTTGTACCTGTTATCGACGACCAGGAACATTTTATCGGTATTATTACCAGACGAGACATTATTGGTTACTGTTATGACAAATTGAAAGAATGTGGGACACAAGATGATCATTGATTTTCATACACATATGTTTCCAGATAAGATAGCCGGGCGTACGCTCGACTATCTTTCTGGCATTTTTGGAGCAAGTCCGTTTGCGGATGGGACATATACGGGACTTTGTAATTCTATGGGAAAAGGAGCAGTTGATATTTCCATTGCACTTCCGGCTGTGACGAAGGTATCGCAGGTTGCATCGATCAACCGGTTTGCATCTGCGTATACGGAAGGACCTGTCATCTCTTTTGGCGGGATTCATCCGGAATGTGAGAATTATAAAGAGATATTAAAAGAAATAAAGAATCTGGGATTGAAGGGGATTAAGCTGCATCCGGATTATCAGGATATGTATTTTGACAATATCCGCTATGAACGTATTATCGATGCAGCATCAGAACTGGGACTGATCACAGTGGTGCACGCGGGTGTTGATCCAAAATGTCCGGAGGATGTACACTGTACACCGGAGATGGCAAGAAAGGTTCTGGATGATGTAAAACCGGAGAAACTGGTGCTTGCACATATGGGCGGCAATGAAATGTGGGATGATGTGGAACGGTATCTGGTGGGACAGAACGTATATTTTGATACAGGAGTCATACTGAATACAATGCCGCAGGAACAGTTCTTACGGATCGTACATATGCATGGTGCTGACAGGATTCTGTTTGGAACAGATTCTCCGTGGGCAGATCAGAAGAATTTTGTGGCGTTGTTAGAGCATATGCCACTGACAGAGGAAGAGAAGGCTGCCATCTTTTCAGAAAATGCAAAGAAATTGCTGGGAATATAGCAGACAGAAGTAAGAAAAGAAGGCTGCAAAATGTTGATGATACAAAAAAATGTAAAAAAATAAAAAATATTCCGGATACCACTTGCATTTTGGAAAAACGTATGCTATTATCTTCTAGTATGCCGCACAGTGAGGTTGAAGTTCTGCTGAAATTATCAGTCAGACACCGTAACTGGCGAGTAATGATAATAGGAGGTGCCATATGTACGCAATTATAGCAACAGGTGGTAAACAGTACAAAGTAGCCGAAGGCGATATCATTAAAGTAGAGAAACTTGGTGTAGAGGCTGGAGAAACTTTTACATTTGACCAGGTTCTTGCAGTAAGTGACAACGGATTAAAAGTTGGTAACCCGACAGTTGCAGGTGCAACAGTTGAAGCTTCTGTAGTTGAGAACGGTAAAGCTAAAAAAGTTATCGTTTACAAGTACAAGAGAAAGACTGGATACCATAAGAAAAACGGTCACAGACAGCAGTATACTGCAGTTAAGATTGAAAAAATCAACGCTTAATATTGGAGAGCATCCATGATTCATGTAACGATCTTTCAGAACAAGTATAAAGAATGTGTAGGTTTTCAGACGGAAGGACATGCTGAATATGCAGATCCAGGACAGGATATTGTATGTGCCGCTGCTTCTATCCTGGTGATTAACACAATCAATGCAATTGAAGAATTTACGGAAGATGACGCGAGTCTGATTTCGGAAGATGAGATGGGAATGATTTCCTATCACCTGAATCATCCTTCAAAAGATGCACAGCTTTTGCTGAACACAATGATTCTTGGTCTGGAACAGATGGTAGATGATGACAACTATGCAGAATATATTGATTTAACATTCGAGGAGGTGTAACAACCATGATGAAATTAAACCTTCAGTTTTTCGCTCATAAAAAAGGAGTTGGTTCTACAAAGAACGGTCGTGACTCTGAATCTAAGAGACTTGGAGCAAAAAGAGCAGACGGACAGTTTGTAAAAGCTGGTAACATCCTTTACAGACAGCGCGGAACAAAGATTCACCCAGGAATCAATGTAGGACGCGGCGGTGACGATACATTATTCGCACTCGTTGATGGCGTTGTAAGATTTGAAAGAAAAGGAAAAGATAAGAAACAGGTTTCTATCTATCCAGTAGCTTAATTATGAGTTGAAAAAGTGCGTTGCAATGATTAACTTCTTTCGGTTATGATGCAGCGCGCTTTTTTTAACTTCCGTTTATTTATATAGATGAAAGGAATACAGTATGTTTGCAGATAGAGCAAGGATATTTATTAGAGCAGGAAAAGGCGGAGACGGTCATGTGAGTTTCCGGCGCGAGAAGTACGTGGCGAATGGCGGCCCAGATGGTGGAGACGGCGGACGCGGCGGAGACGTTATATTTGAAGTCGATGAAGGACTGAATACACTTCAGGATTACAGACATAAACGAAAATTTACAGCAAAAGACGGCGAACAGGGCGGAAAACGCAGATGCCATGGCGGAAACGGCGCAGATATTGTCCTGAAAGTACCGGAAGGAACCGTCATTATGGACGCTGCGAGCGGAAAAGTCATCGCAGATATGTCCGGTGAAAACCGCCGTCAGGTTGTATTAAAAGGCGGCAAAGGCGGAAACGGAAATATGCATTACGCAACCGCTACCATGCAGGTTCCGAAATACGCCCAGCCAGGCCAGCCGGCACAGGAGCTGGAAGTAAGAATGGAACTGAAAGTCATCGCGGACGTCGGACTCGTCGGCTTCCCGAACGTTGGAAAATCGACCCTGCTTTCCCGCGTGACAAATGCAGAACCGAAAATTGCAAATTATCACTTTACCACGCTTTCCCCGAACCTCGGTGTCGTAGACCTTGAGGGCTGCAGCGGATTTGTTATCGCAGATATCCCGGGACTGATCGAGGGTGCATCGGAAGGAGTCGGCCTCGGCCATGAATTCCTGCGCCACATCGAGAGAACCCGCGTGATGATCCATGTAGTAGACGTTGCATCGACCGAGGGAAGAGATCCGGTGGATGATATCAACAAGATCAACAAAGAGCTCGAAGCCTATAATCCGGAGATCGCAAAACGCCCGCAGATCATCGCGGCCAATAAGACCGATGCGATCTATGTAGAAGAGGGCGAAGAGAATCCGGTGGAACGTCTGAAAAAAGAGTTCGAGCCGAAAGGCATCCCGGTTTATCCGATTTCTGCCGTCAGCGGAAAAGGCTTAAAAGAGCTTTTATATGCCGTACAGAAAAAACTCGATGAGCTTCCGAAAGAGCGTATGGTCTTCGAGCAGGAATTCTTCCCGGAGGATATGCTTCTTGCCGAGAACCTGCCGTACACCGTCGAGCAGGACCCGGAGGACGAGCACCGCTTCATCATCGAGGGACCGAAGATCGAGAAAATGCTCGGCTACACCAATCTGGATTCCGAGAAAGGTTTTGCTTTCTTCCAGCGGTTCTTAAAAGATACCGGTATCTTAGACGAACTCGAACAGGCCGGCATCCAGGAAGGCGATACCGTCAAGATGTATGGATTTGAATTTGATTATTATAAATAGAACGAATAAATAACGAAGGAGGAGACGTATGACCAGCAAGCAGAGAGCATACCTGAAAGGCCTTGCCATGACCATGGAACCGATCCTGCAGGTAGGAAAAAGCAGCATCACGCCGGAGCATACCGCTGCTGTAGCAGAGGCACTTGAGGCGAGAGAACTGATTAAAATCAATGTACTGCAGAACTGCCTCGATGATCCAAGAGAGATCGCAGAAGTTCTGGCAGAACGCACCAATTCCCAGGTCGTACAGGTGATCGGCAAAAAGATCGTGCTGTACAAAGAGGGCAAAAAAGAGAAAAAGAAAATTCAGCTTCCGAAATAATCCGCAGGAAAGAACCGCCGGGACCGGAGCATACCGCTGCAGTTCCGGCGCTTTTTGAGGAAAACGTATGGAAAAGAAAAACAGAAAAATTGGCATTATGGGAGGCACATTCGATCCCATTCATATCGGTCATCTGATCCTTGGCGAGGCGGCGTACGAGCAGTTCGGGCTTGATGAAGTCTGGTTCCTTCCGGCCGGAAATCCGCCACATAAGCGGAACCGGGCGGGACGGGCAAAGAATGCACAGCGTGTCGAGATGGTGCGCCGTGCCATCGCATCCAATCCGCATTTTGTGCTCTGCACCAAAGAGATGAAAGATGAGGGCTATACCTACAGTTATCGGACGCTTGAGGCGATGCGGAAGGAACATCCGGGCACGGAGTTTTACTTTATCATTGGAGCGGATTCCCTGTTCTATTTTGATGAGTGGAAAAATCCAGAGCGGATCTGCGCCGCGGCAAAGATCCTTGTGGCGACCAGGGATCGGGCAAAAGAGAAAGAGCTTCTGGCCTGTATGGAACGAAATGCAAAAAAACTTCACGGTACCTTTCTGAAACTCGACACACCGAATCTGGATGTTTCTTCCCACGAACTGCGGGAATGGATCCGGGAAGGAAAATCCGTGAAATACTATCTGCCGGATTCTGTGATTTCCTACATTCAGGAGCAGAAAATCTATCAGGATTAGAGGAAGAGCAGGATGGAACAGTACGATTTATGGAAACTGGACAAAAAACTCCAGAAGGAAGTCGATGAAGACCGCTATCATCACACGCTCGGTGTGATGTTTACCGCAGCATCCATGGCGATGGTATGGGGCGAGGATCTCGAAAAAGCCCGTGTCGCGGGACTGCTTCACGACTGTGCAAAATGCATTCCGAATAAGAAAAAAATCACCATGTGTGAGAAAAATAAGATTGAAATCACTGAGTTTGAGCGGAACAATCCGTTTTTGATCCATGCCAAGCTCGGTGCATTTCTGGCGAAGGACAAGTATAAGGTGGAAGATCCGGAGATCTTAAGTGCCATCACCTGGCATACGACAGGAAAAGAAGATATGACATTGCTGGAGAAGATCATCTATATCGCAGATTATATCGAGCCGGCACGAAACAAGGCACCACACCTTACCCGCCTTCGGAAGCTGGCATTCACCGATATCGACGAATGCATGTATGAAATTTTAAAAGATAGTATGGCGTATCTGTCGGAAAACCCGAAGACGATGGACCCGATGACGGAGCAGGCGTATCAGTTCTATGAGGCACTGCACCGGGAACGGACGGCAAAGGAGGAAGCATAAATGAGCGAAGCAAAACAGACTGCAAAACTTGCACTGGAAGCACTGGAAGATAAAAAAGCAATGGATGTCCGCATTCTGGACATTACCCATGTTTCGACTCTGGCAGATTATTTCATGATCGCCAGCGGAAGCAACCGCAACCAGGTACAGGCGATGGCAGACAACGTAGAGGAGGTACTCGGAAAAGCCGGCGTACATCCAAAACAGATCGAAGGCTATCAGACCGCAAACTGGATTCTGATGGACTACGGCGATGTTGTCATCCACATCTTTGATGAGGAGAACCGCCTGTTCTACGATCTGGAGAGAATCTGGAGAGACGGTAAAGTCGTAGAAAAAGAAGAGATTATGTAAGTTAGGTGGAAAAAGGCGCAGAAAATCCGGAACCGTGCAGAGAAAGGCGGACGGGTTCTCTGCGCCTTTCTGGTGTTTGGAACGCATATGATAAAGAAAAAGGGGAATATCACACGATGAAAAAAATAGAAAGCGGATCGCTTGCTGTGATGCTCGATGAAGAGACGCTGGGACTTAGGATCGAAAAAGACGGCGTTGTCTGGAATACGGATCCGAAAAAGACACCGGAACTGATTTTTGCAGAGGGAACATACCGTTTCCTGGATGCAGAGGAGATTTCCCATGAGGTCTATTCCTTCGGCGTCGGATGCGGCATCCGGAGCCGTTATGCGGGATTTGCGGGAACACCGTATGCCTTCGAGACGATTATCTGGATCGAAGCTGTGGATGAAACATTCTGGATGGAGTGGATTCCGCTCTGCGATGAGGGACTGCATCCGGTAAAGGTGCTGTGGCCGACGGCAATGGAGTTTACAAACGGGCGCGATGACTGGTATACACTCCTTACCGAGGGACAGGGACTTCTGATTCCGAATACCTGGAAGACGGAACTTGGAAAGCTTTCGTTTGACGGCAGATTTGAGACCTCCGGCGGCTATATGCCGTGGTTTGGCCAGGTGAAGGAAAGATGCGGCTATACAGCGATCTGTACAACACCGTGGAACGCCGGTTATCAGGCAGAGCACCCGGCAGGCGGCCCGTATACCAGCGTGGGGGCATGGCTGGAGCCAAGCCTTGGAACAATGAATTACCGCCGCGTATTCCGTTATACGTTTTTAAATGACTGCGATTATAACGACCTCTGCAAAACATACCGTCAGTATGTACGGGAACAGGGCCATCTGCGCACTTTGAAAGAAAAGGCAGTACAGAATCCATCCATTCACGATCTTGTGGGAACGTGTTTTGTTCATACGGGAATCAAGACGGTTGTGCAGCCGGAGTCCGGCTTTTTCGATCCGCAGAATCCGGAGAAAAATAACCGCGTAGTGCCGTTTTCCGTGCGCGAACAGCAGATCCGCGAAATTCATGATCTCGGCGTAGAGAAAGTCTATCTTCATCTGGACGGCTGGGCAGAACCGGGGTATGACAACAAGCATCCGGACTACACACCGGCATGCCAAGCGGCCGGCGGATGGGAAGACATGAAATCGCTTGTCGATACGATGCATGATTTCGGCTACAAATTCGGTATTCACGACCAGTACCGCGATTATTACCATGCAGCGCCGAGCTACGATGAAAATTATGCCTGCCGCCTTCCGGATAGAACGATACCGGGACACAGTTACTGGGCGGGCGGACCGCAGAGCTATCTCTGTGCAACGCAGGCACCGTTCTATGTGAAACGGAATTTTGCCGAGCTGAAGAAAAACGGAATCCGGCTTGACGGTGCATACCTCGATGTGTTTACGTGCAACGAGGGCGACGAGTGCGCAAATCCGGAACATGTGATGACGAGAAGAGACTGCTATACGTACCGCGGAAACTGCTTCTCCTGGCTGCTATCACAGGGGATTCTCTCAAGCTCCGAGGAGGTCAGCGACTGGGCCGTTCCGTATCTGGTATTCTGCCATTATGCGCCGTACGACTTTATGCTGCGCCCGGCAGAGACACCGAAAAAAGGAATCCCGGTGCCGCTCTTTAATCTTGTGTATCATGACTGCGTAATCGAGCCGTGGATGATGGACCGTGTTTCAAAAGACGAGGACTATATGCTGTATGCGCTTCTTGCAGGCGGTGCACCGTATCTTGTACGGGACGGCGCATATCCGAATACAGATGGTGCATTTGACGGGGAGAAAATCAGTCTGGAAGAGATGACAGAAAGATGCCGCGTTGTAACGGAGCTGCATGAAAAAACGGCACTCCTGGAACTGGTACGCCACGAGTGTATGACGGCGGACGGAAGCGTACAGAAGAGTGAATTTTCCGATGGAACATATGTTATTTGTGACTTTTCAGAGCAGATATATGAAATCGGATACGGGGCATAAAAGAAAAGCGCCACATGTAGATTTTGTTCTTATAAAAATACAAGATTTTGTGGTTTTCCTTGTATTTTTTCAAGTGCATATCTTGCGCGGAAAGCAGAGATTTGTTATATTATCCATGCGGAGGTGTTCATGCCCGGTGCAAAGAAGATGCCGGTGCGTGACGAAACAAAATAACACCAGAAAGGAACAAATCAAATGAGAGAATTTGAACAGTGGGATGGCTTTACCGGAAGACTCTGGAAAGAAGGCATCGACGTACGTGACTTTATTCAGAACAACTATACCCCATACGATGGAGATGAGAAATTCCTGGAAGGACCGACAGAGGCTACAGACCGTCTGTGGGGCAAATTACAGGAACTCCAGAAAGAAGAGCGTGCAAAAGGCGGCGTTCTGGATATGGAGACAGAAGTTGTAAGCGGAATCACAGCTTACGGCGCAGCATATATCGATGACAGCATGAAAGATCTGGAGCAGGTAGTTGGTCTTCAGACAGACAAACCGCTGAAACGTGCATTTATGCCGTATGGTGGAATTAAAATGGCTGAGCAGTCCTGCGAGACTTACGGCTACAAACCAAGTGAAAAACTTCACGAAATCTTTACAAAATATCACAAAACACATAACCAGGGTGTATTCGACATCTACACACCAGAGATGTTGAAAGCCCGTCACAATAAAATTCTGACCGGTCTGCCGGATACCTATGGCCGTGGCCGTATCGTAGGTGACTATCGTCGTGTAGCTCTGTACGGTATTGATTACCTGATCGAGTGCAAAAAAGCAGATTTCGCTGCAACGAACCGTCAGGGAATGCGTCGTGGTGACTTCCAGTTAAGAGAAGAGATCGCAGATCAGGTAAAAGCACTTCAGGAAATGAAAGTTATGGCACAGTCTTATGGCTACGACATTTCCCAGCCGGCTAAAAATGCAAAAGAGGCTGTTCAGTGGCTGTACTTTGGATATCTTGCAGCAATCAAGACCCAGAATGGTGCTGCAATGAGCGTTGGCCGTGTATCTACTTTCCTCGACATCTACATCGAAAGAGATATCGAAAAAGGTATCCTGACCGAGAAAGAAGCTCAGGAGCTGATCGACCATCTGGTAATGAAATGCCGTATGGTTAAATTTGCAAGAATTCCGTCTTACAATCAGCTGTTCTCCGGTGACCCGGTATGGGCTACTCTGGAAGTTGCCGGTATGGGAATCGACGGACGTTCTATCGTTACAAAGAACGATTTCCGTTTCCTGCATACACTGGAAAACATGGGACCGTCCCCAGAGCCGAACCTTACTGTTCTGTACTCTGAGAATCTTCCGGAAGCTTTCAAGAAATATGCAGCTCATATTTCTGTACAGACAAGCTCTATCCAGTATGAGAACGATGATGTAATGCGTCCGGTATGGGGCGATGATTACTCCATCTGCTGCTGTGTATCCGCTACCGAGACCGGTAAAGAGATCCAGTTCTTCGGCGCTCGTGCAAACCTTGCAAAATGCCTTCTGTACGCGATCAACGGCGGTAAAGACGAGAAGACAAAACAGCAGGTTGCTCCGGAATATCAGCCGATCACCAGCGAGTATCTGGACTATGATGAGGTTATGAAGAAATACGACGTTATGATGGACTGGCTGGCTCATCTGTACGTTGGAACTCTGAACATGATCCATTACATGCATGACAAATACTACTATGAAGCAGCAGAGATGGCTCTGATCGATACAAAGGTTGAGCGTTCTTTCGCAACAGGTATCGCAGGATTCTCTCATGTAGTAGACTCCCTGTCCGCTATCAAATATGCAAAAGTTAAAGCTATCCGTGATGAAGACGGTATTACAACAGATTTCCAGGTTGAGGGTGACTTCCCACGTTATGGTAATGATGATGACAGAGCAGACGAGATCGCAACAACTCTTCTGTCTACATTCCTTGAGAAACTGAAACACATCCATACTTACCGTGATTCCAAGCCAACCACATCTATCCTTACTATTACTTCCAACGTTGTTTATGGTAAGGCTACAGGATCTCTTCCGGATGGAAGAAAGGGTGGAGAACCACTGTCACCAGGAGCTAACCCGTCTTACGGTGCAGAGAAGAGCGGACTTCTTGCTTCTCTTAACTCTGTTGCTAAGCTTCCTTACGAGCTTGCACTTGACGGAATCTCTAATACACAGACAATCAGCCCGAATGCTCTTGGACATACAGATGATGAGCGTAAAGAGAACCTTGCTCATGTACTGGATGGATACTTCGATCAGGGAGCACATCACCTGAACGTAAATGTATTCGGTGTTGAGAAACTGAAAGATGCTATGGAGCATCCGGAGAAACCTGAGTATGCTAACTTCACGATCCGTGTATCAGGATACGCTGTTAAATTCATCGACCTGACTCGTGAACAGCAGCTCGACGTTATCGCAAGAACATGTCACGAGACTATGTAATTAGCGATACAAATGAGATTCGAGGATGTTAAGAATAGTATGATCAGATATTGAAAAACTAATCTGTATCATCTAAGAAGAATCAGACTTAGATCAGGACGCAGCCATTTTATAAGCTGCGTCCTTTTTAACAAGTCGGAATACAGAAAATGATATTGGAGAAACTTTATTGAAAAGTTGCGGGAGGTGAAGTTATGTCAGAAGTGAAAGGTTATATCCATTCAACGGAGAGCTTTGGGTCAGTTGACGGACC
>OGRM01002111.1_pt1 | contig 10414 bp, 9 predicted proteins | sample 1553491 | NCBI WGS metagenome assembly OGRM01 (sample SAMEA2580110, study PRJEB22360) | human gut metagenome | biome: human gut; feature: human-associated habitat; material: faeces | place: Denmark | collected 2008/2010
AACAGAGTAACACTCGTCATAATATTCAAGAGTTATTATTTGAGTATTGGAATGAAAATAATTAATAGCCGTATTTAGCGCTCTGAAAAAACGGTTATTGTCAATAGGCTTTGACAGATAGCGAAACACATCCAAATCCATAGCGTCATCAAGATAAGCGTCATGCGAGGTTATAATAAAAATAATTATATTAGAGTTTACCTTTTTTAATTGTGCGGACAAAGTCAGACCATTTACCAGAGGCATTTCAATATCAATGAACGCCATATCATAACTGATATTACTATTCAGCAGCTCTACACCATTGTAAAACAAATCAATATCAAAAACTATTTTATGTTTATTGGAAAATGTATTCAGATTGTTTTTAATTTCATCGACAATACATTTATCATCGTCACAAATTAATACTTTCAAAAGAAAAACCTCCTTGAAATAATGTATCAATTATAACATATATTTCAAAGAATGTCATAAAATATCATTTATTAAATGTAAAATTTTAAATTTTGTATCAATGCATCAATAATTTAAAAACACATCACTTTGGACGAATTCGACATCGTTTTTGCAGAAATTATGTTTAATTTTTAAATATGTGCTAAAATTTCTACAAAAGTAGGAGCATTATTATGAAGAAAATAAAAAACCTTATTCGCAAAATTTCACCTGCAATTATCGCTTGCTTTACATTAGCACTCTCAATAAATGCTAATTCATCTACTTGTTTTTTTATGTATCAGCCTAAGGTACCTGCAAAGCTTGATAAATTTAAAAAGATAAAGTAATGGAAAAATTCAGCTCAAAATTTGTGGAGTTTTTTGTATCCAACAATCTTATAAAAAACGAAGATAAAGAAATTTACGAATATGCTTTTAATATTATTTTATCATCGTTAATACATATTGCAACCGTTATGATAATAGGTTTATGCTTTAATTTATTTATTGAAAGTTTAGCATTCTATTTTTCTTTTATCGCTATCCGTAAGTTTGCGGGCGGCTATCATGCTAAAACTGCTACAAGATGTTATTTGTTTTCATCGTTAATAAACATTATAGTTCTATTTTTAATAAAACTATTTTGTTATGTGAGTATATACTTTTTGATGATACTAATCGTTATTGAAATACTATGTGTAATTCTGATTTCGCATATAGCACCACTTGATTCTGATAATAATTTACTAAACGGTAAGGAAAAGAAATTCTATGGTAAAATATCATGTTCTATATCTACCGCTTTACTTTGTATTTCTATAGTTACAATTAATTTGAATTATATAAAAATAGGTATTTCAATTATGTTTGGAGTTTTTATGAGTGCTGCAGTCTTATTAGCTAAATATGTTCAGAATGTTTTTCATAGATAATAAAGATGATGAACATGTATTTCAATATCAGAAGGTTAACCTAAGTTTTACAGAAAAGAGTTGAGTCCAATGGAATTAATTTGTTTAAAAAATCAAAATTGTAATCAAAAACAAAAAGGAGTATATGAAATGAAATCTAAAATGAAAAAACAGTAGCAATTATCGCAACTGTTGCGGCAGTTTTGTCATTTGCAGCTATAACTGTAAGTGCAAAAACATACACTTGGACGCATACTGTGTCTGTTGCAAGCATACCTGGTTCTACCGATAGTATAACAGCTTCGATGGGTGGAAAAGGAAGAATGTCTGATACATTTTCAAGTTACCCAACTATCTTTGATGGTTACAAAGTATCCAATAACAAAGCAAGAGCCGTCAATGATAGTACCGGTGTTAGTTATGGATGGAAATCTTTTACCTTAAATAGTAATGGTGGACCTGTTACGGTAACATATGGTTCGTCTCTTGTTAAGGGATCTTATTATGTACAGTATCAAAATGTGAGTAAAGGTGGCTTTAGATCTTCATCTGTTTTTTCAAAAACCTATTAAAGAACTAATCAAGTATGCTGTGGTAGTATTGCCACAGCATACCGTTATTAAGGCATTGTGGTGGAATAGATGGAACTTTTTAAACTAAGTTTTTTATCGAAAGCATATATTAAAGGAAATAAAAACTGCAAGACAATTAAAATCGTAACTTGTATATTATTTGTGGCGATTACTGTAATATCAAGCTTTGCAACAGTGACTGTAAACGCTATGAAGGAGAGCAAAGAAGATTACAAATCAAGAGCACTTTTTCTTTCTCCGTGGATAAAGCCGCTTACAGATGATATTATCAAAAAAATGTCATCAATAGAACACATTGAATATATTGATGATTGCACAGCTTTATACGGTATAAATTCCTATGACATAGCTGACACGGATGACAACGATTTTAAATCGGAATTTATAAATCATAAATTCACTTCCGTGGATATTGCCGGACTGTATGAGCACGAAGAAAAGAGCGTAATTGCAGGGGAAAGCCTTGACTCTGCGCCGATATACAGTTGTATTGTTCCAAGCATATTTTATCCATTTGAGGATAATGATGGCAATATGCATTACAACAATCTTGATTACATAGATGGTACAAAACTCATAGGCAAGACCATTACGGTCAAAGGTTGTGAAGATAAAATATGTGTTTCTTATAATATAGCTGATGAAAACAATCAAATTTCAGGCACTGAGGCTTATCTGTCATCACCTGAATTTAAACTTAATATTGTTGGAACATATTATTGTTCTCGTGCCAATTCAGGCTCGTTCAGAAATATATTTGTTTCAAGAGATACAATATTTGCTATAACGAAGGATGCTTTTAAAAAGTCAAAAATAGATATTAATGACAACGACAACGATATAGCAAAATGGTGGAACACCCCCTCTTTACACAGCTATATGGTGGTTGCAGATGATTATGACAACATTTCCACAGTGTTTAAAGAAGTGTCGGGAATGGGATGTGATATAGCCAATTCTCCAGAATGGTTGATGAGTGACAGCACAATATTACTTGCAAATTTGTTCGGTAAGATTGGTATGTTTTTTATAGTTGCTATTTTTGTTATTGCTGTAATCATAATGATACAGTCAGCTGTTACAGAAACAAAGAGAAGAAAAGAATTTATCGGTCTTTTAAAAGCTATGGGATATAAAAACAAACAGATTTTTGCCTGCCTAAGTCTTGAACAATTTTATATAATCTTAACTTCATTTGTGATTGGAAATGTAATCTCTACTGCTATTGTAGCAACTACAAATTATATCTTTATGCATGGCTCATATGCACAGATGGTTTATGTAATTGATTGGAATATATTTTTTGTATTTATGGCTATTGCTTTGGTAATATCGATTTTGATACCAATTATTTGTTTGGTAGTAATGTTGTGTATGCTTAATAAAATTCAGCCTAGAGAAGCAATGAACTGAAAGAGGTGACATTATGAGAGCTATTGAACTTAAAAATGTATCAAAGATTTATAAAAACGGTGTTAAAGCTCTTGCCGGTGTATCTCTTACAGTTAAACAAGGTGAATTTATTGCAGTTATGGGACAATCAGGCAGTGGCAAAAGTACCTTGCTGCAAATAGCAGGACTGCTTGATGATTGCACATCGGGACAAATAATTATAAATGGAAATGATGTGTCAAGACTTAACAAAAATGTGCTTGCCGATATAAGAATGAAATCCTTGGGTTTTGTGTTTCAGTCATTTCATCTCGATACACATCTCAAGGCATATGAAAACATTATGGTACCAATGCTGATAAATGCTGAATACAAAAATAAATCTGCAATGAAGGAAAGAGCAATACAGCTTGCCGAAACTGTGGGTTTGACAAACCGTATCGAACATTATCCGGGTGAGCTTTCAGGCGGTGAGCAGCAGAGGGTGGCTATAGCCAGAGCTTTAGCTAATAATCCTGATTTTATTCTTGCAGATGAGCCTACGGGTAATCTTGACAGCAAAAATGAAATTATCATATTTGAGGAACTTAAACGGCTTTCAATATCAGGCAAGGGAGTGCTTGTTGTGAGTCACAACGATGCTGTTAAAGATTATGCGGACAGAGTATTAACTATGAAGGACGGAATATTGGAGCATACAGATGAAAAATAAGAACCTCAATATGCCTTTAAAAACATCCATATTTTCAAATAGTTTTTATTTGTGATTTACTGTACTTTTGCTGTGATTTCAACTGTTCTTATTCTCGTTACCATAAGCATTATATTACCTTTAAGTTCGAACACAAGCGGTAAGATCGGCAACCATGTTTCAAATAGAAAAGCAATTATTGAAAAAGTAAAAGAGGAAACCGTAACTACGGTACTTGTGAATGAAAACTGGTTTTCGGATTATAAGACCGAAATTAACGGCGAAAATATTTCGTCCAAAAACATAGATAACAGAGATAAGGTTGCAATAATCGGAAGTTCTCTTGCTCTCAAACTGTTTTTTACAACAGATGCAGTCGGTAAAAAGATTTGCATTGACAGAAATCAATATACAATTTGCGGTGTGATATGCGAAAACGAAAGCTTAATAAATAAGTTTTCTGCTGATGACAAACAGAGGGTGTATGTTCCATATACAACAGCCGAAAATTATGGTGACAGAACGGTTGATATGATTGTTTACGATAACTCGGTATATACGGGAGCAATTGTTGAGCAAATGGATTTGCCGCAGTATTATTCGGTTAATCTGAATGAGAAAAATCAAACGCTCTCGTCATTTGAACATATTTTATACCTTGCAATATTTATCGGATTTAGCATTATTGCATTGAAGTTGTGGTATAGGTTTAGCAGAAAATTTTTTGAGAAGATAAAAGAAAATCTCAAATTAAACTACTTTCTGAAATCGCTAAAAAATATTCCGCTAAAATATGTTGCACTTGTGCTTGTTTTTGCAGGAATACCTGCCGTGCTTTTGATTGTGTTTAATATTTGTGATTTCAGCATTTTTATCCCCTCAAAATATATACCGAATGATAACATTTTCGACATTTCAAATTACCTGAATGTGCTTGTCGATAATGCACAAACACTAAACTCACAAAGCCTAACAGGAAATCCAATGCTTGTAAATCTGTTCTCAAGAACATTTACAGCGTCACTGTGGCTGACAATAATATTTTTGATTAGTATTATAACCGTGCTTTTAAATTTGACAGAATTAAAACTTCATAAACATAAAAACACCGACAAGCAGTAACTAAACTTGTCGGTGTTTTTGTATTTTTAGTAATGAATTTTATATACTCATTCATTAAGGGTAACTTGACCGGTTTCAGAAACTGAGTATGCGGTATTCCAATTATTGGTTCCCTTTTGAATTTGTGGTTTTTCCAAATACTTTACTTTGCGGTCTGTTGTTTCTATATACAAATTATGAAGTCCGCCTCGGAAAAATTCGCAGTCGGGAATAGGAATAGTATCAATAATATTGCCGTTGGTGGACATTACAAAAACCTTGTAATTATCCGATGAAACCTTTTCGTTATCCCAGTTAGTAAGATAGAGGTAGTCCGTATCTCTTATTATAAGTTGTGAATTTTCGGGACTGTCTGCAATTTTAACGCTTGAATCGCTATCAATTGTATAGCAATATAAAGCGTTTGATTCAAGATAATAGATTTTTCCGTTTGCAACAGTGTAATCATCGGGCATGTCCATCAACTTTTTAGTTTTTAAAGTATTGATGTCGAGCTGATTAATATATCCTGCCCAATTTTCATAGTTCTTATCTTCCGAATACGAATTTGAAAAGTATAAATAATCACCTGAACCGATTAAGCTGTGAATGCCTGCCGCAAGTTCGTTGCCTTCAAAAATTTTTTTAACTTCAGTAGGCTTATCAATGTTTATAGCGAGCAGTTGTGCGCTTTTGTCTGTGTTTAACGACCAAAACGCATAACCTTTATGTACAGCAAAAACAGTAATACTGTTCAAATCAGATACACTGATTAAATTTGCAACTTCTTCTCTTTTACTTGCATCTTTGCTTATTTTGTAGAGTGAAACTGATTTTGCATCCTTACTGCTCTTTCCAAGCAAATAGATGCTGTCGTTGTAATATGAAAAACCTTTGTCGTAATAATATTTATCCTGAGGGAAAAATGCGTTACAATCGCTTTCTCCATCGTCAACATTAGTTATATGATCGCAGTCAGGTTTGTTACAAGCTATTACAGTAGTGTTAGCGGCGTTATCATGAAAGTAGAGTGTATTTAGATAGAACATATAATCTCCTGATTCATTTGAAGCGCTCATACCTGCTCGTGATAAATTAAACGGTTGATCATCTACGCCAATCTTAAATGAAGTATCGTTAAGTGTAGTATTTTCCCCTGAATTAGAATTGTTGTTTGAAGAACTGCTATTGTTACTTGAAGCATTATTGCTTGAATTACTGTCAGTAATTTCCGAAGCAGAAGAACTTTGCGAGGGCGTATTAGCCGAGCTGCATGCAACAAATGATATGGATAATAAAAATATCAATATTGATAAAGTAAGTTTTTTCATAGATTACCTCCTTAGTAATGTAGTTTAAATTTTCTTTATTGCTTATACTTATTATACTTTAATATTTTGCTTATTGCAATACAATTTGCTAAAAAATACAAATGTTTTTTAAAATATATATCACTGTTGGCGGTTTTTGCTTTTTGTAATTCATCTATTTATGTCATAAACATTATAATTATCGAAACTTGTGTATAATTTAACAAAACATAGCAATATGCACAAAATTTACCGCGAAAACTTGTAGTGTAGAATTAGGATATCTATTGCTAAAAAAGATAACATAAGATATAATATAGTTAAAATATAAACATTAACTATATATAAATGCAGTAAGTAAATGGTGTATTTGCGACAAAAATCATATCTGCAAATGTTATACATCATAAAAACAGAAAACAGTTACTTCTAAATTTAATGTGTTTTTTAAGTTAAGTAACCGTTATATACTCAAACTCCTTATAAGACGGAATTGTTTTAAACCAATGAGAATTTTACGCTATGGAAATTAAGAGAGTACTGATTAACAAAAAAATAATTATATCGTTTTTTGTATTACTTGCAGTTTGCATAGGTTTTTACATAAATGATCAATACAGAAATGCCGAATACAATGGTGTTCAACTCAGTGCGGTTTGTTCGGAAGAAAAAAATCTGATGTCCGAAATCCGTGACTTGCCTGCAGATCAAATTGAAGATAAGATTTCACGACAGTATGAGTATGTCAGTGTGATTGAGCAACTTTTATCTTTTAACGAAAGCAAAAAAGACGATTACGATATGTATGTCGAGGTTTGGCAGGATCAGGAAAAAGAAATTCGCAATCAATATCCTGAAATTGCGTCTGAGTTTGATAAGCATAAGGAGAGCTATAACGCTCAGGAACTGACAAACAAAGATTATGCTCTCAATAATATTGTCAAAAGAGCTGAGTATGTAAACGGATATTCCGATTATATTAAGAGCGTAGAAAGCAAGGCTCAGCAGATGAATTCGATAAGCATTTTCTCTCAGGACAATTCACTTTCTTCTCAAAATATACAATTGACTGCGGAGGCTTATAAACCGCTTGAAAATCTGTCGCTTAAAGTAGGAAGCGATTTTTCCGTTACAACAGTATTGAACTATGACTTGATTCATTACATAATACTTGTACTGAATATAATTGTTGTTCTTGCCTTTGTTGAAGAACGAAAACGAGGCTTTTGGAGCATGGTGTATGCAACACCAAACGGAAGATTTAACCTTGCTGTAAAACGGTGCGGAATACTTGCAATTAGCACAACAATACTTTGTTTCGTTATGTATTTTGCCCTGTTTGTGACTTCTTTTTCAATATACGGCGGAGTATCGGATTTGTTCAGAAATGTACAGTCTATAGAGATGTTTCAAAATTTTGTATTCCCGATGAGCGAAATACAATTTCTGTTTGTATATGTTCTGATAAATGTTCTTGCACAATTAGTGCCCGTGTATATGATGCTGTTCATCGTTGTGATAATGCAAAACACAAATCTTGCATTCGGCGTGTGCGGAATAATATTTGCGGCAGAATTTCTTTTATATACTTTTTTACCGTCACAAAGCAATTTGGCAATTTTAAAGTATATGAATTTGTTTACATTCATCAATCCGACAGAAGCAATTGTAAAGTATTACAACATCAACTCTTTTGTCATACTTGTGAACCTGTTTTCATTGTTAATTATTTCCGCAATAATATTCACGCTCTTGTTTGCAATTTTTTCAATTATCGGTGCAGGCAAGAAATATCCTAATAAAACTCCAGGCAAAATTGAAAGTGTCTTACTGCGATTTTCTTCAAAAATTCGCACAGTATATTGGAAATGCGTTGAAAAACTCGGCGCTACAGGTACTGAGTTGTACAAAATACTCTTCATGCAAAAAGGCATAATAGTTTTGCTTGCTTTTGTTCTTGCGCTGTTTAATTCATTGAATTTAAGAACACTTAATATCAGCGAAAAAGATAGCATAGTTAACGAGTTTTATGAAACTTACAGCGGTGAACTTAATGACGATGTTTACAAATATGTCGCAGATCTTGAAAATGAGATTAATGCTGTTGATGAAGAACTTGCCAATACGTATGAGGATTACAACAACGGAAAAATTTCCGAAGATAAATATTACAATATCAGCCAAAAATACGATGCGTATGACAGTAAGCGTGAAGCATTGAAAATTATAAATGAAAGAATTTCATATGTTGAAGATGCGAAAAAGAACGGGGAAGATGCTTGGCTTGTAAATCCCACCGGATTTGAATATTTGCTTGGCAGCAGCGGATATGACAGACAACAAAATTTCGCTCTGTTATCGGTTTTCTGCATCATAATTATAATGTCAGGAGTTTTCTCATTTGAAAAAAGACAGCTCGTTTCAGATTTGTTAAATTCAACAAGTGGCGGAAGAAAAAAACTGCTCAGAAAGAAAATCCTCTGTGTTTCATTGATTGCGACAATTGTGTGGATTTGTGCATCTGTGTTTGAATTTATCGAAGTCTGCTCAAAATATACGCTGTCAGAAATTACGGCACCGGTAAAAAGTCTGGAGTTTTTGAACGGCTTGCCTTTTAATTGCAGCATATTGATGTTTATGATTTTTGTGTACGCAGTGCGGTTGTTGTTGATTTTGGCGATTACATATGTTGTTTGTCTTGTATCGGCAAAAACAAAGTTTGAAGTCAGCATAGTTGTTGCATCTGCTGTTATGATTATTCCGTCACTTATCTATGTGGCAGGAGTTCAGATTTTTGCATATTTTTCTGCAACTGTTCCTGTAGCATTGATGAAACTTGTTGTGGAATCAAGTGGATTTACATTTCTAATTCCAATAGCTTTAATGCTGATAATGGGATTTGTTGCGGTGAAAATCACGAAATACAGTATGTGCAGAAAAGGCGGTGATTAAATGACTCTTGAAATGAAAAATCTTACGAAAAATTACGGTAATTACTGTGCTCTCGATAGGTTCAGCATTACTCTGACAGATGGCATTTACGGCTTGCTGGGAGCAAACGGTGCGGGTAAAAGCACGCTTATGAGTTTGATTACCGACAATGTTCAGAGAACATCGGGAGAAATCCTTTGTGACGGTAAAGAAATTTTGAAATTAGGTAAAAAGTTCAGACAAAAGATTGGATTTATGCCACAGCAACAGGGCTATTACGAAAATATGTCCGCACGAGCTTTTATACTTTATATGGCATCACTCAAAGGTATTAACAAAAAAGAAGCCAAAATGCAGACTGACAAGCTTTTAAAAACAGTTAATCTTGAAAAAGTCAGCCATAAGAAAATCGGTGAATTTTCGGGAGGTATGAAACAGCGTGTCCTCCTTGCACAGGCTATGCTCGGCAACCCTGAGATTCTTTTGCTTGATGAACCTACCGCCGGTCTTGACCCGAAAGAGAGAATCCGTATCCGCAATTTTATAAGTGAAATTGCAGAAGACAAAATTGTACTCATTTCTACCCATGTAGTGTCCGATATTGAGTTTATTGCTAAGGAGATTATACTTCTAAATCAAGGAAAACTCGTGTCGCATGATACCTGCAAAAATCTCGTAAATGAAATTGCAAATAAGGTAGTTGAGGTGGAAATTGAAAAAGAGGAATTAAAATATTTTCAGGGTAATTATCGAGTTTCAAATCTCTATCATAATGATGATAAAATCGTAGTAAGATTAGTAACAGATAATCCCCCTGAAAATCATAAAATAACAATTGCAAACCCAACCCTTGAAGATTTGTACCTCTATGTTTTTGAACAAGGAATGTGATATTAAAATTATTACCGACAAGTAATGGTGTTCTATGCTAATATTTGTCGGTATTTTTATGCCCTCTTTACATGAAATTGTAAGGATAAAACGGAATATAGATACAAAATAATCAGTTAACGCATAAAATAGCAATAAAATAGTTTGACTAATA
>OGRM01002113.1_pt1 | contig 10404 bp, 6 predicted proteins | sample 1553491 | NCBI WGS metagenome assembly OGRM01 (sample SAMEA2580110, study PRJEB22360) | human gut metagenome | biome: human gut; feature: human-associated habitat; material: faeces | place: Denmark | collected 2008/2010
CGCCGCCCGGGATGCCAAGTGGCTGGAAGAGCATGGGTATCGGGCAGAAAAGGTGCAGCCGGTGGACCTTTTCCCGAGGACGAGGCATTGCGAAGCGGTTCTCCTTTTGACCAAACTCAATGTCGAGCGGCACATCGAAGTGGACGTCAGCATGGATGAACTGGATGTGACTGCTGCGGAAAGCAAGGCGACTTACAACGAGATTCGGGAGTATGTATGGGAACACCACCAGTTGAAGGTTTCCAATCTCTATATCGCACAGGTGAAGCTGAAACACGGCATTATTGAGCGGGAGAATTACCATAAAGCGAAAAACGAGAATGCAAAGCAGCCTAAGTGTCCGAAGGAAAAAGAGGATGCGATTGTGGAGGCATTAAAGCATTTTCAGATGATTTGATACGCAATCACCCCAGAGAGAATAGCCTCTTGTGCGTTCTCTCTGGGGTGATTTTTGCGTTATGCTACTTCCGGGTAGCGCATATATACATACTCGTAGATTTTCTTCTGGTAGGTCTGGATATCGCTTACATCATAGCTATTGGGAAGTTCTTGCCAAAGGGTATTGCGAATCAGGTTATCCACAATCGCCTTAGTTTCCTGCTTGTCCGTCCAATGATCAAGTTTAGCGATCTGCTGTTTGATTTTTATCAGTAAGTCCACGGACACCTTTTTGATCGTTTCAATTTCCTGCTTCGTGAGGTTCTCCGAAAACAGCAAATCATACACCGAAAGCTCCTCATCGCTGGAAAAGCCCTCACGCACATAGCGCTGCTGCTCCGTGTCCAGTGAACTTGCAAGCTCCATCAGATCCATGAAGGTTTTCTCAATGGTTGCCCGGTTCTGCTCTGCATTATAGGCATCTATGATCTCCTGATAGCGGTCATAATAATCAATGCGCTGCGGGTTTGCAAACAGCATTTTCGCCAATTGCTGATTCACCAGTTCATCCAGATCGCGCAGCAAGAGATTCTTCCGCCGGGTGTGGGCAAACTCCCGGCTCAGCAGCTCAAAATCAATTTTGCTGATGTCAAACTGCCGGGAAGGTACAGCCTCCTGATCCGGCTTTTCCACATGGATGTACTCGTTGACGATGCCGTTGATCTGCACCATCAGGTCGGTATTGTCCGCGTGTTTCCGTTTCTGCTGCAAGCCCTCGTAAATGGCGAGAATTGCGTTTTTCCGGGCGCGCACGGTATCGTCCACATCGTCACGGTCTGCGTAGCGGAACAGCCGCGCCAGCTCAGACGCATAGGTCTGGAAGGTTTTCTTGGTTTCCAACGTCTCGCACATTGCGTTGACTGCATCCTGTACAAAGCTCATCTTTTCAAAGTCCTGTGCGTCCACCAATTCCTGCAGCCGGAACCCGTGTTCTGCCAGAAAGCCGTCCGTTTTTTCGATGACCGCGCAAATACGCTGAATCAGCTCCGTTTTGTCCACCGTTGGGTCAATGCCCGCCGGGCTGTTCTTGCTGACCGTATAATCTGCCAGAGCCTTGCGCAGCGCCTTTACGATACCAATATAGTCCACGATCAGGCCGTTGCTCTTGCCCTCCGAAACACGGTTTGCACGAGCGATGGTCTGCATCAGGGTATGGGCTTTCAACGGCTTGTCCAGATACATACAGGACAGACACTTTACATCAAAGCCCGTCAGCCACATGGCACAGACGAACACCACCCGGAACGGATTCTTTCTGTCCTTGAATTCTTTATCCAACTCCCGTTTTTCCATTTTGGCACGGTGCGGCAGAATATCCAGCCCCCACTTTTTGAAGGTCTGCACCTCGTTCTGCTCCTGACTGATCACCACTGCCATTTCGGTTTCTTTCATCCATGCCAGTTTGCGGGCAAGTTCCTGTGCTTCCTGCTGGGTCGCTGTACCCTGCCGGACTTCCAGTTCCCTGATCTTTGCCCGCCAGCATTCCTGCACATAGTTATACATCCGCACACAGGTGACCTTATTCAGGCAGACAAACATCGCCTTGCCGCTGGTCCAAAGGTCAGAGTAATGCTCCACAAAATCCTTTGCAATGGAGCGCAGCCGTTCATCTGCGGTGAGAATATGGATTTCCTTTGCAAACTCGCGTTCCAGCTTTTCCTCCTGCGAGGGATCAAGGTCGGCTGCTTCAATGGCATCCAGAATCCGCCCGGTGATCTCCGGCTTGTCCAACTGGGCGATCTTATCCGCGCGGTTCTCATAGTACAGCGGTACCGTTGCGCCGTCCTCCACTGCCCGCTTGAAATCATACACCGACAGATACCCGCCAAAGGTGCGTTCCGTGATATGATCATCCGCCAGAAGCGGTGTACCGGTAAAGCCGATGCGGGACGCCGTGGGCAGCAGGTGCATCATGTTGTCTGCAAAAATGCCGTACTGGCTACGGTGGGCTTCATCCGACAAAATCAGAATGTCGTGATCCGGGTAGATGGGCGGCTCCTTGGGCAGATTGAACTTCTGGATCAGGGTAAACACAAAGCTGGGGTTGCCCTGCAGCTTTTTTACAAGGTCTGTACCGCTGGATGCAATGAACTGTGAAGCCTTTGTCTTGCCCAGCAGACCGCAGTTTTCAAAGGTATCGCTGATCTGCCGGTTCAGCTCGTCACGGTCGGTCAGTACCACAATGGTGGGCGAGCCTGCAAACTTGCGCCGGATCTTCTGCGCCAGAAAGACCATGGAGTAGCTTTTGCCTGACCCCTGCGTGTGCCAGAACACACCCAACCTGCCGTCTTTCAGCTTGCGGTTCTCGTAAGCACTGACAGCCTCGTTGACGCCGAGATACTGGTGGTTGCGGGCCAGAATCTTGGTGGTGCGCCCACCGGAATGGTCGTAAAGGATGAAGTTTTCCAGCAGATCGAGGAAGGTCTTTTTCTCGCAGATGCCCCGCAGCATGGTTTTCAGTTCCACGCTGCCTGCATCGCTTTCCTTCAGACGCTTCCACTCGTGGAAAAACTCGTACTTGCTGCCAAGCGTGCCCACCTTGGCTTCCAATCCATTGGACAGCATGAGAAAGGCATTGTAATAGAACAACTGCGGAATGGTATCGAGGTAATCCCGATAGTTGTCTATGTAGGCGTTCTGCACATCCACGGTGGGCTTTTTCAGCTCGATAAACAGCAGCGGAATGCCATTGACAAAGCCCACAATGTCTGTCCGGCGGCGGTACAGCTGCGAGTGGATCTTCATTTCTTTTACGGCAAGGAAATGATTGTTTTCCGGGTTTTTGAAATCGATCACCGCCGCGCTTCGGATTTCGGTGCGGCCATCCGGCCGCTTGACCGTCACCGGGATGCCATCCCGCAGCAGAAAATACTTTTCCTCATTGATCTGCATCAGAGATGCGGTGGAAACGTGCGCCGTGAATTTTTTCTGCACCTCGTCCAGCTGGTTCGGGGTGAGCCACGGGTTCAGCCGCAAAAGCGCCTGCCGAAAATACCGGGTCAGCAGCACTTCCCCATAGCCGGTACGGCCTAACGTCCCGTCCGACCCCAGCTTTTCGGAGTTGTAAGCCAGCGCGACCTCCCAGCCCAGAACATTTTGCAGCAGGTTGCCTGCGCTATTTTGAACAAGGACATTTTCGGAGTATTCGCGGCTCATAGAATCACCTCATTCACATATTGTTGCTTTTGAATAAGTATTTTTTATTGATATATCTGCCGATTCCATCAATTCCCGGATAAATATACTTTTCATTTATCCCGCACAGAGCAAGTTGTCTTAATATTTTTTCCTTATCCTCATGCTTTATTTGAATTTTTCCTATTACTCCACATGCGCTATTTTGAACATTTTCATCCACAATATAATCATCTGGCACCATAAACTGTTCTAGTGGCCTTCTATCTGCTCCCCACAACATAAATACACTTTGCTGCATATTCATTCGTTCTTCCCGATAATGTGGTTTGTATATCCACGGCCACTGTATATACTGGCCCAGTCCTGCATGTTGAGCAAAATCCTGACTAATAATTTCATCAGTAATTATTCTGTTCACATTATAGTTTGATTCCGTTGCCTGTACTGCACGATACATGCCGAAGAACTTTCTATTATATTCAGGTTCATTTATTAAACAAACCGTCGCATTTGCAGTGCTTGCATCTGAACAAGCAAAATAAAGTGCAACTAGCGGATTTTCTGTAAAATCCAGCAATCTTGTCGGAACTCCAAAATGCTGTGCAATCTCAAGCCAAGCACCAATATCGTTTTCAGAAACTTTTGGCTCATACCGACATGTCTCTGAAATAAAATCTTGTAAAATATTATGTTCAAATAACGAGTACACCTCTATTCCTTCCGGTCCATTCTTTGACCGAAAAATTCCCGGAAGAATCGTATATCGATAATCCCCATGTCCTCTATATATAAAATGCGGCTTATATGTAAAGTTCGGAATCCAACCAATTGATACGTTATTGGAAGTTCTGAATGTATATAGTTTTTCCAATTTCTCAAGTAAGCTGATATATTCTTGTATAGAATGGACTTCCATCATACAAATCACCTTCTCGCTTTTCACAAAACAGTCTCTGCAAACTTCCTGCCAAAGTCTGTAACATTAAACGATGTCTCCTCATTTTTAGGTGTATCGTTATCTCCATAAGGAAAATTTGGTGAATCTTGTTCATACATTAAGCCAAGTGACGTCAACCGCAACAAATCCCTGCACTCTGACTGCATTCGTTTGTGGTGGTGTGTTTTCAGTATCTCTGCATCTCCCGGAATCAGTTGATTGAGCATCGATGCATATTCAGCGAACTCATCCCAAGACAAGCCGCCATCCAACCGCTTCAGATAAAGTCTACCAAGCATCTGCGGTTTTTCGCTTTCAAGGTAATTCGTTACAACTATTGTAACATACTCCAGCTCTTTTTCAAACTGCTTTGCATTTTCATTTAATACTTTGACATATCGCTTTCTTCTCGCCTCATCCGTACATTCGGTATCAATCGTTAGCAAGAATTGAGAAATTTGGCGTATCTCGTGACATTCTGTGACTGTCCTTATAACATTTTTTCCAAGCATCAACGCCTTGATAATCGGAATTTCTTTAAGAAGACCATCATCCAATTGAGCGTCAATCCAGTTTTCTCCCAAATCAATCAACCAATCTGTCGCTTGGCTCAATACATTTGTAACGCTTGATACCATCATGTACTCGTTCGCCATAAATTCACACCTCCACTTCTCCGCTCATCAATTTGGGCAACAGCAAGTCTCTTGCTTGCCTTGCCTGTTGCATCTGTTTGCTCAGTCTATAGATTTTCTCAAAAATCGGTTCCTCAACATTTTCGAACTTCTCTACCAATTCGCTAGTCGGCTGCAAATAATCCAGCATTTTCAGTTTATCCGATTTCACACGCTGGCGTCCATCGCTTCCACTCATGCTATTGATTGCACTTTGGCGAAAATCGTCTGTTCTTGCCAAAAGATAAACCATATATGAGTTAATAGTTTTAGCTCGCATCACAATATATTCTGTCGAGCCAACTGTCCCTTCATCGGATTCAAGACCAGACACATACGCAGTCTTTCCATTTTCCAAACATGGTGTAATTCTTGCAAGTAACGTATCCCCATTTTGAAACTTACTTCCAGAATTAGTTGTAGTTTCTGTAAATTGGCTTTCATCCAACACCATTGATGATGTGCTAAGTGCCGACATCGGAACAAACTGTTTCATTCTTTCTTTTGTCAATGTAACTTTCGGGTCAAACTGAATGGCATCCTCTAGTTTGCACCAATTCCACCCCTCCGGCACACCATCCACAATTTTTGTATTTTCATGCCCCGGAAAGTGCAAATCCACAAACCACTCTTTATAAAGCCGCTGAGCTGCTTCTTCCAGCAATTTGATTTTTTTCTGGTTGTTTTCAATCAGGTCGTCATATAAAAACAAAGCCCTTCCAATCTTTTTTTGCTTCTCAATATTGGGAACCGCTATTTCTATTTGACCAAATACATCATTATTTACTCGTTGACGGCCAGTCGCTCCTACCATCGAGGAAACCATGCTTTTCTTAATGTAATCTGTTTTCAGAAAATAAAAAAGGTATTTGCTATCCATCTTACCTTCTTTTGCTCTGAAAACTATGTATTCCGTTGAACCAAATCCTATTTTATCACTTTTCCAAAAGAATCTTTTTCCGTTTTGTAAGCATGGTTCTATTCTTGCAACAACGGAATCACCCTCCTGAAATTTCGGACCACCTGTATATTTCTTGTACTCTATTTTTTCTGGTTCCCTGTATGTTATTGATACGTTTGCCATTTCAACAAAGGGAGCGTACTCCCCTTTCTTTAAGTTTGTTTTAGGATTTACTTCTACATATTCGGTAAATTTCATACCCCCATCTCCTCCAGATTCTTCGAGATGGTTTCCATCAGGCGGTTGGACTCTGCCTGCAATTCCAGCAGTTCCTTGTGGATTTCCTTCATCCGCTGGGCAAAATCCACGCCGTCATCCTCCACGGGTGCAACGCCCACATAGGCACCTGGCGTCAGGGATGCGCCTTTCTCGTTGAGGATGGTGTCGCGGCTAGCCACCTTGCACAGACCGGGGATATCCTGATAAGCGCCCTCGCCAAACTTTTCGGTGAGCCAGACGGCCTCCTTGGCAACGGTCAGCTTCTCGTTGAGGGCTTCCAGCTCCTTGTCGAACTTTTCCTGCGTGGTCTTGCGCTCCTTGCGGGGTGCTGCCTCCACAGCGGCTTTGGCTTCTTCCCGCTTGGCCTGCACGTTTTGTTCCAGTGCGGCCTGAATCTCTGCAAAGGGGCGGTCGTCCGCCAGTTCTGCGTGATACTCCGCCAGAAGCACCTTGTACTTGTCCACCTCGCCACGATAGAGCCAGACAATGGCGTTGAGGTTCTTCAGCTGCCAGTCGCTCCACTCGTTCTGAGTGCGGTCCACCACAGTATAATAGTTGCGGGCGTCGATGAACAGTACGGTGTCCAGCAGATGTTCCGGCTTGCCCTTATCCAAAAACCACAGCGAACAGGGCAGGCTCTTGGTGTAGAAGAAGTTGTTGCCCACGCTCATCATCACGTCCACATGGCCGGTCTGGATAAGTTTTTCACGGATGTCCTTGTCTTTGCCCTGACTGTCGGTAGCCGAGGACGCCATCACAAAACCCGCACGGCCATGCTCGTTCAGGTAGGAGTAGAAATAGGACACCCACAGATAATTTGCGTTGCCGATCTCCTTGGCCTTGTTCACACCGGGCAGGCCAAAGGGCAACCGCCCGGCACTCTGCGCCGACTCCGACTTGACCTTATCCACGTTAAACGGCGGATTTGCCATCACATAGTCGCAGCAGCCGTTCAGGTTGTGGGCATCGTGATAGAAGGTATTGGCTTCATCGCCGGACTTGATCACGCCGGTCAGACCATGCACGGCCATATTCATCAGGCAGAGCTTGGCGTTGTACTCCACCTTTTCCTGTCCGTAGAAGGTCATGGTGTTGTTGGCGATCATGCCCGCATGGTTTACAAAGTCGCCGGTCTGCACAAACATACCGCCGCTGCCGCAAGCCGGGTCCAACAGAACGCCGTGGGCAGGCTCCAGCACATTGACGATCATCTTCACCAGCGATTTCGGCGTAAAGAACACGCCGTCGTCCTGTGCCACATTCTTGGCAAACTTATTCAAAAAGTACTCGTAGATACGGCCGATCACATCGCCGCCCACATCGTCCAACGCATCATTGTTGAAGATGCGCAGCAGTTCCCCCAGCAGCTCATCCGAGAAGATGGTGTAGTCCTTCGGCAGAACGCCCTGCAGCTGCTCGCTCTGCTGCTCCACCAGTTCCATGGCGTTGTTCACCACTTCGCCCAGACTGTTCAGAGGATTGCCCTCAATGCCGGTCAGCCCCTGCTCCGGGATGTTGGCAGGCAAATTGACTAAGTAATTGTACTGCGCCTCCTTGGGCAGAAACAGTGCACTCTTTTCGGCAAAGTCGCTTTGCTCCACCGGCAGCACCCGACCGCCGCGCACGGGACGGTCTTTCAGGATCTCCTGCTCTACCAGTTTGAAGCGGCTGTACGCATACCGCAGAAAAATCAGTCCCAACACCGGCATACAGTATTGGTTTGAGGTGAGTTTAGAGCCTGCACGCAGTAGATCTGCCGACTCCCACAGGTCAGCTTCCAGTTTTTTGACGTTCACGTTGTTGGCCACGAGGGGATTCCTCCTGTTGTTTGGATTTTCATTTTCTATTGTATCACATTTTTCTGCAATGTTCATCTTTAATCATCGCTATTTTCTTTTTTGACTGGAAAAAGTTGTTTTACCAATGGCTGACAATGTGTTAGAACCATAGACTTTCTCATTTGGAGACGCCAAGCCTGCATCCAACGGATGCAGTTCACGGGTTTGGGTGTCCCCAACAAGTATTTTGCAGAGCAAAATTCGCGTTTGCGGAGCGCAGCGCAGCAATGAAAGCCCCAGTGGGGCTTTTAAGCGACAGAATGGTCTGCGACAGCAGATGGAGGTGCCTCGCCCCGACAAGTTCGCAGATGTATATACGTCTGCATTGCTTGCGGGTGCTATGAAGCCTCTCAAGGTGCTTTTCAAATTTGAAAATCATTTTGCAATCAGGACCGTCTGCTTTCAAGTTCAACTTGAAGCGGACGGTTATTTTTCTACACAAAAATTTTCGAGTTTGCAACCGCAGCAAGTAGGGCGAGTTAGTACCAACTTGCAATTTTTGAATCCGATTTTACAAATCCAGCTTCAAAACACTTGTTGGGCTTCGCCCAAACCCGATGTTCAGCACAAGAATACGCTAGTTCCGCACCTTAACGGACGCTGAATAAGCAAATTTCTTGGAGAAAAATTCGTTTCGGAAAAATCAGCGTTGATTCATCCAATATCACATCAAACCTGACCTATTACTTCCGGTTTTGAAGGTAAAAAGCGGAAGTAATAGGTCCTAAAAAATCGAGTGCCTTTATGGTATGCTCTATCCAGAACATTTTCCAAGAAGCGGAAGCATTCCTTCCGGTTTTTCCTTGGGATCCTCCTAAAATCCACTGAAAACCGGAAGGAATGCTTCCTAAATATTTCTGCTTCATTGTGATATGCTTTCTACAAGCCTTCATCGAACCTTGAAAACCGCATGACCGTCTGCATGTGATACCCGGCCATGACCTCGCAAGATCGAGCCGGAAAACGCCGCCGGAAGGGGGCAGGAAACCCATGCAGGGAGAACGGCAGAAATACCAATAGATTTTTGAAAGGAGATTTTGCCTATGAAGAAAAACAAGTTTGAATTTATCATTGATTCTGAATTTCAATCTCAGATTCCTGCATTGACCGATGAAGAATTTCAGCAACTGGAAGAAAACATCCTTTCAGAGGGCGAAGTCCTGTCTCCCCTGATCGTCTGGGGCAACATTCTTGTTGATGGCCACAATCGCTATAAGATTCTCCAGCAGCACCCGGAAATTCCTTATACCACCCGTTCGATTTCCTGTACCTGCGAAACCCGTGAAGATGTTCTGGCATGGATCTGCAAACATCAGCTGGGTCGTCGGAATCTGACACCCGAACAGAAAAAGTTCCTGATTGGAAAGCAGTATCACTCTGAAAAATCCACTCGTGGGGGAAACCATGGCAATCAGTACACGCAGGTGGCAAACTGTCAAATTGACAATTTGCCATCGGTAGAAAACACGACCGAACGAATCGCCAAAGAAAACAATGTAAGCCCTTCTTTCGTAATTCGTGCCGAGCAGTTCATGAAAACCGTTGAGCTGATGGAAAAATACTGCCCCGGCATTCAGGAAGAAATCTTATCCGGCAAACTTAAGCTATCCCAGCGAGAGGCTACCATTATCCGTGGAACTCCCACAGAAGCATTGCCCACCGTGGTATCAACGTGGCGAGAGGAAAAGCTGAACGGTAAACCAGACGATAGTGCAGACACCTATGAGAATTTAGAATTACTTTCCAAGGTCACCGAAAACAATTTTTCTACTGCTGCCACATCGAAGATCCAAACGGCTGATCCACTCTCAGAGAATCGACCTTTTATTTCATCGGGAAAGCGCAGCACCGAACTCCAGACCATTCGTGAGCTAGGAGAAAAGATGGCAACGGTTGATCATGTCGCCGATGCCGAAGGAATGTTCAGTGAAATCAACAGTGCCTCTGATAGCTTTATTTTCCGTCTCGAACAATGCTTTGCTCTGTATCCCGACTTTCTGACAAATGTAGAGATTGAAGCAAAAGTTATTGCTGCTTTGCAAAAGGCAGAAAGCTATATTGTGCATCTGAAAGAACAGCATCGGCAGCATCTTCTGGAGACTGCCAACAGCCAGTAAAATGCTTTCCAAAAATTTGTTTGATGAAAAGACACTGGAGGTGAATTCTATTTCCGACTACCTGACTGTCACTACGCCCCTG
>OGRM01002119.1_pt1 | contig 10387 bp, 14 predicted proteins | sample 1553491 | NCBI WGS metagenome assembly OGRM01 (sample SAMEA2580110, study PRJEB22360) | human gut metagenome | biome: human gut; feature: human-associated habitat; material: faeces | place: Denmark | collected 2008/2010
ACTCCTGTATAAAACCTTGATGGATAATGTGGATACTTTTGTGGATAATGTGGATAACTTTGTGGATAGGTGGGTAAAATTCGATATTTTGGGGAGAAAACTGGTCAAAAAGGGTGATAAGTTCCAAGATATAGGTGTGAACGAATAAAAATACAATGTGGACAAAATGTAAACAACATGGGGAAAGACTCAGAATACCCCCAAAAAATTTTTTAAAATTGTGGATAATGTGGATAACTTTCTGGGTTACTGCAGAGACAGATATGCTCTCTTTGGCTGATGAAGCAAAATCAGAAGTTGGTATCCACAATTTTTGTTCGCCCTGCGGGATGCTTATAGGAGTGTTATAAAATTGTAAAAAAAGAACCGTCTATTCAACGGTTCAAAGAGAGGAAAGTATGAAAAAATCTATCAAAAAGATAATTCGTTGTTTTTTTGATGGCTTTATCATACTGAAAATTTGTGAACAGTTTCTTTTATTTAATGAGGGCATCTTTTGTCTGTGGCAACCCAGAACTTATTTTTCAGCCAGAAGTTCTTCTCCGATCTCTACAACATTTCCTGCACCCATCGTAATCAGGAGGTCATGTCCTTTTACGTGAGCCTTTACGAAATCTTTGATTTCTTCGAAGCTTGGGAAATAATGTACATCCTGTCCATCTTCCTGTAAAAGTTTCATTACATCTTTAGAAGAAACTTCTCCGGTATCTACCTCACGGGCAGCGTAAATATCAGCCAGAACAATGTGATCTGCCTGCTCTAAAGCCTTCGCAAACTCAGGGAGAAACGCCTTTGTACGGGTGTATGTATGAGGCTGGAAGATAACCCAGAGTTCATCATGCGGATAATCCTTTGCAGCAGATAAAGTAGCGCGGATTTCTGTTGGATGATGAGCGTAGTCATCAATGACAGTTACATCACCGAGAGAACCCTTGTACTCAAAACGGCGGTGTGTTCCACCAAAAGATAAAAGTCCTTTACGGATTGCATCTAAAGGAAGTCCAATTGCTTCTGTACAAGCAATAGCTGCCAGAGAATTCATAACATTGTGGCAGCCTTTTACATTTAATGCGATACGACCCTTTGGCTCGCCATGTGCAACAAGGTTATAGGAAGCATTTCCTTCTTTATCAAATGCAATATCCGTTGCAGTGTAATCATTTTCCGGATTCAGGCCGAAAGTAACGTGCTTCTGAGCAAGACCATTCAAAATAAAGTCAGTATGCTCCATATCGCCATTAATAATGATAAGACCATCATCAGCAGTCTGAGAAGCAAACTTGTGGAAAGAATTCTTAATATCTTCAATATCCTTAAAGAAATCCATATGGTCTTCTTCTACATTTAAGATAATAGAATATAAAGGATAGAATTCTAAGAAACTGTTCGTATATTCACATGCTTCTGTAAGGAAGAGGTCAGAATGGCCGACACGAATATTTCCGCCGATACGGTCTAACATACCTCCGACACTGACCGTAGGATCGGTATCTGCCTGAAGAAGAATGTGAGTAAGCATAGAAGTTGTTGTTGTCTTTCCATGTGTTCCGGCAACGGCGATAGACTTCGCAAAGTTTGCCATGATCTGTCCGAGAAGAGCTGCGCGGGTCATCATAGGGACGCCTTTATTCTTTGCAGCAGCAAATTCTTCGTTAGATTCGTGAATGGCAGCAGTATAAACAACAAGATCGATATCATCGGTAATATTCTCTGCTTTCTGTCCAATAACAACCTTTGCACCTGTTTCTTCAAGATGCTTTGTCATGTCGGAAGACTGCATATCAGAACCGGTCACTGTGAAATGTCTGTTTAATAAAATTTCGGCAAGACCGCTCATGCTGATGCCGCCAATACCGATAAAATGGATGTGTTTTTTACAATTTAATATTTCTTTGTTCAAAAAAATCACTCTTTTCTTTCTTGTAAACTTCATTTGATTCGTGTATACTATTACCCATATTCCAACCAGTTGCAAATTTGTGACAGGATGGAATATGTGTAACGTCTGTCTGATGATTCTGACCGCATCCAAAAGCTGCGGATGTGGGAAAGAAACATCGGGTATTCGTAGCCACAGCTGCAAGTCTGGTTACGCTGTCTTAGAGGAGGTCATCTTATGGAAATTACAGATATCAAAATCAGAAGAATCATCACCGAAGGACGGCTGCGTGCAGTTGTTTCGATTACGCTGGACAATATGCTTGCGGTACATGACATCAAGATTGTACAGGGTGACGAACGGTTGTTTGTGGCAATGCCGAGCCGGAAGGATGAAAATGGTGTCTTCCGAGATATCGTCCATCCGATTTCTGCTGCTGCTCGAAAGAAGCTGGAAGCAGAAATCATGGAAACCTACCAACAGCACCTGGCACTGATGGAAGCGGAAACAGAGGCTGCACAACATGCACAGCATGTTTAATGGGAAACCATATTTTTATTCTTTTTCCTGATTTTTGATTTTGGGACAACCTGCAAAGAACTGGCAGGCTGTCCTTATTTTTTACCCTGAATCTGGAGCAGTGCCCAAGTCTTGAGAATGGCAAGCTGGGTTTTTGCATCCGCAATTTTTCCATCCATAATCATGGTAACGACTTCTTCCAGCGGCAGTTCCAGAACATCCAGAAATTCGCCAGCGTCTAAATCCTGCTGCATCGGAGCGGAGAGGTCTTCTGCCAGATACATATGAATGACTTCGGTATCATAGGCAGGAGTTGGGTAGAGATAGCCGAGTTCAGTATATTTTTTGCAGGTTCTGCCGACTTCTTCCCGCAGTTCCCGCAGACCGCATTCCAACGGGTCTTCACCGGGTTCTCGTTTTCCGGCTGGGATTTCTAAGGTGACTTCGTGGAACGGATAGCGGTACTGCTGTACCATCAGAACGGTTTGCCGTTCGGTCAGCGGAACAACGCAGACACCACCGCTGTGGTGTACCACGTCCCGTTGTACAATTTTTCCGTCTTCCAGTTCCGCAGTGTCTTTGGTGACATGGAAAATTTTTGCCTGATAAACCAAATCACTGCTTTTTGTGATTTCATTCAAATGCATATGTCATCTTCCTTTCTATGCAATTAGTTTGCCGTTTCTTCGGCGGAATAATCCATGCAGCAGACGGATTCTGCTTTTGGACTTGGATGTCGCTTGTTCCAGATGCCAGCAACTGTGAGGTATCCGGCAAATAAAACCAGACCGCCCAGAGAGAGCAGTGCACCGGCTTTTAAGCCAGGGGTGTGATAGGTGAATGTAATTTCGCTGTCGCCGGCAGCAACCGGCACTGCCATAAAGCCAATATCTGCCTTTTCAATAGCAACTGGTTCGCCGTTGACTTCTGCTGACCAGCCTTCCTCCCATGGCACACTGAAAAAGACGAGGTTTGCATGGTCTGTGGAGATGGTTGCATAGAAGCCTTTGCTGTTATAGGTGAACGAATCGCAGGCAGTTTTTGCCCGTTCGGTGCACTCTGCCAGTAAATCTTCATCGGACATCTGATGAACAGCATCCGGCAGTTTCTGCATATCCTTTTGATACGTTTCTACTGCATCATCTTCCAATACCAGTGCTCGCAATAATAAATTGCAGCGGTCAGATTCGGAATAAGTTTCCCACTGGGAACGGCTGACATAGGTGTCAAATGTAAAGCCCATTGGCAAAGCGTAGTCGTTTTTGTAGATGTGAAAACCATTCTGGGTGTCGTAGTAGGAGAAGCCTGGCAGGTCGATGCCCTCTGGCTCTAAGTTATCCGGTGTAACTTCATCGAAATAATACCGGACAGAGAACAAATAACGGATTGCCTTGCAGGAGAGCTCCGGACGAGAAGCAACATCTCTTGTTACACCGATTTCCGGATAAAATTCCATGATGGAAGCCGGAACAACGCTGTGAAATGCCCGCATACACGGCAGCCCCCAGAACATCGGGTAATTATCTCGGTCTTTGGAGATGTCAATGCGGAAGAAATCATCCTCTGAAACGGCAATTTTCACATCGCCCTCTTTGTCGATGGCTTTGTCAATATATTCTTCTGCCCGCTGTGGTGTGTATGCACCAAAATAAACCACGGTCATTGTACAGAATGTGCAGGCTGCTACCGTCATCGGCAGTGCCATTGCAAGGATGGGCTTTCCAGTATGTCGGCGGTGGAACAGAAAAGCAGTTGCCACCAGAGAAAGTATACAAATGCCCAGAACCAAATAAAAATGCAGCGGATATTCTGCAAATTTTCCCCAAGTTACCTTGTCGCCGCTCTTTGTCGGCAGAATGGAAATCACGCCGAAAACTGCCATCATCAGGGCAGAAATGCCCAAACCATACTTTGCAGAAATCGTGGTATTGTCCAGAACGTATGCGGTCATCAGTGCCATGATGCAGATGGGCATATAGAACCATCTTGCATAATAAGACCCATTCAACGCATAGAAGCAGCTGTTCAGAATCGGAACAAAAGCACAAATCGTACAGAGCAGAACCAGCCGCTTTGCCCAGTGTCCCTCTTTGTATTTGCAGAATGAGAGCACCCCAACCATGGAGAATAGCGGTAAATAGCCGCCAATGGATGCCCATTTTGCATCGTTGCTGGAGAATAAGTTCGGGCGAGCCGGAACATCTGGAATCAGGAAAAAGCTTTCAATGATTCTCCAGATACGGGTACGGTCGTTGTAGGCGAGCATATCCATGCCATATAGACGGGAGGTAATGCGGTTGTTTGCCAGAATCGCAAGGGCAGACGGCAGGAGCAGGAAGCAGGCGAGTAATACGCCAATGATGGCTTCGAGTGCCAGCCGGAAAAACTTTTTCGGGGTTGCGTGAAAATCCTTGGAGAAACACCGCACAATGAAATATAAAACCAGAAAGACGGCTTGCCCCGTGAAGAAAAAGTAATTGATACAGCCCATGAGAGCGACCGCAAGAGCAAATACGCCTTTTCGGTTTTGGTTAATGGATTCTTCCATGGCAATCAGCAGCAGTGGAAAAAAGGCAGTAACATCCTGAAAGTGGTTGAAAAAGAGGTTAAACAGCTGGAATCCAGAAAACGCATACAACAATCCGCCAATCAAGGCAGCGTTTCGGCTGCGGACAAATCGCTGAATATAAGCGTAAGCCGTCATGGCTGCAATGCCATGCTTCACAGAGAGCAACACCGGAAGAGCATAGAGCACCCAGCTGCGAGGCAGAATTGTGGTAATCCAGAAGAACGGACTGCCTAGGAGATAAAAGGCATATGACCCGATGAAGTTTGCTCCCAAATCAGTGTACCAGTTCCAGCCGAAACTGCCGCTGCGAACTGCATCGTTTGCGAGAGAATAGAACGGCAGCTGCTGGGAATTGTAGTCCCCGTAGTAGAGAAAATAGCCATGTTCCAGACACATCGCCGGCAAATAGACAATCAGCAGTGCACCAAATCCCAGCAGAAATGCAAATAGATAATTGTGGAACAGGCTGCGGCTGGATATGGATTTTTGGATGGAAAAACGCATGACTTAGAAACCTCCGGAGTGATGAAAAAATATAGGAAACCTTTTTGCAGCTGCTGCATAGAATAAAGACAGGAATACCAGCAGCCGTTTATAGAGAAACGTGTGAAATAAAAATACCGCCCTTTTCATAGTCAATGTAGGCATAAGACGGCGGCATGCCGTCCCGTGGCTGAGCGGCACTGCCTGGATTCATCAGATAAACGCCGTTGCGGTATTCGTTGCGGCGAACGTGGGTGTGTCCATGCAGGACGATGTTACAGTCCTCAGCAATCGCTTCTTCTACCAAAATATCGGGGGTGTAGCGAATCGCATGGCGGTGTCCGTGTACGGCAAAGATACGATGCCCCGGAATCAGGTCAATGGTGCGGCTGATGGGTAGGCTGCTGTTAAAGTCACAGTTTCCCCGTACTGCATAGAACTTAGATTCCCATTCTGGATGACAGGATAAAAATAATTTGACATCCCCTTCGCTATCGCCGAGATGAATGCAGGCATCTGCATCAGCGTGTCGGGCTAAAATGGTTTCTAATACCTTGGGGTTGCCGTGGGTATCGGATAGAACAATAATCCGCATAAGAATGTTCCTTTCTATGGATTGAAATTTCTCCTCTGGAACAAGGTGCAGAGGAGCTGGTCAAAAATGACATCCCTTTTATTATAACATAAACGAATCACAATTACAACCTATTTTTGAAAGGAGTTTGCCATGAAACTACCGCCTTCTAAAATGGATGGACTACTGGAAATGGTGGGGAAAAAGCTGGGGGTTTCTCCGGAACAGCTGCGGTCGGATTTAGAATCTGGAAAACTGGAGCAGGCAATGCAGAATCTGCCGAAAAAAGAGGCTGCGAATGTACAGAACCTGTTGAAAGACCAGAAAAAAGTCGAGCAGCTGATGAATACGCCGCAGGCAAAAGCGTTATATGAAAAATTGATGGGGAAGTAACGAATCCATGGATGGGATGATGGAGAAAATGCAGTCGCTGCTCTCCGACCCAGAGAGTATGCAGCAATTGCAGGAACTGGCACAGATGTTGCAGGCGGACAGCGGACAGGAGTCCACAGAAACGGAATCCGCTCCGACTGCCACAGAACAGACAGATGCAACTGCTTCCGGCGGCGGTCTGGATTTGGGAGCATTGATGAAGGTTTCTCAGCTAATGGGGTCGGCAAAAGAGGACAGCGATGCCGCTTTATTGCTGGCGTTGAAACCGCATTTGCGAGAAGAACGGCAAAAGAAAGTGGAAAAGGCAGTGAAGATGCTGAAACTGCTGTCGATTTGGAGCATGTTGAAAGAAAGCGGTATGCTGAAAGATTTCTTATGATGATTTTGCATAGAGGCGGTGCTGCCGGAAAGGGGGCGAATGGACGATGCCGCAATATACCCGACAGGATGGCGATGCAATGCGGCAGGATGCCATTCGCCGTTCCAAAGAAATGTATCATCGGGCAGCGATTCCGCAACCAACGCCGCAGCGAAACTATGATTTTTTACCGCTGCGAGAGGAATCAGGGGCAGCTTCCGGCGGCATGAAGAAAAATCCGCTGGATTTGGGAAATCTGCTGGGCGGATGGAATCCAGCAGAATTGTTGGAACAGCTCGACAAAGACCAGATTTTGATTTTGGTGCTGTTGGTCATGCTCTATAAAGAGGGCGGCGACAAAAAATTGATGATGGCGTTGGCGTACTTACTGACCTGAAAAACGGAGGATTTGGGCAAGATGGAACAGGTTGTTTTCTGGGCGATTTGGGCAGCATTGGCGGTATTTATGGGCTATTTTTATCTGCATCATGCACATGGCATTCGTTCTTTTTTGCGAGGAACGGGAACGGGTCTGGTAGCATTGTTGCTGCTGCATGAACTGGGTGGATGGATTGGATTTGCACCGGAGGTGAACGGTTTCAATCTCATGCAAGCGGGAATTTTGGGTGTGCCAGGGGTTCTGTTGATGATGGCGGTTCATTTTTTTCTGTGATGGTGCAATGAGAAACGCCACCGGCGAACCGCACACAGGCAGACAGCGAAGCGATTCTGCCGAATGGTTCAGAACGATTTTCCCTAGAAGATAAAATTCAAGACAACCTCTTGATTTTTTCCGAAAATTTGCTATAATAAAGAGGATGAATCCATACAAGATTCACCAAAATTTTTGGAAATGAGGGATCTGTCATGCGTAAAAAATTGGATACTACCGGTAATGTATTCCCGATGCCGGTCTTGATGGTGGCAACGTATAATGAAGATGGCAGCGTGGATGTCATGAATGCTGCTTGGGGAACGATGCAGGAAAGCGGCATTGTTGCTTTGAATCTGTCGGAATCCCACAAGACCACCCAGAATATTTTGAAGCGGAAAGCCTTTACGGTGAGCTTTGCAGATGCAGCCCATGTTGCAGAAGCAGACTATGTTGGCATGGTTTCCGGCAACAAAGAACCGGACAAGTTCGTAAAAAGCGGCTTGACGGCTTCTAAGGCAGAATGTGTGGATGCACCGGTCATCAATGAATTTCCGATTTGTCTGGAATGCGAATTTCTGGCATATCAGGACGAGCCGTATAGCTGCGGTGTCATCGGTAAAATTGTCAATGTGACAGCAGATGAAAGCGTTCTGAAAGATGGAAAAGTGGATATTTCTCTGGTCAATGCCATTGCATTCGACCCGTACACCCACGGCTATTACAAAGTAACAGAACGAGTTGGCGAAGCTTTTCAGGATGGCAAGAAGCTGATCAAGTAATCTGTTTTTGAAGATTTCTGAACGATTTTCCGCTGTGGCAGGACAGCCGCAGCGGAATTTTTTTCTTTTTTTCGATTTTTTCAAAAAAACACTTGACAAATCACAAAAAGTGTGTTATAGTAAATGACGTTGTGTAATACAACCGAATATCGTATTCTAAAGACAGCTGGTGGTGTTTCACCGTAAGTCCAGCCGAGGAATTGCTCTATCAATGAAAGATACTGCCGCATTCCCTGTCGAATGGCGGCTTTTTTTGGATTGTGATGGCATTTCTTTGATACGATAACAATAGTATCGGAGGTGAATTCACATGGCAAGTGAAAAGATTCTGGAAAGCAAAAAGGCAAAGGTTGCTGCTTTGACTGAAAAGCTGCAGAACAGCGTTTCTTTCGTTCTGGTTGACTACAAGGGCATTACCGTTGAAGAAGATACCAAGCTGAGAAAGGAACTGCGGGAAGCAGGTGTTTCTTACACAGTAGAAAAGAACTCGATGCTGCGTTTTGCATTGAAGGAAATGGGAATCGTTGATTCTTTTGAAGATGTACTGCACGGTACAACTGCAATCGCTGTTTCTAACGATGACCAGACTGCTGCTGCTCGTATTCTGGGCAAGTTCGCAGAAAGCAAGCCGGAATCCTTCAACCTGAAGGCTGGTTATGTAGACGGCGTTGCTTATGACACCGCTGGTGTTATGGCTCTGTCCAAGATCCCGTCCAAGGATGTTCTGTTGGCACAGCTCGTTGGTTCTCTGCAGGGTCCGCTGCGGAAGCTGGCTGCTACACTGCAGGCTCTGGCAGACAAGAAGAACGAAGAAGAAGCTGCATAAGGCAGTGCTCGTTCCCACATACCGCTGCTGCATGACAGCATAGCGGATGATGAAAATATTACAAAGGAGATTATTATCATGGCATCTGAAAAGATTACAAAGTTTATTGACGATATCAAGACTCTGTCCGTTCTGGAACTGTCTGAACTGATCGACGCAATTCAGGAAGAATTTGGTGTAACTGCTGTTATGGCAGCTGCTCCGGCAGCTGGTGCAGGTGCAGCTGCAGCAGAAGAAAAGACCGAATTCGACGTTGTACTGGCTTCCTTTGGTGACGCTAAGATGGCTGTTATCAAGGCTGCTAAGGACGTTCTGGGTCTGGGTCTGAAGGAAGCTAAGGCAGTTGTTGAATCTGCTCCGGCTACCATCAAGGAAGGCGTTTCCAAGGCTGATGCAGAAGCTCTGAAGGCTAAGCTGGAAGAAGCTGGTGCTACCATCGAAATCAAGTAAGTTTTTTCTTACTTTTTTCAGTCAGAAAGAATCCCCTTGCGGCAAAATGCTGCGAGGGGATTTTTGTTTTTTCGGAAACCACTGTTGGTGATAAAAATCCAACAGTGGTATTTTTTATCGTATTTATTTGGAATCTATATATGGGAAATGGCATGATAGGGCGTAATCGGCAAGATTTTACAGTAAATTTCAGGAAAATTGATTTTATAGTTTTCTTTTTCTGGTATAATTGGCTTAATATAGATGATTTCCAATTATTTTCAAATGAGTTGGGCGAATCGAAAAGGAGAAAAATGTATGAAAAAGGTACTTGGTTTGGTTATGGCAGTCGCAGTGCTGGGGGGGAACATTGACAGGTTGTGGCAGCAGTGGCGGCGGCAGCGGTAAAGATGGATACAGCAGTGCAGAAAAGGCAGCGGTGGCATACTGGGAAGCATATTATACGCTTGGAACAGATAAGATGATGAAACTGATGCCAGCAGAAGCAAAAGAACACTGGGAAGACGAACTGAGTTTGACATCAGAACAGTTGACGGCTTATATGGAACAGGAACTGGAAAAAAAGAGTGATATCATTAAAACTTTTAAGTCTGTGTCTGTAGATGAACAAGAAGAACTTAGTATAGATAGAATACAGAATTTTAATGAGAATTATTTGGGTGAAGTTGGTATCAAAGCAGATGAAGCAGTAAGATGCATATGCACGATATATTATGATGCTGGTTATATTGACGATTATCGAGTTACTGTATACCAATATAAAGGAAAATGGTATTCACATTCAGCAGATGCTTTTTTTGAATAAAAGAATGCTGTAGTTCCCAAAAAAGAAACCACTTGAAATGCACCCCTTTTGTTAGACAATGTGGTATAATAGAAATATACCAATAAAAAATCTAACG
>OGRM01002120.1_pt1 | contig 10386 bp, 9 predicted proteins | sample 1553491 | NCBI WGS metagenome assembly OGRM01 (sample SAMEA2580110, study PRJEB22360) | human gut metagenome | biome: human gut; feature: human-associated habitat; material: faeces | place: Denmark | collected 2008/2010
TAGTATTAGATTTAAGGTTAACAAAGGTTGGAGTACAGCGGTACTCCTTTTTTTTTGCCTAATCTCAACATCTCCTCTATCAAACAAGATAATCCCAAGGAAAAACCACTCAAACCATTGATTGACAAACCAAAAATTCGTACTTTTGCAGAATCAATTGAAATTACGTAATTTAAATAAAATGAATCAAGAATTTGAGCTGATAGCCAAAACCTTCCAGGGGCTGGAAGAAGTACTGGCACGAGAACTCACCGAGCTGGGAGCCAGCAACATTGAAATCGGACGCCGTATGGTATCATTCACCGGCGACAAGGCCCTGATGTACAAAGCAAACTTTTGTCTTCGCACAGCCATCCGCATCCTGAAACCAATCAAACATTTCACTGCCAAAACAGCCGACGAAGTGTACGATGCTGTGAAAGCGATCGCCTGGGAGGAGTATTTGGACAACATGAGCAGCTTTGCTGTGGATGCCGTAGTATTCTCAAACGAATTCCGCCACTCCAAATTCGTTGCTTACAAAGTAAAAGATGCCATCGTAGATTATTTCCGTGAAAAGACAGGCAATCGTCCGTCGGTCCGTATCAGTAATCCGGACCTGGCTATCAACATCCATATAGCCGAAGATCAGTGTACTTTGTCTTTGGACAGTTCTGGAGAGTCGCTTCATCGTCGAGGATACCGTCAGGAACAGGTAGAAGCTCCGCTCAATGAGGTACTTGCTGCCGGAATGATCCTGATGACCGGATGGCGTGGAGAATGTGATCTGATCGATCCGATGTGTGGATCCGGAACAATTCCCATCGAAGCGGCCCTGATTGCACGCAACATTGCACCGGGTATTTTCCGCAAGGAGTTCGGCTTCGAAAAATGGAAAGATTTTGATCAGAATCTGTTAGACTCCATTTATAATGATGATTCACAGGAACGTGAATTTACACACAAGATTTATGGCTACGACAATAATCCGAGAGCAAACGAAATTGCGACTCATAATGTCAAGGCTGCAGGAGTAAGCAAAGACGTTATTCTGAAAATCCAGCCGTTCCAACAGTTCGAACAGCCAAAGGAAAAAAGTATTATTATCACCAATCCTCCGTATGGCGAACGTATCTCTTCCGGAGATTTGTTGGAACTTTATAAAATGATCGGTGAACGTCTGAAACACGCCTTCACCGGTAACGATGCATGGATCTTGAGTTATCGGGATGAATGTTTCGACCAGATCGGTCTGAAAGCTTCAGTCAAAATTCCTTTGTTCAATGGTGCACTGGAATGCCAGTTCCGTCAATATCAGCTTTTTGACGGTAAATACAAGGCTTTCCGTAGCGAAAACGCAGGAAAAGACTTTAAGCCCAGACGCAACACAGACTCTCCGCGTCCCAAAACACGTTCATTCTCGCGCGACGGAGAACAGAAGGGTTTCCGTAAAAAAGAAGACCGTCCATCCGGTTCCCGTAAAAACGAAGGCTTCCGCAAAGAAGAAGGCTTCCGCGGACGCAAGGCTGGTGACGGAAAAGAATTCACGCGCGAACGCCGTAACGAGTTCCGGTTCAAAGACGAATCAAAACCACGCACACCACGTCCTTCCACAGACGACGGACGCCCGAAACAGGCTCCCGGTCCACGCTACATGCATAGCCGCCGCAAACCGGAAATCGAGAGAGAAAACAATGAATCAATGGATAAACAATAATTACCGCTCAATCAAACAATGAAACGCGTATTCTTACTTGTATGCCTATTCTGTATGACAGCAACAGCTAGCTTCGCACAAGAAAAGAAATCCTATACCCTGGAAGATGTCATTCCGGGAGGAAACAATTACTTCAACCTGGTTCCGAAAAATATACCGGGACTGCAGTGGTGGGGAGACGTTTGTGTACGTACAGATGTAGAGAACATCGTAACCATCAATGTCCGCAACGGAAAAGAAACTGTACTGGTAACACTTGATGAAGTAAACGAAGCACTTCTCAATGGAGAAAAACCTTTTCAGCCAACTCAGGAACTGAAACAGCTCCGTACACTGATGGGAGCTTCTCTGCCCTGGGGAGATCAGAAAGTAATTACATTCCGTCAGGGAAACTATATGGTATGGTATGATTTCGGTCAGAAAAAGATCAGCAACCTGTTCCGTCTGAACGAAAAAGCTGCCAATCTGGACTTCTGCAAGGAGAATGGCTACGTAGCCTATACCGTGGGAAGCAATCTTTGCATCGCACATGAAGGAGAAAAGGATTTGCAGATCAATCCTGACGAAAAGAAAGCAGATCCGATGGATATCGTATACGGACAGACTGTTCACCGCAACGAATTCGGAATCTATAAAGGTACATTCTGGAGCCCGAAAGGAAACTGTCTGGCTTTCTATCGCATGGATCAAAGCATGGTAACTGCTTATCCGCAGGTTAATACCACTACCCGCATTGCAACCCTTGAACCGGACAAATATCCGATGGCAGGAATGACCAGCCATAAGGTAACCGTAGGAGTATATCATATTCAGAGCGGAAAAACAGTTTATCTGCAGGCCGGAGACCCGACAGACCGTTACTTTACCAATATCAGCTGGTCTCCTGATGAAAAGAGCATCTATGTTATCGAACTGAACCGTGACCAGAATCATTCACAACTGGTGCGCTACAATGCAGAAACCGGTGCCAAGGAAGCTATGCTGTTTGAAGAAACTCATCCCAAATATGTAGAGCCACAACATCCCATCGTATTCCTTCCCTGGGATAGCAACCAGTTCATCTACTGGAGCCAGCGCGATGGTTTCCATCACCTGTACCTTTATAATAAGGAAGGACAGCTGATCAAACAGCTGACACAAGGAGACTGGCTGGTTCAGGACATTCTGGGATTTAACACAGCCCGCAAAGAAATGATCATTGCGAGTACGGAAATCTCACCTCTGCAGACCAATATCTTCAGTCTGAATGTAAAGACAGGCAAACGCACACTGCTCGGCCAGCAGGACGGAACACACTCAGCACGTCTCTCTGCCAGCGGAACTTACCTGATTGACAACTTTACATCATTCAATGTTCCCCGTGAAATCAGCATTCTGCCGACCAACGGAAAGACCGGAGTCAACCTGCTGACAGCTACTGATCCGATGAAAGAACAGTATAATCTCCCGGAAATCACACTGGGTACTATCAAGGCAGCCGACGGAAAGACAGATCTTTATTATCGTCTCATCAAACCGGTCAACTTCGATCCTAACAAGAAATATCCTGCCATTATCTATGTATATGGAGGACCGCACGCTCAGCTGATCCACAACAACCGTTTCTATGATGCACGGGGATGGGATCTGTACATGGCTCAGAAGGGATATGTCATGCTGACCGTAGACAGCCGTGGAAGTGATAATCGCGGGCTGGAATTTGAGAACTGCACATTCCGTCAGTTAGGTGTGGAAGAAATGAAAGATCAGGTAGAAGGAGCTAAATTCCTCCAGTCACTGCCTTATGTAAATGCAGATAAGATCGGTGTACACGGATGGAGTTTCGGTGGATTCATGACTACTAACCTGATGCTCACTTACCCCGAAATCTTCAAGGTAGGTGTTGCCGGCGGACCGGTTATCGACTGGCAGTACTACGAAGTGATGTACGGTGAACGCTACATGGACACTCCGCAGACCAATCCGGAAGGCTACAAGAACTCAAACCTGAAGCTGAAAGCCGGAAATCTGAAAGGACGTCTGGAAGTGATCATCGGTGGAGCAGACCCCACCTGTGTGCCTCAGCACAGCTATACTTTCCTGCGTGCCTGCATTGATGCCGGAACGCATCCCGATTTCTTTGTCTATCCGGAAGACGGACACAACATGATGGGACGCGACCGTGTACATCTGCACGAGCACATCACCCGCTACTTTGAAGATCATCTGAAGTAAAGCAAAACAAGAAAAGTCAAACCCATAATAACAAAACGAATTATGAAACTCTTATTGTTAGGCTCCGGGGGCCGCGAACATGCACTGGCATGGAAGATTGCACAAAGCCCTAAAAGAGAGAAACTATACATCGCACCGGGAAATGCCGGTACACGTGAAGTGGGCGAAAACGTAGCTATCAAGGCTGACGATTTCGATGCCATCAAGCAATTCACTCTCGACAACGACATCCAGATGGTGGTTGTAGGTCCGGAAGATCCGCTGGTAAAAGGAATCTACGACTATTTCCGCAACGATGAAGCGTTGAAAGACATTCCGGTCATCGGTCCTTCAAAAGCAGGTGCCGTACTGGAAGGAAGCAAGGAATTCGCCAAAGGATTCATGCAGCGTCATCATATCCCGACCGCAGGCTACAAGAGCATCACAGCCGACAACCTGGAAGAAGGACTGGCTTATCTGGAAACTCTTCAGGCACCCTACGTGCTGAAGGCCGACGGACTGTGCGCCGGAAAAGGCGTACTGATTCTCCCGACTCTGGAAGAAGCCAGGAAAGAACTGAAAGAAATGCTGGGCGGCATGTTCGGAAATGCTTCAGCAACAGTTGTGATTGAAGAATTCCTGAGCGGAATTGAATGCTCCGTATTCGTACTTACCGACGGTAAGAGCTATAAGATCCTGCCCGAAGCCAAAGACTACAAACGTATCGGTGAAGGCGACAAAGGACTGAACACCGGAGGTATGGGTTCCGTATCTCCCGTTCCGTTTGCCGACAAGGAATGGATGCAGAAAGTAGAAGACCGCATCATCCGTCCTACAGTTGAAGGGCTGGCTGCTGAAGGCATCGACTACAAAGGATTCATCTTCTTCGGGCTGATCAATGTGAAGGGCGATCCGATGGTCATCGAATACAACGTCCGCATGGGTGATCCCGAAACGGAAAGCGTCATGCTGCGTATCAAGAGTGATCTTGTAGATCTGTTCGAAGGCGTAGCCGCAGGCAATCTCCACGAAAAGGAACTGGAAATCGATCCCCGCTCAGCAGTATGCGTCATGCTCGTATCAGGCGGCTATCCGGAAGCTTACGGAAAAGGTTATCCCATCAGCGGTATTGAGGAAGCCAAAGCCGGAGGCAGCATCGTATTCCATGCAGGAACAGCTGTTAAAGACGGACAGATCGTGACATCCGGAGGACGTGTCATCGCAGTCAGCTCATATGGAGCCGACAAGGCAGAAGCCCTGGCACAGTCATTCTGCAATGCCGGAAAGATCAGTTTCGAAAAGAAATATTTCCGTTCTGATATCGGATTCGACCTCTAATCATCCGACAATGGCAATAAGAAACAGATTTCAATATGAAGTGGCAACGGGAAGAATGACGCTTCCTGTTGCCATTCTCATTGCATTACTGGTTTGGGGGAGCACTTGCAGAGAATGGACCGAACTGGTTTCAATGGCTCTTTGTGCAGCAGGCACTTATCTTCTCATTGAGCTGAATACTACTTTTGCCCTTATCCATACACGCACCACCCTTCCCTCGGCCCTGTTTCTGACACTTTATGCCTTCTGTCCTTTTCTCCATGCCTACACACCGGCAGTCTGGCTTCCGGTTCTCTTTTTGGGCATTCTGTTTGCCCTGTTTCAGAGCTACGAAGCCTTCTATGCCTCTACCCCTGTGTACCATGCCTTTCTGTTACTCGGACTAGGAAGTCTGGCCATTCCTCCCGTGCTTTATCTTATTCCTCTTATATATATTGCAATGGGAGATCTGCGCTCCTTCAGTGCACGCACTTTTTTTGCCGGACTGGTAGGAATTGCTACCCCTTACCTGTTTCTGCTCAGCTATCATCTGTATTTGGGAAATCTGGAATCTGCCTGTGATACCCTTCTCTCCTCATTCCGCCCCATGCCGATTGATTACAGCATACTCAGTCTGGAACAGGCCGTTTCAGGCGGCATTGTCCTGCTGATCATACTTATTTGCAGCGTTCGTAGCCTCATGGCAACCTATCAGGAAAAGGTACAGACCCGTATCATGCTCCGCACCTTGCTGATTCTGGAAGCAGGTATCCTGCTGCTTTTACTGCTTCAGCCTCATCTGTTTAATGCACTGTTCCCGCTACTGATCGCCTTGGGAGCCTTGCCTTGCGGACATCTCTTTGCTCAGACATATAATCGTTTCACCCGTATATTCTTCGGCACAGCACTGCTTCTGATTCTGATGCTGGGCTTGTTTAACTTATGGATGCATTTATTCAGTTTCTGACCGAGTGGGGTTATTGGGGAATGTTTCTCTCCGCTTTCCTCGCCGGTACCATTCTGCCTTTCAGTTCCGAAGCCGTCATGCTGGCCTGCGTCGGTCTGGGACTTGATCCGGTTCTGTCCACACTAGCCACCACTGCTGGAAACGCCCTCGGCGGACTGACCTGTTACTGGATCGGCCACCTGGGAAAAATGGAATGGATTGAAAAATATTTCCGGGTAGATCATAAACAGCTGGAGAAAGCCACACGCTTTATTCACGGACGCGGTTCCTGGATGGCCTTTTTCTCTTTTCTGCCCATCATCGGCGATGCTGTCCTGATTGCCCTCGGCCTGATGCGTGCCAATGTGTGGATCGTCACTTTCTCAATGACCCTCGGAAAACTGGCCCGCTATGCCATTCTTGTTGCCACGACCACTGAACTGTTTCTCTAAAAACAACCAATAATGAAAGAAAGAACCCTCGAAAAGACAGCCGACGGAAGCTACACCCTCTTTGTTCCGGAAATGGACGAGCATTATCATTCCGTAAAAGGTGCACGGACTGAATCAGAACATATCTTTATCAACATGGGCTTGAAACAAAGTCCCGCTGGCGCACCTCATGTACTCGAAATCGGCTTCGGAACAGGCCTTAACGCTTTTCTCACCCTGCTGGAGGCTGAAACAAGCGGACGTGACATCCGTTTCACCACCCTGGAACGCTATCCTCTGCCCGAAGATCTCATCCGCCAGATGAATTATCCTGAACAGATCGCTCCCCAGTGCAGTGAAGCATTCTACAGTCTTCACCGTGCTGCATGGAATGTCTCCGTACAGATAACTCCCCATTTCACTCTCTGCAAAATAGAAACCGACTTTACCACCTGGCAGACCGATGAACGCTTTGATGTAATTTATTTCGATGCCTTCGCTCCCGAAAAACAACCCGAAATGTGGAGCCAGTCTCTGTTTGATCACCTGTATGCTTTACTCCGGCCTGCCGGTATTCTCACAACTTATTGTGCCAAAGGTATTATTCGCCGGATGCTCCAGTCTTCCGGTTTCCACGTGGAACGTCTTCCGGGACCTCCGGGTGGGAAACGTGAAATTCTGCGTGCAAGTAAGGTTGAACCCCGTCCTTAAAAAAGACTTCCAGGTTTTAAAAAGACGCTTCGGCGTACACGAGAAAAGACTTCGATGTTCCGATGAAAAGACTTCGACGTTTTCCAGACGTACTTTCTATCAGTTTTTTCATATTCTCCTTCCCACCCCTTCATGAAAAAACATTTAAAAGTCTTTTCTCTTTCTTCAAAAATGTTTCCAAAACACCTTCTCTATTTTGTCAAATCAATCTAAATTCTTTGTAAAAACATACATATTTTCACAATTTGTCGATTTTGCCGTTAAAATGTATTGATTGACAAATCACATCTAACTATTCTTGCTTATGTTTGCTCTTGCCGAGGCGGAAGAGGAAAGGCAAAATCCTCAAAACGACGCGGTGCTTGAAAACTTGAATAACTTTGAAAACGAAACTTGTTAACTTGAATTTTGAGGATATATCTGCAAATATAAGGAAAAGATTTTACTTATTAAAACTGGAATATTAACTTTTTAAAACTTGGATTTACTTATGAAAAAGAAATTCATTGCAGTGTCAGTACTGATTTGCGCATTGGCACTGGGTTCAACGACACTTACTTCTTGTGTTGACGACAACGAATCAGCATCAGTTACCGCTATCCGTGATGCAAAAGCTGCTCAGTTAAATGCATTGGCTAAACTAAGTGAAGAACAGGCTACAGCTACAAAAATACAAGCAGAAGCAAAAGCTGCTATTGATAATGCCATTGCAGCTTATAATCAAGCAGTAGCTGAAAAAGAGCAAGCTGAAGCCGACATAGCAAAAGCAAGACTTCAAATTGACATTGAAGCTGCAAAAGCCCAGGCAGAGGCTAATTTAACAAGACAGAAAGCAGATCTAGAGAAAGCAAAAGCTGAATTAGCAGCTGAATTAGATGCATTAGCTGATGAACAATTAGCTACAGCTAATCACATCATGTCAAAAATGGATGAACTTATCAAAGAAATTCATAATCTAAACACTGAGATCATTGATTATCAGTTCAAGAAAACCAACGCTGAATATCAGTTGGAAAATGATACTATCTTAATGATCAAAGAACAAAATGAAAATAATGCAGAAATAGCTATTCAAGAAGCTCTGATTGCAGAATATAAGAAATACAGTCAAGAAGATTTTGAAAAAGCAGAAGAAGCTGCTGTTGCTGCAGAACAAGAAGCAACAGTTCTATCTGCACAATTTGATGAACTTCAAGCTGAATACACTCAAGCATCCATTGCTTCTTATTCTGCATGGAATAATTTGAAAAACACTCCATTCATGCAAAATGTAAATCAAAATTATTTGAAGAGTGTTTGGCCTGATAATAAAGACTACGTCATTGACTTCGAAGATGGAACCATTGCTAAAGGAACAATTTCCTACTATGCTAAATATGAAATTGACAACGATAAAGTAAAGACATTATCAGATGATATAGAAAGTCAAAAACACATCATAAGTGTATATACATTAAAGATTGCTGAAGCAAACAAGAGCATTGAAGCTACAAAAGCAACACAAGCATATAAAGATGCTGTAGCTAAAGTAGATGCTGCTCAGAAAAAATACAATGAAGCAACAACATCAACAGACAAAGAAAGTGCTTGGAATGAACTGCAAAATGCACAGAATGCACTAGAATTACTTACATTTACGGATGAACAGACCATTAAAAATAATACACAATCGAAAGAATCGACTGAAGAGTGTTTAGCAAGTTTGGAAAAGACAAAAGAGTATATCAATGATACAAAAGCATACGAAGAATATTCAAAGAAATACGATGAATATATTAAATTACGTGATGCTGAAGAAGATGCTCTGATTGCTTTAACTAAATTTGATCATACTTATACCATCAAGCAAAACTTAGCATGGAATTTAAGATATATTGCAAATCAAACAACTGATTATGCAACCTTAATAGAAGGATGTGAAGCTCAAATTAATAACATCAAGAAAGATAATGATGCATTAAGAACCGTTAAGGACAACAACGAGTTGGTTGCATATTATCAGGAAAAGATTGATAAGTTGACTGCTGATATTGAAGTTAAGAATAAATTGTATGCTCAGTATGAAGCAGCTCTGAATCAGGTATTTGATGGTCAGACTCCAGAAGTTCCTGAAACTCCGGAAGAAGGTGGCGAAGAAACTCCTGCTGAATAAGCAAAGGTCTCTTGAAACAAGATGCTAATAGCAAAAAGTTTATAATCCGAAGGAAGGAGGAGCAATCCTCCTTTCCCGAAGGATAAACCCAACAACAAAACAGAAGAATATGAAAATCAATAAACTTTTAATATTAGCCGCACTCCCGATGATTGGACTTACAGCCAATGCCCAGGATAAAGGTCCGCAAAAGAATGACTTTACCGTGGCAGCAACCGTAAGTTATAACAATACAGTAATGCAGAATGCTGCCGTAGGCACTCTGCCCAGCTACAATGGTTTCCAGGCTCAGTCAACCAACTGGAATGACAAGTCTCTACAAGTGGGAATCGAAGGTGGCTGGTTCTTCCTCGACGAATGGAAACTGGTATTGGGAGGAGGCATGAGTATCACCAAACATCCGGGTTATTCGGGCGTGCCGGGAACTGCCGACAGCGACGAATCATTCGAATGGGGTGATGTTCCAAGCTACGGCGCTGTAGCTGATCAGAACTTCGTGCAATTCAATGTTTACACAGGAGTTGATCGCTACTTCAAGACGAAAGTCGACGGTCTGTATCTCTATGCCGGAGCACGCGTGGGTTACGCCTACGGACGTAACATCTCATTCACCGACGATGAGTACAACATGGGTAAATCAGTTGGCGAAGCGTTCAACGTACGCGGAGCACTGACCGGAGGTGTAGAATATTACATCACAGACGGCCTGTTCGTAGGTGCACAGGTTGACCCGTTTGCTTACACCTACAACCGCAGCTTGATCAAGCCGCAAGAGGGACTGAGCAACCTCGATGCCAATAGTCATAACTATTCCATCCTGGCAGCCCCGACAATTAAAATTGGATTCAAGTTTTAATAGATACACGTAGAGTACTATTAAGGGGGAAGAGGGTGTGTCAAAACTCCCAATATAAATAAAAAAAACTCGTTGTACGTTCTT
>OGRM01002126.1_pt1 | contig 10367 bp, 8 predicted proteins | sample 1553491 | NCBI WGS metagenome assembly OGRM01 (sample SAMEA2580110, study PRJEB22360) | human gut metagenome | biome: human gut; feature: human-associated habitat; material: faeces | place: Denmark | collected 2008/2010
GGTGGCCACGGCCTCGGCGTTGTCGGCATCGGCTTTGGCCACGGTCAGGCGAATATCAGTCCATTCCATAAGGATGCTCCTTCCGTGTATTGGGGATATACTGTCTTTATAGTACCCGATTCCGGCCCGGGATGCAAGCTCTCGGGCCGAAAGATACCCGAAAAGGCTTTCTTTTTTCCCGGCAGTATGTTAATATGGTGTTGTACCTGGACTGGGTCCGGGCGGCTTCCTGCCGGAAGCGCCCGCTGCATCGTTCCCCAAAGGAGGAATTATCGTATGTTTTTGGGAATGGATATTTACAGCTGGATCGCTGCTATCGTCATCGCGCTCATCGTCACATTCCTTCCGATCACGCTGCCGTTCAAGATCGTTCTCGCCATGGTAGCCATGGCCTGCTTCTACTTTGGACGCAAGTATTATCACAACCATAAGAACAGCGGGGCCGAGACGCCCAGCATGAGCTCTGCCGAGAGCGAGGCACTGGCCTCCGGCATCCTGAAAGCCCTCGGCGGCAAGAATAATATCGTCAAGGTGGACTACTGCGCCACCCGCCTCCGCTTTGAGGTACACAGCTACGCCTCCGTGGACGAGGCCGCTGCCAAGGCCGCAGGCGCAGAGGGCGTCATCCGCCCGGCCAAGAACGCCTGCCAGGTGGTCATCAAGGGCGATGTGCAGGCTGTGTACGATGCCCTGCGCAAGCAGCTGTAACTAAGAAGCCGTTTTCTCACGCAAACAGCTTCTCGAACACCGCCGGGAACGGGCCGCTGCGCCCGGCCCGGCGGTATTTTTATCGGAAAGGAATTTTGATATGAAGCCCCAGACCTTTACGTGGAAGAAACTCACCGCCGACGAGCTGACGCGGGTGTATCTGGACGAGATGCGCCGCGACTTCCCGCCCAGCGAGCTGAAACCCCTGAGCATGATACTGAACAGTGAAGCCGCCGGCATGGCCCACACCTGGGGCGTGTTCGAGGGGGAGACGCTGGTGTCCTATCTGCTGATGGTGCGGCCTATGGGCTGTGAAGTGAGCCAGCTGGACTATTTCTCCGTCCTGCCAGCCTGCCGCAGCACCGGCATTGGCGCAAAGCTGCTGGCCGCTCTGCCCGCCCACGAGGAGGGCGCAAAGGCCATCCTCATCGAGGCCGAGTGTCCCGAGAAGGCTGACGACGAGGCCATGGCCGTCCGGCGTCTGGGCTTTTATGCCCGCTGCGGGGCCGTTGACACCGGCTGGACGGAGCATCTTTTCGACGCATGGTTCCGGGTGCTGGTCTTGCCTGCCGAGGGGGAGACACTGGATGCGGAGACGGCCAACAAAGAGCTGGCCGACTGCTACAGCCGGGTGATGGGCGCGGACAAGTGGCGCAGATATGTCCGGCTCTACCGCCCGGACGGCACGGAAGAGAAATTCTGATTCGATCATAGGGTCTGAAAGGCTGCTTTACGTTCTGTGAAGCAGCCTTTTTTGCACCCTTCAGCGGGCGGGATGCACAAACGAAAGTGCAGATTTTTGACAGTTTGACCGGGAATGTAAAATCAAGTGTCCTATTTTTCACACCGGCTTTACCAGAGGATGACAGCAGCGCAAAAACACCACACAAAGCTTTACCTGCATTTTGCGCTGCCATGGTCGCAGCTGGATGGGCGGTGCGCTACAATAAAGGCGTCCCAAGAGAGACACAACAAGGAAAAGGAAAACAGCCCGGCCAGAACAAAAGGGCCGGCCCAGTTGAAGGAGATATTATGATGAAAAAGATCACTCGTCGTTCGTTTATCACTGTCTGCGGCGCTGCTGCTGCGGCTATGGCTCTGACCGCCTGCGGCGGTTCCTCCGCTTCCTCTACCAGCACTGCTTCTTCCGCAGCTGCCAGCTCTTCCGCCGCTTCCGGCGCAGCAGACGGCGCTGAGAAGATCGTCAAGGTCGCTCTGACCTGCGATACTGGCACGATCGATGATGAGAGCTTCAACCAGGCTTGCTGGGCTGCTGTTTCCAGCTACATGGGCGACAACTGCCAGTACTACATCCCCGATTCTGATGCTTCCGATGAGGATCGCGAGACCATGATCCGTCAGGCTGTTAACGACGGCGCCGACGTTATTGTCTGCGTTGGCTACCTGTACGGCGCATCTCTGGCATGGGCTGCTGAGCAGTACCCCGACATCAAGTTCATCGCTATCGATGTGACCCAGGGCGATATCGGCACCGACAGCATCCCCGCCAACTGCTACTGCATCACCTTCAAGGAGGAGCAGGCAGGCTATCTGGCAGGTTACGCCATTGCCAAGGACGGCAAGACCAAGCTGGGCTTCCTGGGCGGCATGGCTGTTCCCGCTGTCATCCGTTACGGCTACGGTTTTGTGCAGGGCGCTGATGCTGCTGCTCAGGAGCTGGGCCAGAACATCGACATCAACTACTTCTACGGCGGCCAGTTCTACGGCGATGCCAACATCACCTCCCGTATGGAGGGCTGGTACTCCAACGGCACTCAGGTCGTCTTTGCCTGCGGCGGCGGCATCTACACCTCCGCTGTTGAGGCTGCTCTGAAGAACAACGGCTACGTCATCGGCGTTGACGTTGACCAGAACTACATCGGTGCAAACGGCGTTGCTGATGGCACTTATGCTTACAACCCGTTCATCACCTCCGCTATGAAGGGCCTGTCTGAGGCTGTTTCTACTTCTCTGTCCGACATCGAGGCAGGCGAGTGGAGCACCATCGCAGCAACCAACGGCAACTTTGGTCTGGAGGACGGCGATTACATCGGCCTGCCCACCGCTGAGGACAGCTGGAACTTCGAGACCTTCACGGTTGAGGAGTACGAGGAGCTGAAGCAGAAGATCGCTTCCGGCGAGATCGTTGTTGACAACAGCTCTGACGATGCTACCAAGCCCACCGTCAGCGAGTTCACCAACGTCACCTACATCCAGTAAAATTTGAACAGCCCGCAAGGGCTGCAGGGAACGACCCTCTCCGTCATTGCCGCCAGGCTTTGACGGAGAGGGTCGTTTTTGTCTCGTGAAAAATCGTGCAGCTTGCACAAAAGTAATACTTATAAGAACACATCCCGCCAAAAAATCAAAAAGAAGTGTGCAAAACCGCAAAAATACGGTATAATGGTACACAGAATAGTATAGGTGTCGATTTGACACGAAAGGAGAGTGAGCAGATTGGCAGAGGATTTTGTGATCGAGATGCTCCACATTACCAAGGAGTTCCCTGGAATCAAGGCAAACGATGATATCACCCTGCAGCTGCGTAAGGGCGAGGTACATGCCCTGCTGGGCGAAAACGGCGCTGGCAAAAGTACGCTGATGAGCGTGCTGTTCGGCTTGTACCAGCCGGAAGCCGGTAAGATCCTCAAGAACGGCAAGGAGGTTGCCGTCCGTAACCCCAACGATGCAAACGCGCTGGGCATCGGCATGGTGCACCAGCACTTCAAGCTGGTGGAATGCTTCAGCGTGCTGGATAACATCATTCTGGGCGTGGAGCCCAATAAGCTGGGCTTTTTGCAGAAGGCTGAGGCCCGCAAGAAGGTCATGGCCCTGAGCGAGAAGTACGGCCTGCGTGTGGACCCCGATGCACTCATCAGCGATATCTCTGTTGGTATGCAGCAGCGTGTTGAGATCCTGAAGATGCTCTACCGCGACAACGAGATCCTGATCTTTGATGAGCCCACCGCTGTTCTGACCCCGCAGGAGATCGACGAGCTGATGGAGATCATGCGCGGGTTCAAGAAGGAGGGCAAGTCCATCCTCTTCATCACCCACAAGCTCAACGAGATCATGGCAGTGGCGGACCGCTGCACGGTTCTGCGCAAGGGCAAGTATATGGGCACTGTGGACATCAAGGACACCACCAAGGAAGAGCTTTCCCGCATGATGGTCGGCCGCGATGTTCAGCTGCAGGTGGACAAAAAGCCCGCCGCCCCCGGTGAGGTGGTGCTGGACGTGCAGAACGTTACCATGCACAACGCCCAGCACAAGAAGGATGCCGTCAAGAACGTCTCCTTCCAGGTGCGTGGCGGTGAGATCGTCTGTCTGGCAGGCATCGAGGGCAACGGCCAGACCGAGTTTGTCTACGGCCTGACTGGTCTGGAAAAGTTCAGCAGCGGCAAGGTGCTGCTGGACGGCAAGGAGATCACCAACGAGAGCATCCGTCAGCGCTCCAAGGACGGCATGAGCCATATCCCTGAGGACCGCCACAAGCATGGTCTGGTGCTGGATTACAGTCTGGAGAACAATATGGTGCTCCAGCGCTACTGGCAGCCCGAGTTCCAGCACAACGGCTTTATCCGCAGTGAAAAGGTGCGGGAGTACTCTGATAAGCTGATCGCCCAGTATGACGTGCGCAGCGGCCAGGGCAGCGCTACCATCGTGCGCAGCATGTCCGGCGGCAACCAGCAGAAGGCGATCATTGCCCGTGAGATCGACAAAGACCCCAAGCTGCTGGTGGCAGTGCAGCCCACCCGCGGCCTGGATGTCGGTGCCATTGAATATATCCACAAGCAGATCGTGGATGAGCGCGACAGGGGCAAGGCTGTGCTGCTGGTCAGCCTGGAGCTGGACGAGGTGATGAACCTCTCTGACCGGATCCTTGTGATGTACGAGGGTGAGATCGTGGGCGAGTTTGACCCCAAGACCACCACGGTCCAGGAGCTGGGCCTGTACATGGCCGGTGCCCGCAAGCAGGGAAAGGAGTAAGCAGAAATGAAAAACAAAAAACTTTCCCACAACGGGCTGCAGGGTTCTGTCACCAGCGTGATGGCTGCCCTGCTGTGTATCCTGATCGGTCTGTTTGTGGGCTTCCTCGTGTTGCTGGCCATCAACCCGGCCCACGCATGGGCAGACGGCTTTGTCCGCATCCTCAAGGGCGGCTTCCATGATGCCCCCTATGGTGTCGGCAAGGAGCTGGCCAATGCCGCGCCCCTGATCATGACCGGCCTTTCCGTGGGCTTTGCCTTCAAGACCGGCCTGTTCAACATCGGTGCCGCCGGTCAGTACACGCTGGGCGCTTACGGTGCCCTCTACTGTGCCATCATGCTCAAGCTGCCCTGGTTCGTCTGCCTGCTGGCTGCGGCTATTCTGGGCGGTCTGTGGGGTGCCATCCCCGGTTTCTTCAAGGCCTACTTCAACATCAACGAGGTCATTACCTCCATCATGTTCAACTGGATCGGCCTGTACCTTGTCAATGAGCTGGTCTACCAGAACGGCACCGGCCCCATGTACGATGTGCGCAACACCCGCACCCTGAACCTGGGCAAGAACGCGGATCTCGCCCAGTCTGTCATCCCGGACTTCGGCCTGAACAAGCTGTTCCAGACCAACAGCACCACCATCGCCATCTTCCTGGCCGCTGTGGTGGCCATCCTGATCTGGGTGGTGCTGAACAAGACCACCTTTGGCTATGAGCTGAAGGCGGTCGGCCTGAACAAGAGCGCTGCCCGCTACGCCGGTATCAACGAAAAAAAGAACATCATCCTCTCCATGGCCATTGCCGGTGCGCTGGCAGGCTTTGGCGCGGGCCTGTTCTATCTGTCCAACGTGGGCCAGTGGAACCCCCTGAACTCCACCAGCCTGCCCGCCATGGGCTTCAACGGCATCTCCGTTGCCCTGCTGGCAAGCTCCAACCCCATTGGCACCATCTTCTCGGCCCTGTTCATCTCCCACATCTCGGTGGGCGGCACCTTCCTTTCCACCAAGTATTATCCCACGGAGATCGCCGACCTGATCAGCGGCATCATCATCTATCTGTGTGCATTCTCCATGCTGTTCCGCGGCAAAATCCAGAAGCTGCTGTTCAAGAATGCGGACAAGACCAATGTGAACGCAGAGCCTGCCCCGGCGGAAAAGGCCAACGCGAAGAAGGAGGGCAAGTAAGATGCTGCTTTTGATCAAATATACCCTGCTGTATGGCATCGTCTTGATGCTGGTGGCACTGGGCGGTATGTTCAGTGAGCACTCCGGCATCATCAACATCGCGCTGGAAGGCATCATGGTCATCGGCGGTGTGGCGGGTGTTCTGACCCTGACCATGCTTCCGGCCGACATGTCGCCCTTCCTTGTGGTGCTCATCTCCATTCTGGTGGCAGCGCTGGCGGGCATGATCTACAGCCTGCTGCTGGCCTTTGCCTCCATCAACCTGAAAGCGGATCAGACCATCGGCGGCACAGCCCTGAACCTGCTGGCCACCGCCATCGCCGTGGTCATTGCAAAGTATTTCAGCGACAGCGGCAGCGCCAAGCTGAACTATTCCAACAAGCCGTTCCTGTTCAGCATCGGCGGCCTGGAGCTGAGCATCTTTGTGCCGTTGGGCATCGTGCTGCTCGTCATCAGCTATGTGATGCTGTACAAGACCCGCTTCGGTCTGCGCCTGCGCGCCTGCGGCGAACATCCTCAGGCAGCCGATTCTGTAGGCATCAACGTCTACAAGATGCGCTACGCGGGTGTGCTGCTTTCCGGTGCGCTGGGCGCTATCGGCGGTCTGGCATATATCGTGCCCCCGGTGCAGACCTGGAACTTTGAGGTCGGCGTGGCTGGCGCGGGCTTCCTTGCACTGGCTGTTATGATCTTTGGTCAGTGGAAGCCTTTCAACATCTGTGCCGCCGCCATGTTCTTTGCCGTGTTCAAGAGCCTGGCAAACATTGCGGACTCCACCTTCCTGGCACAGCTCCACTGGTCCAGCAACATCTATAACATGATGCCGTTTATCGCATCCATGATCATTCTGGCCTTTACCTCCAAAAACAGCATGGCCCCCAAGGCTGAGGGTATCCCTTACGACAAGGGTTCCCGCTGAGCGAGGTTTGTTCCAAGGGCGCAGCTGCTTTTCCGGGCAGCTGCGCCCTTGGTGTTCAAAACCCGACAAAGGAGACGGAATGTGGATTGCCTTTGTCAAAAAGTCTGTTATAATGGAATTTATTGAAAGTCATACTGTCAGACAGGAGAATTGCGATGCGTATTTATGATCTGATCGCGAAAAAGCGCGATGGCGGTACCCACACCCGGGAAGAGCTGGAGGCCATTGTCAACGGCTTTGTCAGTGGGGAAGTGACCGATTACCAGATGGCTGCCTGGATGATGGCGGTCTACCTGCGCGGCATGACCAACGAAGAAACAGCCGAGCTGACGGACGTGATGGCCCACAGCGGCGTGATGGTCGATCTTTCCCCCATCCCCGGCATCAAGGTGGATAAGCACTCCACCGGCGGCGTGGGCGATAAGACCACCCTTGTGATCGCCCCTGTGGTGGCGGCCTGCGGTGTGAAGATCGCCAAGATGAGCGGCCGCGGCCTGGGCCATACCGGCGGCACCATTGATAAAATGGAGAGCGTGCCCGGCACCAGAACTGCCCTTTCGCAGGAGGAGTTCTTTGCCCAGGTGAACAAGATCGGGTTGTCGGTCATTGGCCAGAGCGAGGGCATTGCCGTGGCGGATAAGAAGATGTACGCCCTGCGGGATGTGACCGCCACGGTCAGCTGCATCCCGCTGATCGCCTCTTCCATCATGTCCAAGAAGCTGGCCTCCGGCTCCGATGCCATCCTGCTGGATGTGACCACCGGCACCGGTGCCTTTATGAAGACCGTGGACCAGAGCATTGAGCTGGCCAAGCTGATGGTCGCCATCGGCACCCACCATGGCCGCCGGGTGGCCGCTATGATCACCGATATGGACACCCCGCTGGGCCGCAACATCGGCAACAGCCTTGAGGTCATGGAGAGCATGGATGTGCTCAAGGGCAAGGGTCCTGCCGACCTGACCGAGGTCTGCCTGCAGCTGGCCGCCAATATGCTGGTGCTGGCAGGCAAGGGTACCCCGGCGGAGTGCCGTGCCATGGCACAGGCTGTGATCGCGGACGGCTCTGCCTTTGCCAAGTGCAAGGAGATGTTTGCGGCCCAGGGCGGCGACACCCGCGTGCTGGACGATTACAGCCTGTTTGAGCAGCCCGCAGCCAGCTTTGAGCTGCTGGCCGAGCAGGATGGCTACATCGTGGCCAACGATGCCGAGAAGATCGGCTCTGCCAGTGTGCTGCTGGGCGCTGGCCGCCAGAAGAAGGGAGACCCGTTGGACTTTGCGGCCGGCATCACCCTGCACAAAAAGCGCGGCGACTATGTGCACAAGGGCGAAAGCCTGGCCACCTTCTACGGTGCGGCAGATAAGTTTGAAGCCGCTGCTGCGGAGTACCGCAGCGGTCTGGTCTATGGTGCGGAAAAGCCTGAGGAGGCCCCGCTGGTCTACGCCCTTGTCACCAAGGACGGCGTGGAGCGCTACTGAGAAAGCATCCTTCCCGCAAGGCGGGAGGGACGGAAAGGACATTTTCTATGAAGATCATTCTGGTGGGCTGCGGCAAGGTCGGCACAGCGCTGGCACGTCAGCTCAGCGAGGAAGGCCACAATGTCACGGTCATCGATACCAACAAGGCCCGTGTGGAGCATATCAGCGAATCCTATGACGTGATGGGCATTACCGGCAACGGCTCCTCCATCACAACGCTGTCCGAGGCAGGGATCGAGGAGGCGGACGTGTTCATTGCAGTCACCGGCTCGGACGAGCTGAACCTGCTCTGCTGCATGTTTGCCAAAAAGGCGGGCCACTGCCACGCCATTGCCCGTGTGCGCAACCCCTCCTACAGCCATGAGCTGGACTTCATCAAAAAGCAGATCGGCATTTCGGCCATCATCAACCCGGAGATGGCGGCGGCGCGGGAGATCTCCCACCTGCTGCGTTTCCCCGGTGCCAGCAAGATCGATACCTTTGCGGACGGCCGTGTGCGGCTGATCAAGTTTGCGCTGCCCGATGCACTGGACGGCGTAGCCATCCGCGAGATCCCTACCCGGCTCAAGAGCGATATTCTGGTGTGCGCGGTGGAGCGTGAGGGTGGGGTCATCATCCCCAACGGTAACTTTGTGCTGCAAAAGGGCGATCAGGTCACCTTCCTTGCTACGCAGGAAAAGGCCCATGCCTTCTTCCAGCAGCTGCATCTGCCGGTGCAGCCGGTGCGCAACGCCCTTATCGTTGGCGGCGGTGCCATTGCCTACTACCTCAGTCAGGAACTGTTGGAAAACCATGTGCGGGTGCGCATTGTGGAGCGGGACGCCGCCCGCTGCGTGGAACTGGCCGAGCAGCTGCCCGGCGCACAGATCCTGAACGAGGACGGCTCCAACCGCGAGTTTCTGCTTTCCGAGGGTCTGGAATCCACCGAGGCTTTCGTGGCACTGACCAACATCGACGAGGAGAATGTGCTGCTGACCCTGTTTGCCAAAAAGCACTCCAACGGCAAGCTGGTGACCAAGGTCAACCGTCTGGAATTTGACGATATTCTGGCCGGGCTGGATCTGGGCAGCGTGGTCTACCCCAAGTACATGACCTGTGACTACATCGTGCAGTACGTCCGCGCCCTGCAAAACGAGGCGGGCAACAACATCAAGACTCTGTACCGCATACTGGACGACCGCGTGGAGGCGCTGGAGTTTACAGTGCACGAGGAGAGCGCCGCTACCGGTGTGCCCCTGAGCCAGCTGCACCTGAAAAAGAACCTGCTGCTGTGCTGCATTACCCGCGGCAGCAAGATTTTGATCCCCCGCGGCGGCGACCAGATACAGGTGGGCGATAACGTCATCGTGGTCACGCTGGAGCATGGTCTGCACGATCTGCGCGATATCGTGGAGCACTGACGGAGGCGGACTATGAATTATGCGATCGTTTTCCGTCTGCTGGGCTATGTGCTGATGATCGAGGGCGCATTGCTGCTGCTGCCCGCCGCCGCCAGCTTAGTGTATGGCGAGTGGATGGTGCTGGGTGTGTTTCTGCTCACAGCTGCCGTCAGCGCCGGCATCGGCTACGCTCTGCACACCATCAAACCCCGCAGTAAGGTGTTCTATATGCGCGAAGGCTTTGCGGCTACCTCGCTGTGCTGGGTGTTCATCTCGGTGATGGGCGCGGTGCCCTTTGTGCTCACCGGCTGCATCCCGAACCCTGTGGATGCCCTGTTTGAGACGGTCTCCGGCTTTACCACCACCGGTGCCAGCATCCTGCCCGCCGTGGAGGGGCTGCCCAACGGTATTCTGTTCTGGCGCAGCTTCACCCACTGGATCGGCGGTATGGGCGTTCTGGTGTTTCTGCTCTCACTGCTGCCGCTGACCGGCGGGTCCCCTGTCAACCTGATGAAGGCGGAAAGCCCCGGCCCGCAGGTGGACAAGCTGGTGCCCAAGGTGCAGTCCACCGCTAAAATCCTGTACGGCATCTACTTTGCCCTTACCATGCTGGAGCTGGTGTTCCTGCTGCTTGGCCGAATGCCCCTGTTCGAAGCCATGCTCACCGCCTTTGGTACGGCGGGGGGGGGGGGGGGCCGGGCTCCCCACCCTGAAAAGCGG
>OGRM01002127.1_pt1 | contig 10364 bp, 2 predicted proteins | sample 1553491 | NCBI WGS metagenome assembly OGRM01 (sample SAMEA2580110, study PRJEB22360) | human gut metagenome | biome: human gut; feature: human-associated habitat; material: faeces | place: Denmark | collected 2008/2010
AGAGGACGTGTACACGCAATAAGCACGTTGAAGGGCTTAGTTGCGGATTTGAGGTTTATACAATTAAATAAGATTATGAGAAAAGATGTACTGATTTCTCTCCTTGCCATCACAGGCGCCCCCGTTGCAGCATTGGCCGACGCCGATGTTGTGATCGACAAGACTGCATGGACAGGAGATGATTTGACCGTATCGGAAGACGGCTCCGTGACCGTCTCCACAGGAAAGGAAGTTTCCATCGAGAAAGAACTGGCTCCTGGCAAGTATATGCTGCAGCCTGCTACGTTTACCGACAATGCCAAGATTGTCGCTGTCTATAAGGGCAAGGAGTATGCCCCCGGCGTCGCTTTTACTATCGATGGTGCCGCGCCAGCGAAAGTAAAAGTCAAGGTTCGTGCCGTGACCCCGGGCGAATTCAAGTTCTCTGGTGTCAAGTTTACCTTGCTCTTCGACTTCGCTGCTCCGGTGAAGGAGCTCAGTGCGCAGCTCGGCGAAATCGTCAGCGGTACCAGCGAATACTTCCGTACAACCGATGCTTGGAAGAAGGGCAATGACGAAAAGCCCAGCCTGGAGATGCAGGTGGCCGACTATGCCAGCCAGCTTGACATCATTGAGAAGGGTGATTATGAAGTCTATGTGAAGAACCACCTTTGGCAGGGAGAGAAAAGCCCCGAACTTCGTGCACTGACCGATGGTATTGGTGCCCTTGCCGATGTCGTAGAGAAAGCCAACGTCAACGAGAACTCCTACAAGAGTGCATGGGATGCCTATACGGATGCAAAGCGTCAGTTTGACGGTTTCTACTGGACTTGGTATTATACGGATAAGGCCATGAAGGAGACCTATCAGGCTGACTATGACAAGATAAAGAAAGATATTGAAGACTTCGGTACGCTGGCGAAGCAAAAGTACAACGCAGGCGCGGCCAATGAACTGAAAACGGATGAGTTTACGGAAAACTTCAACCGGCAGTTTAATACGCTGAAGGCCAATATCGGTACCTCTGGCAACGCTTGGCTCAATATCAGCGATACGTATCAGGATGGTTTGAGCTCGTTCAACGCCGCTCAGGAGGAGATACACACCCAGATGCCGGACGACGGCAACTATGCCGATTGGAACGCAGAGGCTCTCAACGCTATGCGCTCGGCATGGAAGAAGGTGAGCGACCTGTACAAGGACATCGATGCCGACAAGACGAAGGCTCCTAAGGAGGAGGAGAACTTCCGCACGCTGAAGGAAGCACAGGTGGAGGTCATCAACGCCACGAAGGACGAGTATCTCGCCAATCATGTCGATGCCGAGGCCAAGAAGGCTGCCGCCGACCAGCTCCTTGCCGATCTGGAGGACGACTTCCAGTATCTGGAGAAGAGCGAGGATGTGAACCTGAAGTATGCCAATCGTGTCAAGGAGATCCGTATCGCTATCAATGCCCTCAAGGACAAGGTGGCCAAGGACTACAAGGCACCCCACAATATCCGCACGGCCAACTATGATGCCGACCGCGATGCCATCCAGGCCAAGATCAGCAGCTTGCGTAGCGATGCTGGTGCCATCATCCAGAACTACGAGAACTATCAGAAGTTGCTCAAGGCGCTGGGCACTGAGACGGGCTTGCAGAAGAAGCTCGACGACGCCAAGGCTGCTGTGGCCAAGATGAAGCCAGCCGCCGAGGGCGATACGTATGATGTGGCTGCCCACTTCCAGAAGACGGCTGCCGGCCTGCAGAAGACCATCGACGAGATTAAGGCCGCCGTCGAGAAGGGCTATCAGGAGAAGACACTGACCGAGACGGTGCGCGGTGGCTTCCAAAGTCAGATAGACGCTGCTGCTATGGCCGTCGTCAAATATCAGGATGACGCCACGGCTGCTATGGACCGCTACGATGTGGTGAACACCGCCATCAAGGACTACGAGGCCGCACTGGCCACGCTGCGTGAGACCGTCGGCCCGAAGACGCTCGTCGTTGCCACTCCGGCCACGGAGGTGACAGGCAAGACCTACGGCGAGCGCATCACCAAGCTCCAGGCAGAGATCGACCGTGTGAAAGGCAACTTTAGTGCCGCCAAGGAGAAGCTCGATGCCGAGCACCTTGCCGCTTTGCTGGCCGTGCAACTCAAGGAGACCATCCTCACCGACGCCCAGGCCCTCAATGCTGCCTTCCCCAAAGACAAGGTCAATTCCGACAAGACTGCCAAGATAGAGGCTGCCAAGGCGATGTATGATGCTGCCAGCGAAATCGTTGACGCCATCAAGGCCGACATCGACAAGTACAAGGGCGTGCCCTATGAGTATTACAATGTGACGTGGACGGAGGACAACCTCGGACTGAAGTATGACGAGTTGCTCCAGGATCTCAATGATATCGAGGCCAGCACCAATACGCAGAAGGCCAAGATCCAGGCTGTAGCAGCCACCAAGGACGACATCACCGAGGACAACGCAGTAGAGGCTATGTCCTTGTTGAGCGTCATCAAGGGTGACGTGGACGCCATCAACGACGCACTGAGCGAACTGCTGAGCCGCGTGAACGAGCAAAAAGCACATGTCAATGCGGAGAAGCAAGCTTATACCAACTTCATCGGAAATCAGTCTTATTATTACGCGACGGGTGCTGAGCTGGTCAGCCGTACGCTGACGGAGGCAAAGAACGCATTCGTTATCCCCGGCGAGAGCATCGACCCACAGATCCAGGCTACGACCACCAAGCTCGAAGCACTGAAGGCGGAGGCTGCTACGGCGCGCGCCAATGAGATTCTTCAGGAATCATGCAAGGATAGCTATGATGCCGAGGGCCATGTCGTCAAGGGTATCACCAGTCGTCTCAACGACTTGCAGCGGGAGGCCGATGCTCTCAAGGCATTGGCCATCGACTCTACAGCCAACTATGATGCCTATCAGAAGCTGAAGGACAACTTTGTTGGACAGAGGATAGATATTTGGAACTATAGCTCTTGGGGCAGAGATTACACAACGACGCACTATGGCTTCGTCAGTGCTTTCGATGCGGTGAGGGCGCGTATCTACCAAAAGACGAAAGGTACGAACGCAGACTATTACGTCGGCCTGATCGCCAATCCCGACGGCGTGCACTTCAAGGAGCGCGAGGCTATAAAGCAGGCCATCGAGGATGTCTACAAGGCTGGTAAAGCCTGGACGATGGAGTACAGTTACGGTAGCTATAAGCGGGTGACCAATAAGGAGATAGTCAGACGTATGACGGATCTTTCCAACGTGCTCAAGATGCTTCCCAAGCAGGCTTATAACGACTATACCAACCATTCTACTCAGAAGGACGAAGGCAACAAGTGCCAGGCCCTTTGGGACGATGTGAACGGATTGTTCAACGCTTCCGATCTCCGTCCTGAGACGCTGAAGCCCTATCTCAGTCAGCTCGGCGACCTCCTGAAGCGCATCAAGGAACAGAAGGCGCTGGTGGAGAAGTACTATGCCGAGGGTCTGACGACCACCAACCACTCGATGGTCAGCGAGGCTTACCGTTCCATCAAGCTCGAACTCGACGGTTTGAAGGCCTTCATCGAGGGCAATAGCGACTACAACGCTGTCATCGCTGGAGACAACCTCACCCGTTACAATACCTTCTGTGAAAAGGTGCAGGAGACGGAGGACAAGTATGGTGAGGGAACGGCCCAGATTGCTGGCTACCAGAACATCTCTACCGAGGAGCTCAAGGAGCTGGTCAATGTGGAGAGCATCATCGCTGCCCAGGAGAACATCTATAAGTATGCCACCCTCATCAAGGACTTGAAGGACGATGCTGCTGACACCTATGCGAAGACCACGTCGCCCGACCTTTGGGATATCGCCGAGGCCAACGCCAAGAAGGCTCAGGAGTACACGGATCAGATCGAGGCTTACAAGAAGGATCTCGACTTGGCAGTCAATACGGCCGTGAGAGCCAAGCTGGAGGAGATGTTGGCCAACCTCAACGACAACCAGCTCGCTCCTGCCAAGGAGAAGGTGGCCTCCTACGACAAGAACGTGCGCGACAATGCCTTTGCGAACGTGCAGGAGTTCTACGACAGAGTCAGTGCCGACGACTACAAGAAGTCGCAGTTGCTCGTGAGCAACCTTGATGCCGACTGGAGTTTCTTTGGCATGGTGCCCAACTTGCTCGTCGCAGACCTGGAGCAGGCTGCACAGAACGAGTGGAAAGCCCTTTACGAGGGTGTCTATGTCGGTGTGGACGGCACGCTGACAGAGGGCGACAACCGCTACGCTGGTGCCAAGGCCGACAACGAGAAGTGGCTTGCCGCCCTGGAAGGCTTCGCCTATGAGGGCAAGGATGACGATCTCAAGTCTTACAAGGACCGCGTCGCCAAATACCTCACTCCGGCCACGGAATTGGCTGCCAAGGCTGCCGATGGTACGTTCACGGGCAAGATCGCTGACCTGCAGCGCTATATCAATGCGTTCTACGCAGAGGCAGGTGCTGTCTATACCAGCGCCAAGGCCAAGGCTGACGCATACGATGCCAATATCAAGAACTTCGACCAGCTGACCATCGACTACAATACCGTCACGGAGCGCATCAAGGCTGCGCAGGAGTATTATGGCGCATTCAATGTGGCAAGCAGCCGCATAGAGGCCAACATCGCTTCAGCATTTAATCAGGTGAAGCGTTGGCAGGCTGACCTCACACGCCAGAACGCTTCGCAGGAGATGAGCAAGCGCATCTATGGTCTGACTATCGGCGAGGACAAGCAGTGGTACGACTGCCACAGCATCAAGATCCTCAGCATCGATGGTATCTACAACGCGGCCAACCAGGCCGAGGTCGATGCGATCAAGGCCGACATTGTTGCCATCGAGACCCAGAAGCGCGAGGCTTTGGACAACCTCACGGGAACGGCGGCTGACGAGGTCAAGGCATACTATGACGAGCACTGCAAGAACCTCGCCAAGGAACTTGACGATCTGCTCAAGGAGTTTGACGAAAACGCAACCCCGGCAGAGGCGAAGAAAGACGCTGGCTTGCTGGCATTGGAGAAGAAGGTGGCGCAGACTCGCATGGGTCTCATCAAGCTCGTGAATGCCGAGTTGATCGAGGGCGTAGCCAGCAGTTTGGAGATGCTGGTATCGCAGGCCGAGTCGGGATACAGTGCTGTCAACAAAACCTACGACGGAGTATATACGCCCGTGAAGGTGGAGTACAAGTCTGCATTGGACGCTTGCCGCGAGGAACTCGATGGCGTGAAAAACCTCATCACCTCTTATGGCGACGAGATTGTGACCTACAAGACGAAGGTCATCCACCTCCTCAACGGGTTGATAGACCGCATGGGTGCTACCCGCATGGATATCATCGAGGCCAACAAGCCCTATGTTGCCCACGCCAAGGCAATGGAGAACCTTCAGAATGCCTATGACGCTCTGGTGGCTGAGCAGACCAGGGTGAAGGAACTGATAGCGTCTTACCAGCATAGCTCCAATGTGCTTGAAATGTCATTAGGGGTACAGATTGAGGGTGACACCTTCGTGTTTGAGAGCGGCAAGTCCTACATGGAGAACTACGAGAAGCTGTTCTTCAATGTGGCCAGTGAGAAGGCTGAGGAGGTCAGCGGCGTCCTTGAGCAGGCTGCCAAGACGCTGGAGGAAGGCCCTGTGTCGGCCATTCTGACCGACAGCCAGGTGGAGTCGTACAAGGACGGTAGCCTTTACGATGCCTATGCAAAGCTTGCAATGGCAGAGGTGTTTGGAGCTTATAATGAGACATATCAAGTGTATAGGAGCAATGTGTGGCGCGCTCGCAGCGCCATGGAGAATTCGTTCTATAAGTCTGGAACGAAGATCTATGACGAGGACGGTGCGCTGCGCGAACAGTTTGATAACTTGAAGCTCGCTCAGCAAAACTTCGACAATTATCTCAATTTCCACGGCTTCGACCGTATCCTTCCCACGAAGGACATCAACGGAAATGCATGGCTGAATCCTGATGGTAGCGAGGCTGGGCAAAAGGAGATCAACTATTCGAAGGACGAGGAGTATGGCGTGAAGTTGGTCGCTGCTACGTCTGAGTCTTTGGTCGAGTCGATGAATGCTCTCAGAACTTCCATCGAGGAGAACACGTATGTACTCGGCGACGTCACCGAGGACGGCGTTGTCCTGACCGACGACTACCTCGCCGTGCTCAACGCTTTGCTCGATCCGGAGACCCTGGAGGGTGGCAAGGTGTTTGCCGCTGCCGATGTCAACCGCGACGGCAAGATCTCCATCGCTGATGTGACCCTCATTGCAGCCAAGGTGACCAATGGTCTCTGGCCGTCGCTGGGTGGCAGTCTGAACGCTCCGATGGTGGGATCCGAAAACCTCACCGTCTCGGCAGAAGACAACAACGGCGTACAGCGCATCGCCATCAATCTCGAAAACCGCAAGGACTATGTGGCTTGCCAGATGGACATCATCCTGCCCGCAGGCATGACGGTGGTTGGTGAGAGCGTGGGCAACCGTGCCAACGGTCACGCACTCTACTCCAAGGACATCGACGGCGTACACCGCGTGGTCATCTCCACGATAGAGAACAACAGCTTCACCAATGGTTCCGCCATCCTCTACCTCGACGTGCAGGGCGGCAGCATCGACAAGGTGGCGCTCGACAAGGTTATCTTTGCCGAGGCCAATGGCCGTGAGACGACGATCACGGGCAGTGATGCGACCGGCATCAGCGGCATGGAGGCCGAGGGCAGCCTGAAGCAGAAGATCTATACTGTGGGCGGTCAGTTGCTGGATAAGGTGAAGCAGGGCATCAACATTGTCCGCAACGCCAACGGCAAGACTCAGAAGGTTACTGGTAAATAATCATATACATCGGTAATTTTTTCTCAATTACGAGGGCGTGGTTGCCACGTATGTGACAGCCGCGCCTATTTTTGACAATAACAACGACAACATACATCTTCTAAACGTAAATGGTTATGTTTAAGATTACAACAAGTTTCAAAAGAATGGCCTTGATGATGGTCTTGGCCATAAGCGGGACGATCTCTGTCCTTGCTGGCAACCGACTTGTGCTCAACGACGGTGGTCCCATTGCCATCAAGCCGGGCGAGACGAAAGAGATCACTGTGAACCTTGTCAATGACGAGGTGATCTATGCAATGCAGTTTGATATGGACTTCACTTCCCCGCAGGTCGAGATTGTCCCGGGTAGCTTCAAAATCAACGAGGAGCGCATAGACCGTGAATGCTTCATTGCTACGATGATCCAGCAGCCTGATGCGAAGTGGCGCATTGCCCTCCTTACCAAGGACTTCACGCCTATAGAGGGGTCTGAGGGTGCGCTGGGTACGTTCAAAATTCGTGCTACGTCCAACTTCTCTTCTGCTGATGATGCACAGATCAGGTTCTCCACTTGCAGTGGAGGCAACCGCCAGGGCAAGAAGGTGCTTATCGACTGTCCCACCTATCAGGCTATCACGCCGATGGTGGGAAGCCTTAGCACTGGCGAGCAGGCGTTCTCCATCAAGCCAGGCGGCACCCACAAGGTGGACGTCGTGCTGAAGAACGATATTTATTTCTGTGGCCTTCAGGCCGACATCACGCTGCCTGAGGGATTGCATATCGAGAAGAAGAGCAACGGGAAAATGAATTTCCAGTATAGTGAGCGCTTGTCAAGCAATTTCGCCATCTCTTCCGGAGAGAAGAATGGCATCGTGCGTGTCGTGCTCTCCTCCCTGCCCATTGACAAGATTCTGCCTTACAAGGATGGCGACGGCGTGCTCTTCTCGTTTAATGTCGTGGCCGACCCGGACTTTGCGACGGACGAGAACTCTGCCATCGTGATCTCCAATGTACTTGCTGCCAATGAGACGACGGAGTACTCACTCGACATCACGGACGCCCATGTCGCTGTGACGAGTCTTAAGCCCATCAACGAGGCTGCCTATGCGCGCCTCACCGAGGAAGTGGCTGCCCTGCAAAAGGCTCTCGACGACGCCAAAGCGAAGGTGGCCGAGGAGTGCCCGGATGTGGCTGAGAACTACGCTGAGACCGTGGAGACCATTCAGAGCTTGATCAATGCTATCCAGTCAGACCTTGATGCCAAGAATGCTGACTGTGCGCTCACGGAGGCTTCTACGCTGGACGCCGAGGCCGTGAAGGGTGTCAATGATGCTATTGCCAAATATATTAACGAAGCTGCTGCCGCTCAGGCAGAGCATCTGAAGAAGCTTGCCAACGAGGCGGCCTATGTGCGTTTGACCGAGGAGGTCGCTACCGTGCAGGCTCGTTTTGACGAGGTGAAGGCCACCATCGAGAAGGACTACGCCAATGTAGCCGCACAGTTTGTTGATACTGAGGCCGCTATCCAGGGCGATATCGACCAGAAGAAGGCAGAGCTGCAGGCTCAGTATGAGGCCGTGAAGCTCGGCGAGAATAGCACCATCGACTTGGTGGCCATCAAGGCTGCTGTCGAGCAGCTTCTCGCCAATGCGAAGCTCGGCAATGCGAAGCTCGTAGCCAATGAGCTTGCCTATGTGCGTCTGAGCGACGAGATTGCCGCCGTGCAGGCTCGCTTTGACGAGGTGAAGGCCACCATCGAGAAGGACTATGTCAATGTAGCCGCACAGTTTGCTGATGCCGAGGCCGCTATCCAGGGCGATATCGACCAGAAGAAGGATGAGCTGAAGGCTCAGTATGAGGCCGTGGAACTCAACGAGAACAGCACCATCGACTTGGAGGCCATCAAGGCTGCTGTCGAGCAGCTCCTCGAAGATGCAAAGGTCGCCGATGCGAAGCTCGTAGCCAATGAGGCTGCCTATGTGCGCCTGAGCGACGAGATTGCCGCTGTACAGACTCGCCTCGACGAGGTGAAGGCCACTATCGAGAAGGACTACGCCATTGTAGCCGCACAGTTTGTCGGTGTGGAGTCCAGTATCCAGTATGACATCAACAAGAAGAAGGATGAGCTGAAGGCTCTGTATGAGGCCGTGGAACTCGACGAGAATAGCACCATCGACCTGGAGACTATCAAGACTGCTATCGAGCAGCTGCTCGCTGATGCAAAGGCTGCGGCAGAGGCTAACAGCATCGGTTCCATCCAGAGGCTGATGAGCGAGGGCGCAACGTTCTATACGCTCGGCGGCCAGAAGGTCGAGGCTCCTTGCAAGGGCAACATATATATGATCCGTCATGCTGACGGAAGTGTCAAGAAAGTATATATCAAGTAACCAATGCTTGTTAAGGCTGGTTCTAACAATTAGTTCGGAGACTTCCGAAACCATTGAGGGTGAATGGTCTATCGGTCTGATTTTAGAGCCAGCCTTATGGTAAAAGAGTTTACCATACTATCAATTCCAGTTGAACCGGAGAAGTCAGTTCTCGATGTTTTGGAAGGTCTTTGGAAGTCAAAGCGCAGTCGGCGAAGTAGGTGAAATGGACAGCGCATGCGTCGTTGCCAGTTGTTTGGATTCCAGTATTATCAAAAGACTTGCCCTGTCCCCAACGGGGCTACGATCGGTTTCTCATCATTCTGACTTCAAGGAAACAACCTTGGAAGTATAACTTCGTTTGGGGTTTTTACGCTTACTGGGGTTTGTGAAAATCTCGTAAGCTGTTTCCCTTTATGAATTTCATTCCATCGGTGGGATGACGAATGTCGGCTGTGAAGTCGGATTCGTCTCCCACCGTTTTGCATCTATCCACCCCCCCCTTGCTCACGACCCAAACTGATAGCTTCACGAACAAAAAGCGCTGAAAAAAACATCTACGAAACAAAAAAGAGGATTTACGAAAAAGACCCGTTAAACTACTGATATTCAATACAAAACCATAGTAAACAAAATCGCATAACCAAATCTAAACAAACTTTTTTTGATTTTTTTCTCAAAACAGGGGTTACTTTCCCCTTTTTCTCCTCATTAATATATGAAACACGATTAGTTGCCGTAGCGGAACGGCACACCCGCAGCGACTGCGGGCTCTACTTACTGGACACAATATATATGTATCAAATTTATCGGGGCACCCATCGTGGTGCCCCTCTTTGCGTTTTTACCATCCAATCTACCCTTTTCAATTCGATTTTTGAATCAAGAATTTGCAAGTAAAGAAAGTAAATCCGTATGCGGCTATCAGTCTTTTAGAATGCGATGGCTGATATATGGATGAAAGTCAGCAGGAATATGGGGTGGTAAAAATTAGAGTAAGACGGCGTATAATCAGCGTGTAACTTATTGATATATAATGGTAAAATGGAAAGGAAACAAGCAGAAATTACCTTATCGAAAATGCTTATAGCTGCATTTGTGCTTTTTAAATGCCGATGATCTGCGGCTTTCGTTATTGTCTACCTCAAATCCGCAACTAAGCCCTTCAACGTCCTTCTTGCGTGTACACGTCCTCTC
>OGRM01002129.1_pt1 | contig 10358 bp, 7 predicted proteins | sample 1553491 | NCBI WGS metagenome assembly OGRM01 (sample SAMEA2580110, study PRJEB22360) | human gut metagenome | biome: human gut; feature: human-associated habitat; material: faeces | place: Denmark | collected 2008/2010
TTCAGCGATATATTCGGCTGAATATTTGGTGCCGGAAATCTTACCAATATGCCGACCACAACGCAGAACAAAAAAAAGACGGCCTTAGCATTAAGGCCATCTTCTTACATTTTTGAATAAACATCAGCTACATTACTTGGAATATTACTCATTGTTCCATCAGAATCAAATGTTTCTCCGCTTGAATTTCTCCAGCTGCTCAATGGGATTGAATATGTACTTCCAACAAAAGCAAATTTTTCTCCAAGGATTAGCGTATTCATACCATGACAGGCATAAAAACTGTAATCCATTCCGGTTACCTTTGAAGTATCAAAGTTTGATAAGTCCAATCGTGTCAGGCTTCTGCAGTTATACCACATTTTGTTCATATTTGTTACATTTGACGTATCAAATGAAGACATATTCAAATTAACAAGTTTATTGCAATCATAGAACATCTGCTGCATATTCTTGACTCTTGATGTATCAAATGACGAAGTATCCAAATCTGTCAACATCTGACAGGATGAGAACATATGAGACATATCCGTAACCAATGCTGTATTAAAGTTCTTCACGCTAAGCGTTGTCAGCTTTGAACATGATAAGAACATCATGCTCATATTTGTTACTTTACTGGTGTTAAAATGGCTAATATCTAATTGGAGCAAATTGCTGCAGCTATAGAACATAGCTTCCATGTTTGTTACTTTGGCGGTATCAAAATTACTTACATCAATACTTACAAGTTTTCCACATCTATGGAACATCCTTCGCATATTTACGACATTAGATGTGTTAAAATGAGATAAGTCCACCTCTGTTAAGCTACCACATTCAGAGAACATACATTGCATGGATGTAGTTTTTGAGGTATCCCATCCTTCAATGTTTACAGATTTAAGTCCACTACATCTCTGGAATATATTATCCATATTGATTACATTGCTTGTGTTAAAGCTGGACAAGTCTATATTTGCAAGTTTTTTACATGACACAAACATATATCCAATATTCTTAACGTTTTTTGTATCAAAGTTTGATACGTCAATACTCTCAAGGTTTTCGCATCCGGAAAACATACTGTTCATATTAGTCACGCTTGATGTATCAAAACTCTTTACATTTACTTGTTTTAATTGATTACAATTTGCAAAAGCGCTGTTCATATAAATTACTTTTGATGTATTAAATGACGCTAAATCCAATTTTTGTAATCCACTGCACCCTTGAACGACCCCACCCGACTGACGTCGGATGGGGATTCTACGGGCTGGCGCCCGTAAAACCCCGATAGTCCAGCTACGGGTATTCTGATATGGTTTTACAGCTTCTCATCCGAAGAATCAAGGCAACAGGCCTATATCAGCGTAAGCGCCCGAGTATCCCCGTCCATCCATATACCTGCCGCATCATACTATTAATACGTGCAAGAGGTCTTTCCGAAGAAAAACTTTTCGTGGTAAGAATACCCGGAAGGTTAATAAGTTACATTTTATGTAAATCTATGTTTGTTAATCAAAATTAATAGTAACAGGCCGTCCATCCTTTCATCTCTGCAGCAATAACACTCAAAGATTTTGGTTTCTTCGGCTTTCCAGTTTTTGTAAGTTCATCCCCCTTTTTATATTCATACGGGATTGAACGGTAAAAGCTGTGAGTATATATTCCAGACAGCTTACCTGATATGTATTTCCATATTTTCATTAAGCCATATACATCTTTTCCATTTGATAATTCTTCTTTAAGATGGTCTGTCAAGCGGGCTGCCATCTGTTCTTCGGGGATAAGTCTGTCTCTTAATCCCATGCCTTTTAATCCAATCACATATGAAGCTGCTTCGTGTATTGAAATACCAAGTCTTCGCATATACAGAATTTTTCCAATCTGGCTTGTGTATGCCGGATTTATCTTAATGATGCCGAAGCTTCTGCGGTATGACTGGTTTTCAATGCAGTATTCCATTTTTCTGTATGCAAATACAGAAGCGTGACGGTTACCCTTCGCATTTCCATATTTCATGCCATGTTTTGATATTGTAGTATCTATGTCTTCCATAACAAGCGGTTTTCTGCGGTCTTCGCAATACTGTCCAACCTTTGATATTATACGGCCTATCTCATCAGAAATCTGCTCACTCGTTTTGTTCTCAGAATTGAATCTTAGTACCTCGCCTGATATTCTGTTTCCATCTTTGTCAATATCAGTTAATGCGACGTGGTCATAGTTTAAATCAATAGAAACACATCCGTTTTCAAATGACTCATTACAGTATGCATTTTCCAAAACCATAGTTACAGATGGAATGAAATACATTCTTCCATTTTCATCACATTTTAACTGAAAATTATAACATACAGGCTTTCTGTTCTCAGGTTTGGCATTCAGGGCATCAAGCCAGAGATTGTTGTCTCTGGAAAGATGGAAGTCTAAAAGAACAGCTTCTTTTCCATCCATACATGTAATAATTAGTGCCTCTTTATGTCCGTCAAGTTCTTTTCTGGTAGCAAAGTCAGCTGCAGAAGCCCTTCGTACAAGAAAATTACAGTTTTTGGATGTATGGCGGCCTGGAAGGCTCATTGATGCATGTCTTTTGTTAAAGAACTTTTGCTTCCATGTCTCGATATTGATATCTTCAGAATCCTTCTCTGTATACATCTTTTTTGAACCAAAGATAATGCGTTTCGGAGAATGGGTTTTAAGACAGTCAAGCTTATTCTGCGCCCTGTTTCTAGCAGAAACCAACAGTCTTAATCGACTCTTAAGCCTTCTTATATCAGCTTCAATGTTTCGCTCGTATGTATCAACATCAACCTTTTTACTCCCAGGAAGAGTAACGCTTTTGCCTGTCATTTTTGTCTGACACCCAGGATAAGGCGTTTTCCATTTTTGGATTTTAGCATACGTCACAAGGGAATCTTTGATTGCCTGTTTCTTTTCAAGCTGTTCGATAGTAGAAGCTATCTTTGTATCCCTGGCATCAATGTCTGATTTCTTGGTTTTTATATACAGTTTGTTCAGTTCATCTTGAGAGGACAGCATTCCGGAAGCAGATGCATATACTGCACAGTTGTAATAATCACTGGTCTTAAATGTATCTTTGCACCATTTAGAATATGTGTCTTTCATAAGTATGCCGGCACTTTTATATTTTTTATCGTAAAGCAGGTTATACATCTGTATTTTCATATCATTAAACCTGTGCTCTGTATCAATAAGAGAGCCAGGATTGATGATAAGGTTCTCATCAATATAATATCTTTTATCTGCATTTATTGTACGTGTAATTTCCATATATGCTCTGTCACCTCGCTTTCGGTTAAAATTCATTTTTATATTGAATAAATCTTTTGTTTATATTATAATTATACCATATTTAAAAGCATAATGCAAGCTCGGTTGAAATTTATTTAGGAGGGATTTTATGGATAAAAAAGAAATTGATGAAAAGTACAACAGACGTGCACATTCTGTATGCTGTTTAACATATCATGCGGTATTTGTCATTAAATACAGAAGAAAAGTTATAGATAGCGAAATAATGGAGTTCATGAAGAATCATACAAGATATCTGATTGAAGACAGATTTAACGGGAAAATGCTTGAATTTAATGGAGAGGAAGACCATATACATATATTATTTGAACTTCCGCCATCAGCAGCACCTTCTGTAATAGTATGCAGCTTAAAGACACAGCTGTCTAAGGAAGTACGGAAACGGTATATGGAACAGATACAGGGAAAATTATGGAAAGATTCATTTTGGAGTGACAGCTACTTTCTTTCAACCACAGGAGGAGCAAGCCTTGAAACCTTAGAAGAATATATCAAACAGCAGGGAGTAGAAAAGCCAGAGCGGCCAAAACGAAAATACACTAAACGAAAGCGAAAGTAAAAGTCAAGAACAATTTGACTTCGTCAAAGCACATTCATCCCCACCCGACTACATAACAAGGAATATTGTTATTTCGTCGGATGGGGTTTTCTGTGCTCTTATAGATAAAAGCAGAAATGTTCTTTCTCATCTTCCGGCTTAACAGTCTTCCAAACCCTGCTGACTCCCGCCAACACAGGCATGAACAAAACATCAGGTTTTGAAAACATTTTCGTGTATTTCTCAACATCATCATCAAAAATATCACAGAACTCATCTCCTGACCATCCACAGATAAAGGAATCACCGCGGATTACATCATGACTGTTACCAATTTTCAGAATTCGATTTGGCGTCAGGTCAGCCAGTTTTCCGACATCATTACAAACCAGCATTGCAGTTTCTGATAATGTGATGGTCTCAATATGTCCCATCACATATCTCTGCATATCCTTCAGATTGTTTTCAATTTCCTTAACAACAGGCTCTTCGTATTTATCAATTGCTAAAATTTTCATAATTTTGTCCTTTCCCGCCATCAGGCGTTAAAATCATTTTTTTTGTTTTCTTTTTGCAATTTTTAGCACCAGCTGAATCCATCGCCGGAATCAATACCATCCTTGACGATTTTTTTGAAATCAGCGAATTTTGCACAGTCTTTTCTGCCGGCATAGCCATATAAGATATTGTCATCGTAGTCTTTAATGACTTCATAAATTGACCGGCAATGGTCTGCATCCATCTCCGCATCACAATCGCTTTCATACAAAAAATCAAGGATGTCAGACATTTTGCCTTTGTATTTTTTATCCAGCTCAGCGATTTTTTCATCGTAGTCCTTAAAGAATGCTTTACGATTTGGATACCACATCCCTTCGCCCAATTTTTTGTAATGCTCAAAAATGTCTGGCGCTGCCAACTCTGCGACTTTAGTACGGAGACGTCTGAAGCCTCCACCTCCAAGGTCAATGGAGCGGCTTTTGCTCTTAATCGTCACACCCATCACGCAGCCTCCCCTCTCATTTCTGCCAGCAAATTCTCGTCCAATTCTTTCAGCTCAACCAGCATCTCATCATGGCTCTTTACTTCCTGTTCGGTAGTGATATGACGCCCGAAGTAATCCTTTCCCCTGCAGAGTCTACATGAACAGTGAATTTTGTTTTTGCTGTACTGGTGCAGATTGTCATACAACGGCAAACCATCATATGACCGTGCGAGGTCAATTCGCGCTTTCCTTTTCGCTTTTTTATAGTCGATTTTTCTCCGGTCTCCTTTTCTGCTATCTTTTGGAGTGCTGAAAAGAGACTCGGCCTCAGCGTCGGTGAGGTTGTTGTAAATGTCTAAAACTTCGTTATTCATTTTTTTACCTCCTGTCTTTGTTGTTATTTTTGTCGCTTTTAATATGCTGAATTTTGACAGGAAGAAAAAAAAGAGCAAAAAAAAGAAAGCATTCCGATGGAAAATACGGTATCATGAGAACTGGGGACGTTGGCACACCTGCCAGCGTAAAAAAGTGCAAACAACATAAAAAGGAGCGATTTTGTATGAAGATTTCATTCCGACACGGATGGGCAATGCTTTCTGCAGCGGTGCTTTCTCTGACAGCCCTGCCGCTTTCTGCTGTTTCATCCATTACCACCATTTCGGCAGCTGCCGCAACTGCACCCGTAGTGGAAAATCTCGACCGAGGCATTGTTGCAATCAAAAGCGGCAATGGCATATTGGTCAGCTGGCGGTTTCTTGCGAGCGACCAGACTGGAACGGAATTCCGGCTCTATCGAGATGACCAACTGCTGATGACCAGCAAAGGCGATGAGGCAACTTGTTTCTATGATGAAAGCGGTTCAGCATCTGCTCGTTATCGGGTGGATTCCCTTGTCAATGGAACAGTGCAGACGACTAGCACTTGCAGTCTGATTTCCGGAACGGATTATTTTCAGATTCCAATGGATGTTCCAACTGCTTCGGATTGTACATACAGCCCGAATGATTGCAGCGTGGGCGATGTAGACGGGGATGGCGTGTATGAGTTGTTTGTAAAGTGGGATCCATCCAATTCCAAGGACAACTCCCAGAAGGGCAAGACTGGAAATGTCTATATTGATTGCTATAAGCTGACCGGAGAAAAACTCTGGCGGATTGATATGGGAAAAAATATCCGTGCCGGAGCACACTATACACAATTTTTAGTGGCAGACTTTGACGGGGACGGCTATGCAGAAATGACCTGTAAAACCGCCGATGGAACAGTAGACGGAACCGGAAAAACCATCGGGGACGGCTCAAAAGATTACCGCAATTCCAGCGGCTATATTTTGAGTGGACCAGAATATTATACCTTATTTGATGGCAGAACGGGTGCGGCATTGGATACCGTCAACTATGTACCCGACCGTGGAACAGTTTCCAAATGGGGCGATAAATACGGCAACCGGGTTGACCGTTTCTTAGGGTCGGTTGCCTATCTGGACGGCGTGCATCCCAGTGCAGTGACGATTCGGGGTTACTATACCAGAATGACCGCAACAGCATATGATGTTGTAAATAAAAAGTTGGTGCAGCGGTGGAAGTTCGATACTGGAAACGATTCCAGTCAGCCGGGCTATGGCGATGGCAACCACAACTGTATGCCAGCCGATGTAGACGGAGATGGCAAGCAGGAAATCATATTGGGTTCGACCTGTCTGGATGATAACGGAAAAGTATTATGGTGCTTGAATAAAGGACACGGCGATGCTCTGCACGTTGGAGATTTATTGCCAGAACGCCCGGGGCTGGAAGTTTGGATGTGTCACGAAGATAAACCATATGGGGTGACACTGGCGGATGCCAAAACTGGCGAAATCATCTTCCATAAAGACGGAACAGGCGATACCGGACGTTGCTGTGCCGATAATGTCTGGGCTGGCAATAACGGTGCAGAGTTCTGGGGACTGGGCAATGATGTGTTTGATGGTAACGGCAATACCTTGAACTGTCGCCGTCCGGCAGTTAATTTTTTGAGTTACTGGGATGGAGATTTTGAACGGGAAATTCTGGATGGTTACACCGATTCTCCGGCAACCATCAGCAAGATGGGAGCAGATGGCAAGCTGACCACCTTACTGACCACAGACGGATATTATACTTGCAATACCACCAAGGGAACGCCTTGCCTGTCTGCTGATATTTTCGGGGACTGGCGAGAAGAATTGATTGTACGGGCAGCTGACAGCAAGTCGATTCGGATTTACTGCACACCGTATACCACAGGCAGCCGGATTACAACCTTGATGCAAGACCCGCAGTATCGGAATCAGGTTGCCGGACAGAATATTTCTTATAATCAGCCGCCGCATGCCAGCTTCTATTTAGGTTCTGACCAGCCGATTCCAGCAAGACCAGTGGTACAAGTCAACGGAAACGGCGGAACAGTTGAACCAATTGAACCACCAACCCCGACTCGTCCGACTGGAGCAGTGATGGACACCAGTGTGAAATATCATTTCCAGAATGTTGGAAGCGGACAGTATCTGGAAGTGGACGGCGGAAAAGCCGAAAACGGTGCAAATGTGCAGCAGTGGGGAGCAGATACCTTTGCTAACCACAACAGCTGGAAACTGATTGCAGCTGGTGACGGTTATTATTACATTCGTTCGTGCGTAGGTGATGGAAAGACATACTTCCTTGACCTTGCAAATGGCAAACCGGATGATGGAACGAATATCGGCATTTGGGAGAACACGCACAGCGATGCACAGCTGTTTAAATTTGTAGACAATGGCGATGGAACATATACGATTACGACCAAGGTAACTGAAGACAAGGCTTGTGTTGCAGTTGCTTCTGACTCGACCAACTCCGGAGCAAATATTGTGCAGTGGACATGCAACAGCAAGGATTCGCAGAAGTGGAAAATCAGTGTGGATACCATCAAAGATGGTGCAGAACTGGACGAAAATACCTGCTATATGCTGAAAAACGTGAATAGCAACTTGTATTTGGAAGTCAAGGATGGAGCAGCTCAAGCTGGTGCAACCGTGCAGCAGTGGGGTGCAAATGGAGCAGCTGCCCACAATGTATGGCATGTGAAGAAAATCAACTGGGGCTACTATTATATTTATTCTGCTTTGGGCGATGGAGAAAGTTTTGTGCTGAATGTCAACAATGGCGATAATGCAGAGCCGTTGACGATTGCAGCCAACAACAAGCAGAGCACGCAGTATTTCAAGTTTGTGGACAACGAAGATGGAACGTATACAATTGTAACCAGAGCATCTAAGGACTTGTCTTGTGTAGAAATTGCTGGAGCACAGACGAGTAGCGGAGCAGTTGCACAGCAGTGGGCATGGAACGACAATGCTTGTCAGAAGTGGGTATTAGAACCGGTTGCTTATACGCTGCCATCTCAGATGACGACTACGACAACAACAACAGCTACTACAACTGCAACTTCGACAACGACCACTACCGCAAAAGCGACAACAACAAAACCGACTGTTACAACGACAGCTCCCGTCACCAGTGATTCGACAGATACCACCTCAGAAACAACGGGCACTTATCCGAGAAATTATGGAGATTCTAACACGGATGGTGTGGTAGATATTTTGGATGCGGTTTTCCTGAATAAATATTTAGCAGGGAGTGTGAGCCTGTCGTTTGTAGGGATGTTGAATTCCGATTGTGATCAAAGCCATGTGTTGGATGATGATGATGTTCAGATTCTGATGTGGTATTTGCTGCAATTCATTACAGATTTGCCGTATACGGAAGAATAAAGGAGTTGTCATAATGAAAATATCTTGGAAAAAAGAATGTGCAGTTGCAATGACAGCAATACTCTGTTGTAGTATGCTTCCGGAATGGATCCCTTTTTCAGCTGCAGCAGCAGTTTCCTACCCTGTACAGGAAATTCGGATTGGTGTAGGGGATACTGACCGAAATCTTTTTGCAGAGAACACTACTATTTCTGCACAGACCCAAACGGGCAGCCAGAATGAAAAATGGTCTATTACTTATGTGCAAGATGGTGTCTATGAAATTGTACAGTCGGCAAATGGTGCTTTGTTGACGGTGCAGAATGGCAGTTGTACATTGGCAGCAGATGCCGACCAGACGGAACAGCGTTGGAACATTGTCGGTGTACAGAATGATTTTGATGGTTATGCGTTGTACTATAAAATTGTAAACTGCAAGAGCAATCAGGCATTGACGTTTTCACCGGAAACTAACACGTTTTCAACAGCTGCCTATACGGGAGCAATGGAGCAAAAGTTCAAACTCAATTGTGACGGCTTAGAGGGATTTGCTGCGAATTGCAAAGTAGCAGAGGGCGAAAAAGCCGGAACAATTGGCGGTCTGCTTGGAGAAACTGTGATTGTCAGTACAGTCGCAGACTTAAAGTCTGCATTGGATCGGAAAGAACCGCTGACAATTGTTGTAAATGGTTCACTGGATATGCAGAAAGAATTCCATACTCGCATTCGGGACAACAAAACATTGGTTGGTGCATACGGCAATAATCGGATTCAGGATTGTATGTTTCGCACCAACAATGAATATGGCAAAGAAGGCGATGAACCGAGTGATAATATCATCATTCGGAATATTGATTTTCTTGCGAAGAATGTAAAGAACCGCATTCTCATCAATATTTGGTCATCCCGGAATATATGGGTGGATCATTGTACATTTGTCAGCGAGTTGAATCGCAGCAAAGATGAAGTTGGAAAATTTATTTGGCTGAATACACCATATGAAAGTTATATGGATGCAAAAGACCGCCTGCGGAGTCCGGATTACATTACGCTCTCCTATAATATTTTCCGAAATCGTTATTGGACGGTTGCTTATGGAACACAGAATACGGAAACGACACGCTGTCGCACCTCTGTTATGTATAACTGGTGGGATCAGTGTGTGAGAAGATGTCCGCAAATTGGAAATGGCATTGGACATATCTATAATAATTTTTACAGCGGAACAGATCGTGGTATTCCAGATGGAACATCACAGATGATTCCGGGCGAAGGTTCAACATATCTCAGTGAAAATTGTCGGTTTGAGAGCTTTCGTGGTGTAGAAGTTGCAGCAGATTCGAGAGCAAAATATCGGGATGAAGGGTCTTATACTGCTGCAAAAAGCACGGATTTGCCACAACTGTTAGCACCGTTGCTGAAGGGATATACTACAACCGATTGGACACCATCCAAAGAAAATTATGGGTATCAGTTGATTTCCGGATACCGTGCGGATGGTCTGGATACAAAGCAGTTTTGTAAAACTTATGCTGGTTGTTTTCATGCTTCTAACAAATTGAAGTACATCACGGATGCAGATTTGAAAGACTATGTATCAGTATCCTATGCAGAACCATTTTTGAAATCTATTTCTACAGGAACAGAGCCAGTAGAAAAAGTTGGTGCAGTGATGGACACCAGTGTGAAATATCACTTCCAGAATGTCGGAAGCGGACAGTATCTGGAAGTGGACGGCGGAAAAGCCGAAAACGGTGCAAATG
>OGRM01002132.1_pt1 | contig 10339 bp, 6 predicted proteins | sample 1553491 | NCBI WGS metagenome assembly OGRM01 (sample SAMEA2580110, study PRJEB22360) | human gut metagenome | biome: human gut; feature: human-associated habitat; material: faeces | place: Denmark | collected 2008/2010
GGTAAAATCGTCTGCTTCTCCGGCAGTGACTCCGGAACAGATGGTTCTGATGTTGTGGTTGACAGTGGGAGAATCGTTTCCGGCAATGCAGTTGCTTCCGGCTGCGGTTCGCGTTCTGCGTTCTGTTCCAATTCTAATTCCGGTTTTGATTCTGTATGCTCCGCTTGCGGATTCTCAAGGGCTGCCGGACGGGTTTCCTCCGGCATCAATGTTGCCATGGTTTCCCCGATGTCATAATGATATTGCGTCGGGTAAATCGTCTGCGGCGGTGGGGGAGATTCTACTTCCGGCTCTGCCTTTGAGACGAACGGGTCAGATGGCTCTTTCAAATGTGGTAATGTCGGTTGCTGCATCGGCGTGGAAACAGCTGGCTGTTTCGTCCAGTCCTGTGCATTATGGCGAAATTGAAAGTCATAAATCAGCCCGTTTTCCAGCAGTGCATTTTTCACTGCAAAAAACAAACTGTCTGCAACATTTTTCTCGCTGGTAAACCGGACTTCTGCCTTTGCCGGATGGACATTGACATCCAAATCCACGGGCAGCATCTCCAGCATTAACACACACGTTGGAAACTTTCCGGTCATAATCAAATTTTGATAGGCACTTTCCAGTGCAACGCTGCACACACGAGAACGGATATACCGTCCATTGATAAAGAAATGCTGAAATGTGCGGTTCGACTTGGAATAAAGCGGCTTTCCGACATAACCGCTCACCCGTAAAAATCCATCGTCATACTGCACGGGGATTAAATCATGGGCAAACTCTTTTCCAAACAAGGCATAAATCGCAGCGTATAAATCGCCGTTGCCATCTGTGCAAAATTCCATTCGATTATCCCGAATCATTTGAAAGGAAATTTCCGGATGCGATAACGCAATTTTCTGCACAATCTGGCTGACAGCGTTGGCTTCTGTCACATCTTTTTTCATAAACCGCTGCCGTACCGGAACATTGAAAAACAAGTCCCGAATGATGATCGTTGTTCCATCCGGACAGCCGCCCTGCTCCGGTTCGCCTGTCGGCGTTCCGCCAATTATCTCATAGTGCGTTCCGTAATCATCTTCTCGGCGTTTCGTCAGCAGGGTCACTTTGGAAACCGCTGCAATAGATGCCAACGCTTCCCCTCGGAATCCCAACGTATAGATGGATTCCAAATCTTTGCGTTCGTGAATCTTACTGGTTGCATGGCGGAAAAATGCCGTCGGTACATCTTCCGATGCAATACCAGAGCCATCGTCTGCAACTCGCATATAAGTTGTTCCGCCGTGCTTGATTTCGACGGTAATATGTTTCGCCTCTGCATCAATTGCATTTTCAACGACCTCTTTCACAACAGAGGCAGGCCGTTCTATCACCTCTCCGGCTGCAATCAATTCTGAAATTTCTTTGCTCAACACTGCAATTTTTGACACAGCCGTACTCCTTTCTGTCTATTCCTGCGATGCTGTCAACTCCGCAGCAAATTCGTTACTTCTTCGAGAACCTGCCGACATTCTGCATCGGAGAGTTCCTGTAAGTTTGTCTTTTTCAGCATCTGAACAGCCTGTTCCTGCTGCATCGCAGCAAAACTATACTGCATATCGTCTGATTGTTCCGACTTCTGATTCTGGGCAGCGGTCTGCTGTTCCATCTGCCGCAGCAGAACTCTGGCACGCTTGACGACTTTTTCCGGCAGCCCTGCCAGTTTGGCAACTTCAATGCCATAGCTGTCATCAATGCCGCCCGGCACAATTTTCCGCAGGAATCGAATGGTATCGCCATGCTTTTTCACTGCAATACTGTAATTTTTCACGCCCTCAATGGTGTGTTCCAAATCAATCAGTTCATGGTAATGCGTTGCAAAGAGCGTTTTGCAGCCAATCTGCCGACTGTTGCAAATGTACTCTGCAACGGCTCGGGCAATGCTCACACCGTCAAAGGTCGATGTGCCTCGTCCAACCTCATCCAAAATCACAAGGCTGTTTGGCGTTGCATATTTCAGGATGTCGGAAACCTCATGCATTTCCACCATGAACGTGCTCTGTCCAGCGGTCAGGTCGTCCGATGCTCCAACTCTGGTGAAAATTTTATCCACAACAGAAATTTTCGCATAATCTGCCGGAACAAATGAGCCAATCTGTGCCATCAGCGTAATCAATGCCACCTGTCGCATATAGGTGGATTTTCCTGCCATATTCGGGCCTGTAATCAACAGCATCCGATTGGCCTTGTTGTCCAGATAGGTATCATTCGGCACGAAAATGTCATCGCTGAGCATCCGTTCCACAACGGGATGTCTGCCACCACGAATCTGAATCACGCCATCCATGGCAATTTCCGGCTTTGTGTACTGGTTTTCAATTGCAACATTTGCGAACGCTGCCAATACATCCACCTGTGCAATCGCCGAGGCGGTTTCCTGTACCTGCTTCAGCTGTGCAGCAAGGCAATCCCGAACTTCAATATATAGCGATTCTTCCAGCCGAAGAGCTTTTTCCTTGGCACTGAGAATATCGTTTTCTGTCTTTTTCAGGTCTGGTGTAATGAATCGCTCGCAGTTGGTGAGTGTCTGTTTCCGGACGTAATCATCCGGCACTAAATCATAGTAAGAACGGGTCACTTCAATATAATATCCGAACACCCGATTGAATCCAATCTTCAAGCCTTTAATGCCAGTACGTTCCCGTTCGGACTGTTCCATCTTTTCAATGATTTGATTGCCGCCGTTCATGATACCCCGGAGATAATCCAAATCCTGATGGAAGCCCTCCCGAATCACACCGCCATCCTTGACAGAAACCGGAGGATTCTCCACAATTGCACGGTCAACCAAATCGGCAACCATATCCAGATTGGAAATCTGGGAGAGCAGTCTTGCCAGCAACTTGCGGTCTGCAACCTTTTCCAGCTCTGCCTTTAATGCTGGAATCTGTCTTGCCGTTGTTGCCAGTGCTTTCAAATCTCTTGGGGTTGCCGTCTTATAGAGCACCCGTGTCATCAGGCGTTCCAAATCATAGACAGAATCTAAAATCGACCGCACTTCCATCAAAACAACGCTTTTCTTGACGAAAATTTCCACGGCATCCAACCGAGCCATGATTTTTGCCGGCTGAACGAGTGGCTGTTCAATCCATGTTTTCAGCATTCGCTTTCCCATGGATGTTTTTGCGGTATTCATCAGCCAGAGCAGCGAACCTTTTCGTTCTTTGCCCCGCAGCGTTTCGGTCAGTTCCAGATTTCTTCTTGCATTGAAATCCAGCCCTAAATAAGCATCATCATCGTTGACCGTCAAGGAAATAAATCGGGCAATTTGATTCTTCTGGGTTTCCTTGATGTAGTCCATCATACCGTAAACAGCTGCTGTTTCTGAACCCGTTTCCGGCAGCTGTAAATAAGACAATTCCGGCACTTGGAACTGATGGCACACAAAATCATGGTTGCGTTCTGCGGAGAAGCATTCTGCATCTCGCATCGTGACGACACACTGCAACCGAATCTTGATGAACTCCATCACGCTTTTCAGCAACAGAGCATCTTCATTCATCAGAATTTCTGCTGGTGTATAGCGAGAGAGGGCATCAATGACATTTGCCTCTAAATTCTTCTGTTCCGGCAGCAGAGCAATGATATCCCCTGTGGACAAATCTGCAAAACAAAGTCCACAGTCGCCACCCTCTTCAAAATACAGGCTGCAAAGGTAATTGTTCGCTCCCTCTTCGAGCAAGTTGCTTTCAATCAGCGTCCCCGGCGTTACGATTCGGATGACATCCCGTTCCACCAGTCCCTTTGTGGTAGCTGGGTCGGTCAGCTGTTCACAGATGGCGATTTTATAGCCCCGTTCCACCAGCCGTTTCAAATACATATCCACGCTGTGATACGGAATCCCGCACATCGGAGCACGTTCTTTCAGTCCGCAGTCCCTGCCAGTCAGTGTCAGTTCCAGTTCCCGAGAAATCCGGATGGCATCATCAAAGAACATCTCATAAAAATCTCCCAGCCGGAAAAACAGCACGCAGTCCGGATATTTTTCCTTGAGTGCAAAGTACTGCTGCATCATCGGAGAGAGTTTTTCTTTCTGTATCTCCATGAATCCTGCACCTCAATCAGTGGCAGGCGCAGGCGGAACAATCGCCGCTGCACTGGCTCAAATCTGGGTGACAGGTGTCCGGGTCTTCTCCCTGCAAACAGAGCGTAATAATGGCATCAATCTGCTTGGTCATGCTGTCCATTTTATCCTTGGCTTCCTGAAATGCAACCATATTCGGATTTTTCAGAATCTCCGTATAGAGGGCATCCAGTTCTTTTTCCAGAGTCTGCAAGGCTTCTGCATTTTCTTCCGGATCTTCGTCCATCTTCCGCTGATAGGACATCCGTTTCATGTTGAATGCACCGATTTGTTCCTGCAAAGCCGTATCGGCATCATTGTTTTGTTTTGCCTGCTGATACTGCTGATAACGGGGGTCTGCCTGAATACATTTTCCCAGTGTCCGTACTGCTTCTTCGACTGTCATTTTTGCACAGCTTCCTTTCTCTCATCATCTAATAATCTGCCGCTGACTGCCCAGTTTTTCGACTCGGTAATCTGCACAGAAACAAAAGTTCCGATCAAGGAACGATTGCCCATAAATTCCACAATGATGGCTTCGTTGCTCTTGCCGAACAGCCAGCCATCGCCACGCTTGCTGTCACCCTCTACCAGAACCCGCATGGTTCTGCCCAAAAACCGTTTATAATTCTTGGTGGCGATTTCTCGCTGCAAGGTCAGCAGCCGTTCCATTCGCTGCCGTTTTTCGACATCAGAAGTTGCATCCGGCATATTGGCAGCCTTTGTTCCGCTGCGTTTGGAATAGATAAATGTATACAGGTTGTCATACTGGACTCGCTGAATCAAGTCCAGTGTACCCTGAAAATCTGCTTCAGATTCGTTCGGGAAACCAACAATTAAATCGCTGGTCAGCGAGAAATCCGGTCGGCGTTCCCGAAGATAATCGACGGTTTTCAAATATTGTTCCACCGTATAGCGGCGGTTCATGGCAGACAAAATGGCATCGCTGCCGCACTGTACTGGCAAGTGCAAATGCTGCCCTACTTTTTCACAAGAAAGAATCGTATCCAGTAATTCCGGTGTGGCATCCTTCGGATGGGAGGACATAAACCGGATGACAAATTCACCCTCCATGGCGTTGATTTTCCGCAGCAATTCTGCAAAGGAAATCGGCTGTTCCAAATCTTTTCCGTAGGAGTTGACGTTCTGCCCCAGCAGCATGATTTCCTTGTATCCGTCCTGAATCAAGTGCTGGACTTCTCGCAGAATCACTTCCGGCTGCCGACTGCGTTCCCGTCCCCGTACATACGGAACGATGCAATAGGTGCAGAAGTTGTTGCAACCGTACATAATCGGAACAGACGCTTTGAATCCGCTGTTGCGAACCTGCTGCATCTGTTCGGACGGCATTGCAGTGCTATCCATATCATAGACGAATTTTTTCGTATCATAATAGGTTGCCAACAGACGAGGCAGTTCCCCGATGGAGGCAGTTCCCATGAGAATATCAATAAAGGAATAGTGTGCTCGTACTTTTTCCAGCGTCTTGGGTTCAGAGCCCATACAGCCGCTTAAAATCAAAATTGTACGAGGGTGGGTTTCTTTATACTTTTTCATCACACCCAGCATTCCATATACCCGGTCTTCCGCACTTTCCCGCACCGCACAGGTATTAAATACAATCACGTCTGCATCTTCGTGCGTTTCGGTCAGCGAAAACCCCATTGACTGGAGCAACCCTTTGATTTTTTCCCCGTCCGATACATTTAATTGGCAGCCAAAGCTATGTACATATGCTTTTGCACACGGGTAAGAAACTGCTACGATTTTCTGCACCCGTTCGGTACAAGCCTGTATGGACATGGTTTTCTGTAAATTTGTCGTTTCCTGCATAGTAACCTCTCTTTTTCTACATGACATTATTGTTATTATAGCATAGCGTTCTTTTTTTTTCAAGCGTTTTCGCCGGAAAAAATAAAAAATCAGTCTTTCTGCAACCGCTGCTGCAAAAAGACTGATTCGCATTATTCGTATGTTTCAGAATCTGTCCAGTTTCCGGAATCTGCTCCAGAATCAAAATCGGTTTCTTCTTCGGTTTCCTCTGTGGTTTCCTCCGTTGCAGCGGAAAAATCAGATTGCTGTAACAGTTCCCGAATGGAATCCGGTATCGGCATCGTATCCATGAGCGGATACACCGCATCCAATAATTCCTGATAAACCGTAGAGGCAAGGTGAATGCCATCCCCGCCAGAGTAATCTGGATTCATGCCTTGTGTATCCGGGTCAGCAACAATCGAATAGGCATCGAAATAAACCACATTGGGCTGCTGTAAATCGGCAATCATCTGTTCCAGACCGTCATTGAACTTCCGGATTTCGGCATTGTCGGTATAGTCACTATCTGATGCAACGGGTGTGATTCCAGCGACAATGATATTACTGTTCGGGCAAAGCTGCTGAATGGAGGAAATTGCCTCCTGATAATAGTTAATGTATTCTTCTTCGGTACACATGTTGACATCATTCATACCCATAGACATATAAATATATGCTGGCTGTCGTTCTTCGAGGGCATCCAATACATCGACTTCCTGCCCGTCATTATCTGTAAAGGTGAAATCATGAATGTTCCGAATCCCAACAGAGCCTTGTGCCAGATTCTGTTCATCGGAAATATAGCCATAGGCATTGAATCCATAGGCAATCGAATCCCCGACAACCGTCATCTTTTCTCCATAAATCGTGTGCAGCCGTTCTTTTTCTGCTGCGGACAAGGATTCTGCCGATTGTGCCGTGGTGGTCGTTGTCACAGTCGTGGTTTCTGCCGTTGTTTCTGCTGCTGTCATGGTAGTGTCAGTTGTTTCTGTAGTCTGTACTTCCGCAGCAGCCGGAACAACATTCTTTTTCGTTCCAATCTGTCCGGTCAAATATAGTCCTGCAAACAGCATGACAATACAAACAATAACACCAAGTATTACACCGAAAATTTGCTTTTGTTCCATAAAAAATACCCCCTATAATTGTTCCAATTCATTGATATACATTTTAAAATGTCGGCGGCAATCCGGCTGCTTGTTTTGCATAGTACGTCAGAATGCCAACTGCATCCGCAACATCTACGATGCTATCTCCATTGACATCCGCCAATCTGGAATCAATCGTCACCGCAATTCCTGCGGCTGACTTTGCATAGTACGTCAAAACCAAAACCGCATCGGCAACTTCAATCATGCCATTTCCGTCCACATCTCCCAGTTTGAACGCTGGCTCTGTGGTAGTCGTTGTCAAAGCGGATGTTGTTGTTGCGATTGGCGTGGTCGTTGTGATTGCAGTTGTTTTGGATGTGGTAGATGTTGTGAGCATCGTTGTTGTAGTGGTAGTTGCTGTTGTCGTGGTGCTTCCGGTAACGCCCGTTGTCTGCGGAACATATCGCAAGGTCACCTGATTTTCTACCGTTCGCACACCATTGGAAATATTTTCTTTCGGTACGGTTGCAATCACGCCGCCGGTCGTTCCTTCCAGCATGGTAACCGCATACCGATAGCAAGTCGTGTTGACGGTATCAGAAAAATGCGGGTCAAAAATCGCAATGTCTGATTCGGTATAGACCGCTTCCGGTGTGCTTTCATCGGCAATCGTCAGCTGATACGTTGATACATACGAAGCCGTACTGAGATTATATTCACAGCAATCCAGATAAAAAACATATTCAGTGATAGCTGCACCGGATTGTGTCGGGTCTAATACCACATCATAGTAAGCGTCCGAACCCTCCTGTGTCATCTTCTGAATGGTCACATGCACCTTTCGGCTGTCCTGCAAGACCACTCGAATGCTGCCATCTTTTGCCGTCAGCGAAGAAGCATACGGCATTTCAATCACAGCTGGTGTTTCTGCTGCAACCGCTGGCGTTGGCATTTGCCCCAAGAAGCCGACTGCCAGCAGACAACCAACTGCCCGTTGGAAACCTTTCATAACCTTCCTCCATTCTCCTGTTCTTTGTATCTGTTCGTTTCCTCAATTATAGCACATCTTCTGACGGTTGTACAGAGAAAAATTACAAAAAACAACATTTTCCTCGTATTTTTTTCAAATTTTGACTGCCATTCTCCGACGAATTCGGGCACTTCTTGAAACTTCAGCCATAAAATTTGACAAATACGATAAAAAGCATTGACAAACCGGAGAAATTTTTTTATACTATAAGGGAGCACTTTTGTTTTTTCACAAAATACAGGCTCGTGGGAGGAAATTATTTTCACAATTCTGCAAATTGCAGGATGAATCATCGAAGGAGGAATTTATGAAACATCAAAAAATGAACCGCATCTTAGCAGCCGCACTTTCCGCTGCTTGTCTGGTGCCATTTGCGGCAATGGTACCAGTGGACGCAGATGCTGCGGACATTATGAGTGCCCTTGAAATCACACAGGAAATGGGACTGGGCTTCAACATCGGTAACTCTTTGGACAGCACTGGCTATGGCAACTATGACGACATCACCAGTTTTGAAAAGTCCTATGGCAACCCAGCAGTGACCAAGGAAATGGTGGATACTATCAAGGCAAAGGGCTTTGATTCTGTCCGGATTCCGACCAGCTGGTTCCGCCACGTGACCAAGACCACCGATGAAAACGGCAATCCGGTCTACACGATTGATAGCCGCTGGCTGGAACGGGTCAAGGAAGTTGTTGACTATGCGTATCAGCAGGGCATGTATGTCATCCTAAACCTGCACCACGAAGAATGGATCAACCGTTCCGACTTTGCAACTGCTTACGAAGAAATGTCTCCGCAGCTGAAACAGATGTGGACACAGATTGCAACCTATTTTGCAGACTATGACCAGCACCTGATTTTTGAAGGCATGAACGAACCAAGAGCCGCAAATTCCGGTGCTCTGGAATGGAACGGAAACGAAGCTTGCTATGAAGTTGTCAACAAGCTGGACAATGATTTCATTGAAACTGTCCGCAGCGTGGATTCTCCTTACAAGGACACTCGTCTGCTGATGATTCCAGGCTATGCAGCTTCTGCATATTCTTCTATTTATGGTTATTTGGAAATACCGGAAAATGATAACTATATCGCTGCTTCCGTTCATGCATACTGCCCGTATAACTTTGCAATGGGTGACGGCGACCACATGACATTCTCTGACACCAACAAGACCGAACTGGACAAGATTTTCAAGGACATCCAGACTACCTTCACCAACGAAGATATTCCGGTTGTCATCGGGGAATTCAGTGCATCCAACTACAACAACACCGAAGCAAGAGTAGACTGGGCAACCTACTATTTGAATTGGGCAAAGAAACTCGGCATTCCGTGCTTCCTCTGGGACAACAATGCCATCAACAACGGCAGCAATGCTTCTGAAAGCCATGGATACTTAGACCGCAGCAGCTTACAGTGGTTCAGTGCATCCGAACCGGTCATTGATGCAATGCTTTCCGTTCTGGATGATTCTAGCGTAAAATGGGGTAGCGAACGTCACCTGCCGGAATACAAGCACAGTGACCTTTCTGATGCAACATCTGTCATTTATGAAAACGCTGAGGGCGGTACTTTTGCCGCAGATTCCAATTATTTTGATGCACAGATGGTGAGCGGTTCAGAACTGAGCGAAGATGTGGAAATTGCCGTTCAGTATACGGACATCATGAATCCAGACTTGAACTTCATGGATGCAGAATGGGGCAATTGGACGACGGTCGCTGCTTATGATGTAGATAAGGAAAAGGGGATTGCATATTTCAGCTATGCAGATATCAAGAAGGCATGGGGAGATCTTTCAACGCTAAGCAGTGTCTGCGTTGGTACGGGCAACTCCAGCTCTCGGATTTATAAGATTGCACTGCTGCCAGCTGCAAAGTTGGTAGAACCAACTGACCCGACTGACCCAACCGATCCGACTGACCCAAGCGAAACCACCATCAAGGGCGACATCAACGGGGACGGTGCTCTGAATGTTGTGGATTTGATTGGCATGAAGCGGTTATTCTTCAATTCCGATTCTGCAACATCCTTGGATGTTTGTGACTGGAATGAAGATCAGACATTCGACTTGATGGACGTTGTCGGCTTCTCGAAATTCCTGATTCGCAAGGACTAAGTTTTTTTCTTTTTTGAGGATGTTTTTCAAAATTCCTCATAAAAATATTTCTCCCTTCACTTACTCTGAATAAGGGGCGCCGTTTGTGGGGGTGTTTTCGAGAAATTTCTCAAATATTTTTTATCTGAACGCAAAAAGCCGCCCTCCCGATGATGGGAGGACGGCTGATAATCGCTATTGACTTATAGATGTCT
>OGRM01002134.1_pt1 | contig 10331 bp, 10 predicted proteins | sample 1553491 | NCBI WGS metagenome assembly OGRM01 (sample SAMEA2580110, study PRJEB22360) | human gut metagenome | biome: human gut; feature: human-associated habitat; material: faeces | place: Denmark | collected 2008/2010
TTGAGTACCGCAAGGTACATTGTGTCCAAACGTAAGATACCCCGGAACCGTAAGGTTTCCGGGGTTTTTCTGTTGAACAGAAGATTAAAATAAGGCTGTAAAGAATAGCGAATAAATTAAAAACAGGCAGGTATGGGAAGAAAATGAAAACCTTCGCATATCTGCCTGTGATACTGTTATGATACTATTTCTGTTCGTTATTGGAAAATTTCTGTGTTAAAAGTTCATCTCGTTTACGGATTCGTGTCTCAAAATCCAGTTCTTCAATTTCTTTATGGGTGACAGGTTTGGAAGTGTAGTATTCCAACGTCTGCTTTTTCCACATATCAAACATATCTTTACCTGTGAAATAAGATTCCAGGCTTTCTCTGTTCTCCTGCAGATCGGCAAGAAAATTACACATATCTGCATTTAAAGAGTGTTCCGGATCATTTCCATAAAAGCGAAGTCCGGCATACCATTTCTGTGTTTCTGTTTCTATATCACCGGGAAGTTTATTATTTATATCCAGTTCATACCGGAGTTCATTGGATTCATTCATCTGCAATAAAACCCAAATAATATCGCTGAGAGTAGAAATCTGTACTTTATTTTCAGATAATCCAAATAACCAGTCCAGTGAGACATGAAATTTCTGAGCAATAGTCAATAACACATCATTGGAGGGAGTAACCACACCATTTTCATAACTGGATAAAGTTGACTGACGTATACCGATAGCTGCGGAAAAGTTTTTCTGATTCATCTTCAGATCAGTTCGCAGCTCTTTTATTTTTTCTGAAATAGATGATTCCTGCATATTATCCACCTCCTTAAAAGCTATGATTAGTATATCACAAATGATAAAAATCAACAATATAGAAAAATATCATTCATACAGATAAAAATTATTGACAATGATTATTTAAAATGATATAGTATCAGTGAAAATGATAATTATAGATAAGGAGGAAATGATATGCAGAGACAGAACTATATGATTACAGCGGAAGAAGTTGCAGAGAGCATGGGGATTTCACTTGGATATGCTTACAAGCTACTTCGCAAACTGAACAAAGAGCTTGCAGATCAGGGATATGTAACCGTTTCGGGCAAGATACCGAGGGCATTCTGGGAAAAGAAATTTTATGGATATTCCCAGATTGCAATGTAAGGGGGTGAGAAAGTATGGCAGCATACAAAGATGAAGAAAGAGGAACCTGGTATGTTTCATTTTATTATGAGGACTGGACAGGAGCCAAAAAGCGAAAAGTAAAAAGAGGATTCCGCACTAAGAAAGAAGCATTAAATTTTGAAGCGGAGTATAAAAGAACAGCGAAAGCAGACATGGATATGACAATGGGAGAGTTTGTAGAAGTCTACTTCCGAGACAAGTCTCAGTCATTGAAGGACAGGAGTATCAAGAACAAAAGAGATACGATGAATGCTCAACTGTTACCGTATTTTAAGGACAGACCGATGAACAGTATCACACCAGCAGAGATTATCCAGTGGCAGAATACGATTATTGAAAAAGGATATTCAGATGATTATCTGAAAACAATACAGAATCAGATGACGGCATTGTTCAATCATGCGAAGAATATCTACAATCTGGCAGATAATCCCTGTGACAAAGTAAAACGTATGGGAAAGACTTCAAAAAAGAAAATGAAGTTTTGGACAATTGAAGAATATCGGCAGTTTATGACCGGAATAGAACCGGGAAGCAAATATTATGTGCTGTTTGAATTATTATTCTGGACAGGAGCGAGAGAAGGCGAAGCACTCAGCATTACACCTGCTGACATTGATTTTGAAAGGAATCTACTTCATATCAATAAAACTTACTACCGTATGCATGGAGAGGACGTGATTACATCTCCCAAAACAGAAGAATCGAACCGTACGATTTCCATACCGGAATTTCTGAAAAAAGAGATTCAGGACTATATTAGCAGACTGTATGAGTTGCCCGAAGATGAACGGATTTTTCCAATGGTTCATGAAGCGGTACAGCATAAGTTAAAACAGGTGGTTCAAAAGACCGGAGTAAAAAAGATAAGAGTACACGACATTCGTCACCCGTATGTCAAGCCCACGACAAAAAAATTTGCATCTTTTTTGAAGTTTTTTCGGGCAGCTGCAATAGCTGCCCGTAGCTGTTCCATACGGTATTCATGGCTCATGCTTCCTTTCCAGATTTCTCCGTTCCTAAAAAGTCCTGCGTAACATATTCTATCTCAATCCGATCCCCAGGAAAAACATATACCCTGTTGATAAGCCGGTCTATCAGCGATTGCGTCAGGACATCGGTGCTGCCTACTTCCTGAACAATTTCCCGCTGTTTCAGCCTCGCCTCATAATCACTCTGTATCTGTTTGGTCTGCGCTGTGATAGCGGCATGGACATTCTTGGCCTGTACCAGTTCCGCGTCATATACTGCTTTCTGTGACCGGTAGGTTTCCAGATCGATCTCGCCAAGCGCATACCGTTCATAAAGCTGCCGTTTGCTGTCCTGTATAGCCCGCAACTTATCTTCATGCTCGGCCTGCTGGACCGTCTGTAAATCCAGCTTATCTTTACTGCCGTCGATTCCCAACGCCGGACACATCTGCGCCCGGATCGTCTCAAAGACTACCTGCTCCAGATCAGCCATCTTTACCCGCACGCCATGACAGGGAAAACTTTCTGACACTTCGGAATGACGGCAATAAAACCATGCTCCATTTCTGAGTGACATAGCATGATCGCAGCATCCACAAAACACCTTTCCCCGAAGCAGATAGTCACGCCTTTTTTTATTGGGGAGGGAAAAACGCTTAATAGAAGTATTGGCCTGCTCAAACAATTCCTTGCTGACAATCGCGGAATGATGGTCGGGGATTTTGAACCACTCGCTTTCATCTTTGAGCTTCATGCAGCGGCTGCCGATTTCCTGCACCTTGCGTTTGCCGATTATGTAGGTGCCGATATACCGCTGATCCTCCAGCATCCGCAGGACTGTTGAACTGCTCCATACGCCGTGTGTCCTTGACACATTATAATGGTCTTTTCCGTTATCCCTCCGATACTCTCCAGGCGTGGGAATATGGAGGGCGTACAACTTGCGGGTGATCTCTGCTGCGGTATTGCCTTCAGCCGCCCATTCAAATATCAGACGGACATTTCCCGCAACATTTTCGTCCGGCTCCATACGCCCGTCTGCGCTTTTGCGGTAGCCGTAAGGACAGATAACGCTCTGGTACTCGCCCCGGCGCATCTTCGCATATTTGGCGCTTTTTGTTTTCATGGACATATCACGGCTGTAGCACTCGCTGATAAGATACTTAAAGGCAACATCAATCCCTCCGGTATCTCCTTTGAAATTGACGGTGTCAAAATCGTCGCTGACAGAGATAAACCGGGTGTGATAGAGCGGAAACACCCGCTCGATGAAATAACCGGTCTCAATGCTGTTGCGTCCAAACCGGGATAGGTCTTTGACAATGATACAGTCGATACTTCCTGCCTGCACCATCGTCAAAAGCTCCTGCACTGCGGGACGTTCAAAATTCGTACCCGTATGGCCATTATCGACAAACTCCAAAACCTCGCCATTATCCCATTCCGGCAGCGACATGGCTTTTTCCCGCAGGATAAGGCGCTGGTTCGGAATACTCAAACTTTCTGTCTTAATATCCTCCACGGATAACCGAATATAAAGGGCAATTACATATTTGCGCATGACTCCACTTCCTTTCCCTGAAATTCACTCTTAAAGCGGAAGGTCACATGAATATCCCGTTTGTGGTCTATCTCGATCCGCTCAATCAGCCGGTCAATCAGTTCTGCCGTAAGCAGGTGATCCTTTGCCAGTGACTTTGCATCCTTTTCCATAGTCCGGTAGCGTACAAACTGTTCGTCGAGAGCATCCATATCCCTTTCAAGCTCGGTGATCTCACCGGACAGTGTATTGATGGATTCCTCATAATCCGCTTTCAGTTCAAAGTATTCCTCGCTTGTCAAAACACCCTGTACAAAGTTCTCATATAGGCCGCGGATCAACCGGCGTTTCTTTTCAATTTCCTGCCGTTTGGATGACATCTGGCCCCTGAGTTTATCCTTTTCCTGTTTTTGCCTTGCCTCCAACTGAAAGAGGGGGAGAGACATTCCCAGGGCAACCGTCAGCTCTTTCTCCAAAACAGATGTGACCGTAGCGATCAGCTCCGTTTCCTGTATCATCACACCCTTGCAGCTATCTTTTTCTACCCGGCTGTTGGTAAGGCAATGAAACCAGTAAATATCCGGCCCTTTTTTGCGCTCCGCCCGCTGCCGGTGGAGACTCCTGCCGCAATCCGCACAGAATACCTTTCCCTTAAAGATATTGGGGGTATATGGTTTTTTTGGCACAGCCTTGCTTTGCTCGCAGACCTGTTTCCGATAGTCCTGTACCGCCTCAAAAACCGCATGGCTGATAATAGGCTCATGGGTATGCCTTGCAACGATCAGATTATCGTCTCCGGCCTGTACCTGCTGGTGGTCTACAATTTTGGTCTTGCCCTGTACCAGATCACCGGTATAAACCTCACTTTCCAGTATCTTCATTACAGTACGGGTCTGCCATTTCCCGCTCCCGATCAGCCCAGGGCTGGTAATTTCACCGGTAGTCTTTTTATAATGGCTTGGGGCAGGAATCCCCATTTCATTCAGATTACGCACAATACGGTTTAACGCTACACGCTCATAAGCCCACTGGAAAATCTGCTGCACAACAGGAGCGGCGGCCTCGTCAATCAGCAGTTTATGACAGTTCTCCGGGTCTTTCCGGTAGCCGTATGGAGCCCGTGCGCCAATATAGTCACCGTCTTTCATGGCCTGCCTTGCCTGGGCCTTGATCTTCCGGCCAATATCCAGCGAATAGGCTTCATTTATCATGTTTTTCAGCGGAAGCATAATGCCTCCGTGAAGATTGCCGGGGTCTGCCGTATCAAACTGATCTGTAACCGCAATAAAACGGACATTGTGCGTGTAGAAATACTGTTCGATATAATAGCCGGTATCAATGGAATTACGCCCCAGGCGGGATAGGTCCTTAACAATCACACAGTTGATATAGCCTGCCTCAATATCCGAAAGCATCTGTTGAAAGCCCGGACGATGGAAATTCGTGCCCGTCATGCCGTTGTCGATATAGGTATCATAGACGACAAAATCCGGTTTATCAGCAAGAAAATCATTCAGGACCAGCTTTTGGTTTTCCACCGAACATCCCCGTTTCTTGTTATCCTCCACGGAAAGCCGGATATACAGTGCTACATGAACATATAAAGATGGTACTGGCTCAGCCGTGATTACTGTTTCTTTTCTGCTCTTTCTTGCCATTTAACCCACCTTCCTTTCCGCGGCCTGTTCTACGATCTGCTCTGCCAGGGCAACCGCTTTTTTGTATTCGTCCTGATAATTAAATTCAATATGCAGCTCGTCCTTGCTAATCACGCGAATACTGCGGATAAGCTGCATGACTGCGCGGCGGTCAATTTCCTCCATCGTGGAAAACTGCATGAAGTGATTGATCCAGCGGTTCCGCTCGCTGCGGTTTTCCAATACATCTGTCAGCCGTTCCTCCCATTCCGCAACTGCCTTTTGCAGCAATTCAATGTCCGCATTGTATTTCCGCTTGTAGGATAGATATTCTTCTTTGGTAAGAATCCCGCTCACCAGATTTTCATAGAGCTTCGTCTTGAAACCCTCAATCTGTGCCAACTGTTTTTCATTGGCTCTGATCTGTCCGGCGTATTCCTGGGCCAGTTCCCGGTTGATCCGTTCCTGACTGATACTGGACAACAGCGAATCCAGAGAAGCCACATTTTCAATATGGCCCTTTAAGCTGTCCTGCACACACTCGATCAAGTCGTCCTCTTTCAGCATCACAGAGGAAGCGCAGCCATTCTTTTTGCCCGTAGGGCAATAGTAGTAGTGGTATTCCTTGTCTTTGTAGCGGTTTGTCTTACGGGTCATGCGGCAGCCGCAGCATCCACAGATCAAAATACCGGAGAACAGATATACCTTATCCGATTTAGGAGAGGTCCGGGTGTCAATCCGGCGAAGTCGCTGAATCAGGTCAAAATCGTGTTTCTGGATAATCGCCTCATGGGTGCCCTCTACACGAATCCACTCGGATGAAGGCTTATCCTCACGCTCCTTCAATTTGAAGTGGGGCGTTGTCTGTTTTCCCTGCACCAGTGTCCCGGTATAGGTTTCGTCCTTCAAAATGCGGATGATGGTAGTGGCAGACCATTTACAATCCTTACGGTCCGTATAGCCGCCTTTGGCATGGGGCATCCCGTGATTCCTCTTATAAGCCAGCGGAGAGAGAATACCCATGCGGTTCAGTTCATCAGCAATATGGGAAGCACTGAATCCTTCCAGACGCTTTCTGAAAATATCCCGTACCACACCCGCTGCATACTCGTCAACTTCCAAACTCTTATGCTTGTCGCCAGTTTTTACATAACCGTAAATAGTAAAAGCTCCAACAAAATCACCGCTGCGTCGTTTCACATCCAGGGCACTCCGGGTCTTTACGGAAATATCCCGGCAGTATGCCTCGTTCATAATGTTTTTTACCGATACGGTGAGATCATCTGCAGCGTCATTTTCCGTGTCTACATTGTCATTGATGGCGATAAAACGGACGCCGTAGGCCGGAAATACCCGACGCATATAACGGCCCGTCTCTATGTACTCACGCCCCAGGCGGGAAAGGTCTTTTACAATGACACAGTTAGCCTCGCCCTGTTCGATCATCCGCATCATTTCCTGAAATGCTGGACGGTCAAAGAGGACACCGCTGTAACCGTCGTCAATCTTTTCTGCCACAACCTCAATCTCCGGGTGCCGGGCAATGAAATCATCAATGAGCCGCCGCTGATTGGCAACGCTGTCACTTTCCACCGACTTGTCATCCGTATAGGAAAGACGGATATACTTAATAGCTTTATAAACCTGCATAAAAAAACACTCCTTTCGTTGCGCAGAAAAATCCCCGCAATTCAAGAAGTGTGGTTATGCCGTATTCAATTCCTTTTCCGACTCTTATTGTACCACGCTCTTACGGGAAAGTCAGCCCTTTTCTGGAAGAAATTTTGCTTCACCGTAAAATACCCTTGATACATTCCTCCAGGGTGGCACCGCCAGGGGCAAAGCTGGCCCGGACGGTAAAACGTCCGCACTTAAAACGGTAAGGGTTTTTGATCTGGCGCACAAATTCAGTGATTCGTTCCTCGCGGGGAAGCTCCTTATCCACGGTGACATCCCGAATGTCTACCAATGAACCGCTTCCGCCAGCAGTAATATTCTCCATAATACCAACTCCTTCCTGAAATTACTGGTCTATCAAAACCACATGAATAAGCCGGACCCGCCCTATAAATAGAAACAGGTCCGGCCCATTGTATCTGATTTCGATTTTGCTTGCCGTATTTGCCACGCCCCCCGGCAGCTCTGTCTACACAAAGCGGGGTTGCCATAGGCTGCGGCCAGCTTTACCGCATCATAGCCCCGCAGATGCCGCCGCTTTGCCAGAGCAAGCGCACACCGCAGGGACTTCCCTTCAAGTCCGTGAGAGATTGTGAAAAAGTACCATTATGATCTGCGCCGTCGTCGCGCCCGGCCTGCCACAGCCGGGTCAATGGATTGCGTGGATCGCTCGGACAGCCGGATTCATCACCTCCCTGGCTGCCTGTCTTTGCGCCGCTCCATTTGCCGCTCGGAACACAGAATGACGTACCCATAGCAACGTATATTCGGTTGTCAAAGTGCAACGAGGGCACGGCCATTATGACATTTTATAGTTGGGGTGGACCAGAGCATGTGCTGTATGGCCGCACCCATTGGACTTGTCTGCCGAATATGTCCCTCTATTATTCATTTCATTTTCGGGGGCAAAGTTGCCGTCTGTCAGGAAAGTTCTTTCAAAAACTTTTCCAAACTTCGCAGGCCGGCATTGATAGAGCGAGTAATTCGGCTCTTATGGGTGCCCTCCGCTTTTGCAATATCCGATTTGCTCATGCCAAGAAAATAGTGCGCATAAATCCGATTCCGCTGTTTCTCCGGCAAAGAGGCAAGTGCCTGATACAGCCTGGCATTTTCTTCTTTCCGTTCCAAAATATCCGCAGGTGTCAGGACAATTACCAGAGCGTCACGCTCGACATTGGCATCATAGTCCAGCGAAAAATATGCTTTGTGCCGGTATGTACGCAAAATATAAGCCGCCTCATTCAGCTTATACTCATGGAGCAAATCAGCCACTTCGTCCGGCACTTCCACAATGGTATCAGTTGTATAAAACGGGTAATAATCCCGCAGATTGATCTTTTTCATTAGATTATCCTCCAATTTCAATTTTTGAGTTGATAGGCAAAATCGAAATCAGAGGGCGGGGAGCGACAGCCAGGAGTTCCGCCTACAAGAAAAAAATCAGATAGGCTTGTCCGCCTTTCAGATATGAAAAAAGCGCGTACCTGTTTTATTTCAGGAACGCGCTCATAGGAATATTTTGTTGAGTATTGGGGAAAAGGATAAAAATATGTCGATACAAAAAGCGCCGCAGCGTTTTGAGCTGCGGCACTAAAAGATTTTCGGCTATATCGTTGTCGGTTTCTGTAGAAATATTGGACCTTCCAAATGTGCATGTCTGCCCCCATACCTGGGGGAGCACAAACAGATTAGAACGGTATTGCTTTTATACTTCCCCCAATCTGTTACTTTGGGGACATTATATAGGGTATAGTAATCAGCCTCCGTTCACCTTTTTCTCAGAAGTTAATCAAGATGTTGTAATTTCACTTCTTTTGCTGCGTTGTGTCAAATTTATATCCAACACCGCGCACACTGATAATATAATCTGGAATGTCCGGGGATATTTTGAGTTTTTGCCGCAGCCGACTCATTATGTTATGAATCGCAGTTAGTTCGTTCTCAACATATTCCTCACTCCATACATGGTAGGCTATGGTTTCAAAGGTCATTACTCGTCTTCGATTCATAAGCAATAAGTAAAGGGCATTAAACTCTCTGACCGACAAATCTACCTTTTTCCCTTGGACAGCGACCTCTCTTTCTTCCAGACAAAAATACAGATCACCTTCCCGAATTTCTGTTAAAGGTTGAGACGTATCTATCCGTGCGCCAAAAGAATCCGGGTTAGTACATGGGATGGCCGAAAAGCCCTGCTGTTGTTCTGTTTCAAGGACAAACTGTATCATTTCGCGTTTCTGCTCAACATCAAGCAAAACAAAAAGTTTCTCACCAATCTGCCGGCCATTCTCCGATAAATCAAGTACCGCTAGTTTCCCATGTCATCACCTTCCTTCCTTAAAGCGTCTTTCAATTTCTGAAAGGATTCCTCGCTGATTGCGTGTTCTATCCGGCAGGCGTCTTGCTCTGCCGTTTCCTGATCGACACCGGCAGCGACAAGCTGCTCCGTAAAGAATCGGTGCCGTTCATAAATTTTCTCGGCAATCTCCCGGCCTATGTCTGTCAGATGGAGAAAACCATCTTTATCCACGGTCAGAAAGCCACCGTCCCGCAGGACACCTACTGCATGGCTGATACTCGGTTTGCTAAAGCCCATGTGTCGGGCAAGATCAACAGAGCGTACCATGCCGGATTTCTTTTGCAGCATTAGTATGGCCTCTAAGTAGTCCTCGCCTGACGCATGAAGTTTCATCCGTTCCTCCCTTATGTAAGGCTCCATCCAGCAGATTTTTTTCGGATATTGACAAATTCCTGATAAATTCCGGCTTTTGCCATAAGCTCATCATGGGTTCCCTGTTCGCTAATCTGTCCATTAGAGATTACCAAAATCTGATCTGCCTGCCGGATGGTATTCAGCCGATGTGCAATTACAAGTAATGTCTTACCCTTGACCAGCTCATTGATTGCCTCCTGAATGTAACTTTCATTATCAGTATCGACACTGGCTGTTGCTTCGTCTAAAATTACAATCGGGGCATCTTTCAGAATACAGCGGGCAATAGAAATACGCTGTTTCTCGCCGCCGGACAAAGTAGCGCCGCCCTCGCCAACAACAGTCTGAAATCCATCCGGCAGAGCCATGATAAAGTCATAACACCGAGCTTTCTTAGCTGCCTCATAGACTTCCTGTTCAGTGGCGTCAGGTTTGCCCATGCTGATATTGTTATAAATTGTGTCTTGGAATAAGTACACGCGCTGGAATACCATGCTGATTTGTTCCATCAACTCAGCCAGCGGCACATCCCGAATATCCGTCCCGCGAACCGTTACCGTTCCAGATTTCACATCCCACAGCCGCGCCAGAAGGTTCGCAATCGTGGATTTGCCACCGC
>OGRM01002135.1_pt1 | contig 10331 bp, 4 predicted proteins | sample 1553491 | NCBI WGS metagenome assembly OGRM01 (sample SAMEA2580110, study PRJEB22360) | human gut metagenome | biome: human gut; feature: human-associated habitat; material: faeces | place: Denmark | collected 2008/2010
CGGGCCCGTGCGTCACGGCGAGCCGGCAGATGCGTTCGACCCCTTCGCCCCGCGAGACGAGCAGCCTGCCCAGGGCGCCGCTGCTGCCCAATCGGGGCACGCGGACGAGGCAGACCTTGCCCGCTACCGGCGCGACAGCGCCACGTACAAGAAGCGCTCGCACCGGGGGAGGAAGATCGCCATCGCGGTGATTGCCGCGGTCGTGCTGGTTTTTGGCGGGGTGGGCGGCGCTGCGTTCGCGCTCTGGAACAACACGCAAAACGCCATCAGCATAAAGGACATGGGCATCAAGGAAGAGCTACAGTCCGAGGTCTCGGTCTCCGAACCGTTCTGGACGCTCATCTTGGGCTCCGACGAGCGCGAGGGGCCAAGCGACGTCTCTGGGCAGCGCTCCGATGTCATCTTGCTCGCGCGCATCGACCCGGCAAACAAGCAGGTCACGTTCGTGTCGATTCCGCGTGATTCGCTCGTCTACATCAACGGGCATCAGCAGAAGATCAACGCGGCGTATTCGCTCGGCGGCGCCAAGCAGGCCATCCAGACGATCGAGGAATACGCGGGTATCGATATCAGCCATTACATCGAGGTCAACTTCAGCGGGTTCGAGCAGCTGGTCGACCAGCTCGGCGGGATCACCGTCGACGTGCCGGAATACGCCTCGTACGGCGGCATCTCGCTGAACCCGGGCGTGCAGGAGCTGAACGGCGAGCAGGCGCTCATGCTCGCGCGCAACCGCAAGACGTACAGCGACGGCGACTTTACACGCACGACCTGCCAGCGCCTCATCGCGCAGGCAATCGTCGAAAAGGGGCTCCAGAAGGACCCCGCCGAGCTCGCGACGCTCGTCCCGAGCATCGCGCAGTGCTTCAAGACGGATATGAGCTTGACCGACATCGTTGCGCTGGCCAATGCGATGCAGGGCATGAGCGGCGAGAACATGGCGATGGCGATGGCACCGTCCACGACGGGCACGATCGGCGATGCGAGCTACACGTTCACCTACATCAACCAGTGGAAGCTGCTCATGCAGCGCGCGTCGAGCGGCGAGAACCCGACGATCACCGACCAGGAGGCGGCGATTCTGGGGACGACGAGCACCCAGACCGAGAAGCTCGACATGAGCGAGCCCATCCCGTCGACGGTTCTGAAGAAGCTCGAGAACCTGAAAAACAGCGAGAAGCAGGCGGAGCTGTCCCAGCAAAAACAGCAAAGTTCTTCTTGACCGAAGAGCAGTTCATGGTAAACTAGCGTTCGCTGATTGGTCAGGTAGCTCAGTCGGTAGAGCAGGGGATTGAAAATCCCTGTGTCGGGGGTTCAAGTCCCTCTCTGACCACCATGCAGTGCACAAAAGCCGCCACCTCGTGTGAGCGGCTTTTTCTTTTTCCAAAAGTGACATGAGGGGCCATGAAACTGCAAATTGGGGACTGTCCCCAATTTGCAGTTTTCAAAAAAGATGCTTGACGGAAAATAGGGGCGTGGCTATATTCGTAGCCATCAAACCGATGACGTGGAAGTAACGTCTGGTCAAGCGCAGTACAGAGAGTGGGGCACCTGCTGAGAGCCCTGCAGATAGCAGCCAGGCAAATGGGCCACCGAGGGCGAGGGGCGCGGGCCGCAAGGCCCCAATCCGAGACGTACGCCGGCGTTAACGGCAGAGGATGTGTTGGCATTCTCGTGAGGGAGCCCTCGCAAGGGGGTTAAGAAAAGGTGGCACCGCGGATATCTAATCCGTCCTTTTCGCGAAAGCGACGAGGGCGGATTTTTTTATTGCCCGGTCCTTTTTCTCACGAGCCCAACTAAGGGAGCAGCCGCGCAAAGGGCGTGGCTGCGCAATAGTCGAGAAAGGACTAGGACAATGGCAGAAGTAGCAAAGAAACGTGAGATCCAGGTTGAGGAAAAGAAGGGTCTCCGGACCACTGACCTCGTGCTCGTAGCAGTGCTGATCGCGGCAGGTGCCGTGCTCAAGCTCGTGGTGGGCATGCTGTTCCAAGGTGGTGTCAAGCCCAACTTCATGATTGCGGCGTACTGCCTGGCGCTGCTGCTCATCAGGCCGAAAAGCTACGGTCAGGGCGCAGCCTACGGCGCGATCATCGGCCTCATCACCGGCGCCGTGTGTCAGATTCCGCTGCTGTGCGGCACCCCGTTCGTGAACTTCGCATCCGAGCTTGCCGGCGGCATCGCCATCGGCCTGCTCGCCGCAATTCCCGTGCAGGGCGGCAAGTCGGCTGCGCTCGCAGGTATCGGCACCTTCGTCGCGACCTTCGTCTCGGGCGGCCTGTTCTCCGCCATCGCCGCGGCGATGCGCAGCATGGACGCCATGGCGGCGCTCGTCCAGTTTGGCCCGATCGTCATCCTGACGGCGCTGTTCAACGCAATTGTCGTCGCCATCCTCATCGTTCCGCTGCGCAAGGCACTCAAGTGCGACTAGGCACCGGGACATCCAAGTCCGAAACGGCACGATTGGCGACACCATGATCGAGATTAAGCATGTAAGCTTCACCTACAGCACCGGCACCGGCAAGGCGCTCGACGGGGTGTCGCTGACCATCGAAGACGGCGACTTCGTCGGCATCATCGGCGAGAGTGGCGCGGGCAAGACGACGTTTGGACACTGCATCAACGGCGTCGTCCCGCACCACTTCAGCGGCGACTTTTACGGCGAGGTCCGCGTCAACGGCGCTGACACCTTCGAGACCAAGCTCACGGACCTCTCGCGTGCCATCGGCACGGTCAGCCAGGACATCGACAGCTCGATGGTCGCGGCGGTCGTCGAGCACGAGGTCCTCTACGGGCTCGAGAACTTTGGCGTTGCGCGCGACCAGATCGAGTCACGCGTCGCCGGGGCTCTCGAGGCCGTCGGCATCAGCGACCTGCGCGACCGGCGCATCTCGACGCTTTCGGGCGGGCAGAAGCAAAAGGTTGCGTTGGCGGCCGTCATTGCGCTGCGCCCGCAGATCGTGTTGCTCGACGAGCCCACTGCAGAGCTCGACCCGCAGTCGAGCCGCCAGATTTTCGAGCTGCTCGCCGAGCTCAATCGTCAGGGCATCACCGTCATCGTCATCGAGCAGAAGGTCATGCTCCTGTGCGAGTACGCCAAGCACCTCGTCGTGATGGAACATGGGCACGTCGCGCTCGACGGCCCCGCGCGCGACGTGCTGTCCCAAACCGAGCGCATGGTCGAGCTCGGCATCAACTGCCCGCGTGTGGCCACGCTCGGGATAGAACTGCACCGCCGCGGCATCGGCAGCTCGCGCGTGGCGGCGACCGTCCCCGAGGCGTGCGCGTCCATCGAAGAGACGCTGCGCGATGCCCCGTCGCAGTCGGCTCCCGCGGCCCCGCAGCCCGCCGCTCCCAAGGCGGCGCCTCCTGCGGCCTCCTTCGTCTCCGCCGAGTCGATGCTCGAGTTCTCGCACGTGAGCTTTGGCTACAAGGGCCACGACGTCATGCACGACGTGAGTCTGAGCGTGCGCCGTGGCGAGTTCGTGGCGCTGCTCGGCCCCAACGGCACGGGTAAATCCACCACGCTGCGCCTGTCCGACGGGCTTCTCAAGCCGAGCGCGGGGACGGTCACGGTGGCGGGGCTCGACACGTCAAAGGTGCGCACGAGCGAAATCGCGCGGCATGTCGGTTTCCTGTTTCAAAACCCCGACCGGCAGATCTGCCAGAACACGACGCGCGATGAAATCGCGTTCGGGCTGCGCACGCTGTACGGCAAGGATGACCCGCGCGTTGAAGAGCGCACTCGGCATGTGCTCGAGCTGCTGCATCTCGACGGCGATGTCGACCCCTTCAATCTTGCGAAGGGACAGCGCCAGGCGGTCGCGCTCGGCGGCCTGATTGCCATCAACCCGGAGCTCTTGCTGCTCGACGAACCAACGACCGGTTTCGACTACAGCGAGTGCATGGAGATGATGGAGCACATCAGGGCCATAAACCGCGCGGGCACGACGGTCGTCATGGTCTGCCACGACATGGAGGTCGTCCTCGACTTTGCCGACCGTGCCGTCGTCATGGCGCAAGGCGGCATTATCGCCGACGGTCCCGTGCGCGACATCTTCGAGCAGCGCGATGTGCTCGAGCGCGCGTCGCTTTTGCCGCCGCAAATCTGCGAGCTCTCCCAGCGGCTCGCCCCCGTGTATCCGCAACTTGCACATATATATGAGGTGGACGCCATGGCAGACGCCGTTGCCGCACTCAAGGAGGCATTGTAATGGACACCGTATTCTCGTATGTTCCGGGCACGAGCATGCTGCACCGCATGAACCCCGTCTTCACGTTCCTGTGTGCGTTTCTCGTCTGCATTGCGGCGGCGGTGAGCACCAACCACCTGTTCGTACTCGCGTTAATTGTCGTGCAGCTGTTGCTTTCCTCGACAGCTGGCGTTTTCAAGAAGAGCATGAAGCTCGTCTTGGGCTTAGGCTCGCTGGCGCTCATCGTGCTCGTCTTGCAGGTGGTTTTCGTCCGCACGGGCACCGTGTTTGCCACGTTCGGCCCGCTCATGATCACGAGCGACGGGCTGCTGTCCGGCGTGCTCGTCATCTTGAAGGTCGTGTGCATGGTACTGCCGCTTTCGCTCGCGTTCATGGTGACGCCCATGAACGACCTGACCAACGAGCTTGTGAGCAAGTGCCATCTGCCCTACAAGTACGCGTTCGCCTTTACCACAGCGGTTCGTTTCATCCCGCTGTTCATGGAGGAGATGAGCGGCATCATGGAAGCGCAGAAGGCGCGTGGCGTGCAGTTCGACACCCGCAACATCGCCCGCAAATTCGCTCTGATGGTCCCGTTCACGGTGCCGTTGCTCGTGAGCTCCGTTAAAAAGACCGACACCATCGCCATCGGCGCCGAGCTGCGCGGTTTCAGCCTGCGCGGCGCCACGAGCGCCTACCGCCAGCACGGCGTCTCCGCGCGCGATATCGTCGCGGTCGTCGTCTGCGTTGCCGTGTTTGCCGCGGCGATTGCGCTCAACGTCCTATAATTCCCACATCGACCTAGGCAACAGACAGCCGCTATAAGAAAGGCGCGATTGATCCCATGAAGATGACAGACGAGCAGTTCGAGATGATAAAACGGCAGCTCAATCGTGTGATGGCCGTCGAGGACGGCATGTATGCGAAGAAGTTCGCGGGCATCGACATCGATGCGATCAAGACTCCCGAGGACTTTGCCAAGCTGCCCTTCACGGACAAATCAGACCTGCGCGCGACCTACCCGCTCGGGCCGATTGCCGTCCCGGCCAGCGAAGTCGTGCGCATTCACTCGTCGTCGGGCACGACGGGCACGCCGGTCGTGATCCCCTACACCCAAAAAGACGTCGACGACTGGGCGACGCAGTTCGCGCGCTGCTACGAGTACGCGGGTGTCACCAAGGAAGACCGTGTGCAGATTACGCCAGGTTACGGCCTGTGGACTGCGGGAATCGGGTTCCAGGCAGGCTGCGAGAAGCTCGGCGCCATGGCGGTGCCCATGGGGCCCGGCAATACCGAGAAACAGATCCAGATGATGATCGATTTCGAGACCACGGTGCTGTGTGCGACTTCGAGCTACGCGCTGTTGCTCGGCGAGGAAATCGAGAAGCGCGGCCTGCGCGACAAGATTAAGCTCAAGAAGGGCATCATCGGCTCCGAGCGCTGGAGCGACAAGATGCGCCAGCGTATCGAGGACCTGCTCGGCATCGAGCTCTACGACATCTACGGCCTGACCGAGATCTACGGTCCCGGTATCGGCATCAGCTGCCAGGAAAGCGATGCCATGCACGTGTGGAGCGATTTCCTGTATCTCGAGCTCATAGACCCCAAGACCGGCGAGCTTGTGCCCGATGGCGAGCCGGGCGAAATCGTCCTGACCACGCTGCAGAAGGAAGGCGCGCCGCTCATCCGCTTCCGCACGCATGACCTGAGCCGCGTTGTCTGCGGCGAGTGCCCCTGCGGCCATAACGAGCATCCGCGGATCGGGCATATCATGGGGCGCAGCGACGACATGATGAAGATTCATGGCGTCAACGTCTTCCCCAAGCAGATCGAGGAGGTGCTCGAACTGTTCCCGCAGCTCTCGAGCGAGTACCAGATTCGCCTGTCGCACCTCGAGGGGCGCGATACCATGCGCATTTACGTCGAGACCGACGGTACTCAGGACTTCCTCGCGCTGGCAGGGCAGATTGCCGCGGAGGTGAAGAGCCATGTCGGCTTCACGCCGCTCGTGAAGGTCGTGGAGATTGGGCTGTTGCCGCGCTCCTCCAAGAAGTCGAAGCGCGTTATCGACGAGCGCGAGTAGGAGCCAAAGCAAGGCGCTGAACTGCGAGAAAGATGGCAATACACATAGTATTACGCGAAGAGGGGCGTGGCGATGCTGCGCCCCTCTTCGCTGCGCGGGAACCGTGGCAGTGCCACACATCCCACGCATGCGAGGAGCACGCGGCGTATCCCTCGCGCTCCATCGCTGCTCGGCGGATGGATGAACCCCTCACAAATACGCCATGAATCGTGCAATTACGACAAGCGAGGCGAGTCATCCCTAGGCGTTCCTATCATGTGAAATGCATACCTGGCTCTTTGGGAGAGCTGCGCCGCAAACGCGGCGGGTACGAACGAAAGGTGGGGATCACCATGAAAGGGATGAGAACAAGTTCGCAAAAGCGGCGGGCATCCGCCGCAAGAAAGACGCTGGCGGTGCTGTTGTTGTCGGCAATCATGTGCTTCTACGGAGTCCCGGTTGCCGCTATCGGCGAAAGCGTCGCCAACGCGAGCAACGCGGGGACCCTCGAGCAGGCAGGCGAATCCATCCAGGACTCGCTCACGCTCGACGCGAACGGCGCAGATGCTGCTGCGAAGACCCTAAAGATCACCAGCGGGACGACGGTCTCGCTGTCCGACTACGCGGTGAGCCGAGACGGCTACACCCTCGTCGGCTGGTCTGCTAACGCGAGCGCTGACCCCACCAGCGCAGGCGTCTACAAGTCCACCTATGAGTACGCGGGCGTGGGGAACACGACCCTCTACGCCATCTGGTCCAAAAACGAAGCTACCTCTCCCAAAGCAGCTGAAAATAATCAGACAGATGTTCAGGAACCTGAAGACAGTGCGGAGTATCCGGCAGCGGAGCTCGACTCCGAGGCCGACGGCGTGACGGTTCACGTATCCGCCCCAGCGGGCGCGCTGCCCGAAGGCGTCCAGCTGCAGACCGCCGCGGTCTATTCCGGCGCGGTGACTTACGCCATTGAACAGAGCGCCAACGCCGATGGCAAAGAAGTCAGCAGCCTCAAGGCAATCGACGTCACGCTGACCGACAAGGACGGCAACGAGATTCAGCCCAACGAGAAGGTCGTCGTCACGTTCGGCAACACGGGCGTGCAAGGCGAGCAGATAAACGTCTACCACATGGACAACGAAGCTTCCGCTCCCGAAAAGATCGCCTCCAACGTGAGCGCCGACCCCACGGTTAAGGCAGCTCACTTCTCCATCTACATCGTCTCGGGTGAAACTACTCCGGCGGTTGCCACGTATCAGTTCCTCGACGCCAAGGGCTCGGTCGTATCCGAGCAGAAGGTAAAAGACGGGGAGACGCTGTACGCTCCGGCATCCCCCGAGAAATCCGGCGCCAAGTTCATGGGCTGGACGTTGACGGAGGGCAGCGTCACGGCGGACTTCACGCCTGGTTCTGCTACCGTCAACAAGACCGAGACCATCACGGTGTACCCAGTGTTTGTCGGCGCGCACTACGTGCAGTTCATGGACGACCAGGGTCGCGTCGCCGTGACCAAGACCGTCGGCACAGGCAAGACGGTGAGCACCGCCGATGTCACGCTGCCCCTTCCCTCCACGAAGGGCGTCACGGGCTGGTACTCCTCCAAAGAAGCGGCGGAGGCGCAGGATACCGCCAAGCTGGTGACGGAGTGCACGTTTTCCAGCGACTCCGACCCTGACGTCGTGCTGTGGCCCCATATCGAAGAGGGTCATTACGTCACGTTCGACGCGCGGGGCGGCAGCTACACCAAGCCGCAGTTCGTGCTCAACGGCAAGTCTGCTTCCGAGCCGAACGATCCGACGCGCATGGGCTACGAGTTTATCGGCTGGAGCACGAGTGCGACGCAGTGGAACCCCTACAACTTCCACAGCCCCGTGAACGATGCCGTCACTCTGCATGCATGGTGGGAAGCGCAGGACACGACCTACACCGTGGTCATCTGGAAGCAGTCCGTCAACGACAGCAAGAATGCTAGCGACGCGGAAAAGACGTACGACTTTGCCGAGTCGCACAGCGGGAAGGCAACGAGTGGTTCCGAAGTGTCCCCCAGCTGGTCTGACATCCACAAGGACTACGCGGGCTTCAGCCTCAACAGCAATCTGACCGATTCAGCTGTTGAGGTGAAAGGCGACGGAACTACGGTCGTCAACGTGTACTACGACCGCCAGCTGCGCACGATCAAGTTCTGGGAAGACAAGGGGTACTACGGCTGGTTTGGCATCTGGCACTCCGATTGGCAAGTCGTCGAGACGATGACAGGGCTCTACGGTCAATCGCTCGCGCAGAACGGCTACACCTGGCCGAGTAAGATCGAGTGGTCTACCCAGAAGACTCAGGGCCAAATTTTCGGATTCATAGGGTACTTCCTCGACTCGAACAGTGAGAAGAACCTGTACAACGTCGGTGAATGGAAGGGGAATCATTCATATCAATTCTATACGCAGAACCTTGACGGGTCGTGGCCGAGCATTCCGAACAACTACATCCCTAACTCTGGGGAGTCTCGTTGGACTTTCGACGAGAGCGAAGGGTATGTCGGTTTCACGCTTTCCGAATACAGCAAGGATAGCGGGCGCACCTGGAAGGAGTGCCAAATCGGCCAGACCATCACCGCCGACATGAATCGCTACAATGTCTTGATTCGCCATACGCGCAACTCTTACACGCTGTCGTTCTACAACTACAACACCACCAGCAAGGAAGAGCTGGTCAAGTACGAGCAACCGCTGAGCAGCTTTGAAAGCTATGCGCCCTCTCGTCCCGAGGGGCTCGATTCTGCCTATCAGTTCCAAGGGTGGTACAAAGACGACGCTCTGACGGAAAAGTTCGACTTTGCCTCCGAGACCATGCCGGCGGCTGGTCTCACGCTGTACGCGAAATGGGCCGCGCCCGACCAGACTGCTACCACGCATCTGTCGATGGCGGTGTCCGGCAGCGATACGGTGAGCTTTGATGTGGCGTACGGCTCCAAAGTCGATCCCGCGCACATGCCCACGGTAAAAGACAGCAGTGGCAACGTCGTGTCGCAGGGTGACGACAGCTTGGGCGTTGTCACGATGCCTGCAAATACCGAGTGGGCTGGCTGGGCCACCCGCGAAGACGACAGTTTCGCCATGTTCAACTTCGATTCGGAGATCTATTCGCCCATAGAGCTGTACCCATACTGGATTTCCACGGACAAGTATCTGGTGAACTACGCGGCCAACGGCGGCACAGGTGCCGTTGTCGACGAGTCTTCATACGACCTGTCGGTGCAGGCGCGCGTCGCCTCCGGCGAGAACCTGACCGCGCCAGTTGGTAAGGTGTTCCTAGGGTGGAGCACATCTCCGGACAGCACGAGCGCCCAGTACCAGCCGGGTGACTCCATCACGGTATCCGATCTTGCGGACGCCAGCTCGCGCATCGCAACGCTGTATGCGGTGTGGGGCGGTGCCCCTGCGACAACGTCGTTGACTTACCGCACGAACTACCCTGCAGAGACTGGTCTGACAGATACCAGCAAAGAGTCCGTCGCCAACGTCGAGAACAACTACGGTGGCGGAGCGACGGGGCATGCGGCAGGATCGCTCGTGGCCGCAACGCCTGAAGAGCTTGGCTTTGCCGTGCCCGACGAGTATTACTTCACGGGGTGGAGTGATGGTACGAAGACCATCGCCGCAGGCGAGACCATCGGCATAGACAATCTCTCTGCAAATGAGCTGGCGGCACAATGGTGCAAGAAATCAGAACTCGTAATCACGGTCACGGGAACGGTCGACAGCAAAACGTACAACGGCAAAGAGCAGTCGGTTTCCGGATACGCTGCTGCGTATGCGCTGGATGGCTCTGTTGTCACGGAGCTGCCTGACGGCCTGACCCTGAGCGTGTCGGGAGATGCGGCCTCTGGTACCGATGTCGGAACGTACGAGACTTCCATGACCGGCAACGTCTCCATTTCTGGCAGCAATGCATATAAATACAAGGTAACTACGAGTGTGAGCGAGGGGCGTCTCACCATCGACAAGATGGCAGTCGAGAACGTCGGAGAGAGTGCATCTAGGACCTACACTGGCTCCGAGATAGAGCTCACCGGGATTACCTGGGCGACA
>OGRM01002136.1_pt1 | contig 10323 bp, 4 predicted proteins | sample 1553491 | NCBI WGS metagenome assembly OGRM01 (sample SAMEA2580110, study PRJEB22360) | human gut metagenome | biome: human gut; feature: human-associated habitat; material: faeces | place: Denmark | collected 2008/2010
AGGTTATCAAGGTTGTTCGTGAAATCACAGGTCTTGGATTAAAGGAAGCTAAGGAAGTTGTTGATGGCGCTCCTAAGGTTGTTAAGGAAGGTGCTTCTAAGGAAGAAGCTGAAGAAATCCAGAAGAAGCTTGAAGCTGAAGGTGCTAAGGTTACTCTTAAGTAATTCAGATTGTCAGTTTGATACTTGCTTGACATATATATGCCGTATGGCATAGCATATATGAACAGAATTTTTAATATATTGCGGTATGCTGAATAATCACTTGATTTTTTAAAGCATATTTGGTATATTATATAAAATATGAAAAAGTTCCAGTTGTTGTATTGACAGCTGGAACTTTTTTTGTTACTATGAATAATGCACTATTATGGTATGGTGTGCATAGTATTTGCACGCATATCGATAATGTAATAAATTAATGTAAAGTAAAGAAAACTAAGGGGTGAAACGTCAATGGAGAAAAACAGAATACGTCCAGTAAAGTCAGGCAAATCGATGCGTATGAGTTACTCAAGACAGAAAGAAGTTCTTGAGATGCCTAACCTTATTGAAGTACAAAAAGATTCTTACCAGTGGTTTTTAAATGAAGGCTTAAAGGAAGTCTTTAGCGACATCTCTCCAATTGCAGATTATAACGGAAGGCTCAGTCTTGAATTCGTTGATTTTGCATTATGTGAGGAAGAGAGAAAGTACTCTATAGAAGAGTGCAAGGAAAGGGATGCTACATATGCAGCTCCACTTAAGGTACGTGTAAGACTTCATAATAAAGAGAGCGAAGATATAAGCGAACATGAAATCTTTATGGGTGACCTTCCTTTAATGACTAAGACCGGTACATTTGTGATTAATGGTGCAGAACGAGTTATTGTCAGCCAGCTGGTACGTTCACCTGGTATTTATTATGATATACAGAAGGATAAGTATGGAAAGATATTCCTCTACAGTTCAACAGTAATTCCTAACAGAGGTGCGTGGTTAGAGTATGAAACAGATGCTAACGATGTATTCTATGTTAAGGTTGATCGTAATAAGAAAGTACCTATTACAGTTCTTATAAGAGCACTTGGTTTTGGTACTAACGCAGAGATTCTTGACATATTTGGTGAAGAGCCTAAGCTTCTTGCAACAATGGAGAAGGATACATCTACTAACTATCAGGAAGGTGTACTTGAACTTTATAAGAAGTTAAGACCAGGAGAACCATTATCAGTAGAGAGTGCAGAAGCACTTATTTCTGGTATGTTCTTTGATCCTAGAAGATATGACCTTGCAAGAGTAGGCCGTTATAAATTTAATAAGAAGCTTTCATTCAGAAACAGAATTGCAGGACACATTCTTGCAGAAGACGTTGTAGATGGCAATGGTGAAATTCTTGCTAATGCTGGTGATAAGCTTACAAGAGAAACAGCTGAGAAGATTCAGAATGCAGCTGTTTCAGCGGTATTTATTGCTGCTGAATTAAAGGGTGCAGAAGGTGCGGTTACTAAGAGAACAGTTAAGGTTCTTTCTAATCTTGCTGTAGATATCACTAAGTGGGTAGATATCACAACAGAAGAAGCTAAGGAATTAGGAATTAACGAAGCTGTTTATTATCCGGTCCTTGCACAGATTTTAGCTGATAATGAGTCACTTGATGATATCAAGGATGCTATTGCTAAGAATACAGCAGACCTTATGCCAAAGCATATTACAGTAGAAGATATTCTTGCATCTATTAATTATAATATGCACCTTGAGTATGGCATTGGATACAAGGATGATATTGATCACCTTGGTAACAGAAGAATAAGAGCTGTTGGTGAATTATTACAGAACCAGTTCAGAATTGGTATTTCAAGAATGGAAAGAGTTGTTCGTGAAAGAATGTCAACTCAGGACTTAAGCGGTATTTCACCACAGTCATTAATCAATATCAAGCCTGTAACAGCAGCTATCAAGGAATTCTTTGGTAGTTCACAGCTTTCTCAGTTTATGGATCAGAATAACCCATTATCTGAGATTACACATAAGAGACGTCTTTCAGCACTTGGTCCTGGTGGTCTTTCGAGAGATCGTGCAGGTTTCGAGGTTCGAGATGTACATTATACACACTATGGTAGAATGTGTCCTATCGAAACACCTGAAGGTCCTAATATCGGTCTTATTAACTCACTTGCTTCATATGCAAGAATTAATGAGTACGGATTTGTTGAAGCACCTTATCGTATAATCGATAAGACAGACCCTAAGAATCCTAGAGTTACAGATGAAGTACATTACTTCACAGCAGATGAGGAAGATGATTTCCATGTAGCACAGGCTAATGCAGAGATAGATGAGAATGGTTACTTCGTTAAGAATACAGTATCAGGACGTTACAGAGAAGAAACATCAGAATTCGATAAGAGTATGATTGATCTTATGGACGTATCTCCTAAGATGGTGTTCTCAGTGGCTACATCTATGATACCTTTCCTTCAGAATGATGACTGTACACGTGCCCTTATGGGTTCTAACATGCAGCGTCAGGCGGTGCCTCTTCTTATGACAGAAGCACCAGTAATCGGTACAGGTATAGAGAATAAGACAGCGTGTGACTCAGGTGTATGTGTAGTTGCAGAAGAAGATGGTGTTGTACTTTCATCAGAATCTAACAGAATTCTTGTAAAAGAGACAAGTGGAAAGGTTCACGAGTACAAGCTTACAAAGTTCTCAAGAAGTAACCAGAGTAACTGCTATAACCAGAGACCTATCGTATTTAAGGGAGATGAGGTTAAGGCAGGAGATGTTATCGCAGATGGTCCTTCAACATCTAATGGTGAGATTGCCCTTGGTAAGAACCCTCTTATCGGTTTTATGACTTGGGAAGGTTACAACTATGAGGATGCTGTACTTCTTAGTGAGAGATTAGTAAGAGATGATGTTTATACATCAATTCATATAGAAGAATATGATACAGAAGCAAGAGATACTAAGTTAGGACCAGAAGAAATCACAAGAGATTTACCTTCTACAGGTTCTGATGCAGTTAAGGATCTTGATGAAGATGGTATCATCCGTATCGGTGCTGAGGTAAGAGCTGGTGATATCCTTGTTGGTAAGGTTACTCCAAAGGGTGAGACAGAGCTTACAGCAGAAGAAAGACTTCTTAGAGCTATCTTTGGTGAGAAGGCAAGAGAAGTAAGAGATACATCACTTAAAGTTCCACACGGTGCTTATGGTATCGTTGTAGGCGTTAAGGTATTTACAAGAGAAAATGGAGATGAATTAGCTCCAGGTGTTAACAAGAATGTCCGTATCTATATCGCACAGAAGAGAAAGATTTCTGTAGGTGATAAGATGGCTGGTCGTCATGGTAACAAGGGTGTCGTTTCAAGAGTTCTTCCAGTAGAAGATATGCCATTCCTTCCTAATGGACGTCCGCTTGATATTGTACTTAATCCTCTTGGTGTGCCTTCGCGTATGAATATTGGACAGGTGCTTGAAATTCACTTAAGCCTTGCTGCCAAAGTATTAGGTTTTAACGTAGCGACACCTATCTTTGATGGAGCTAACGAGAATGATATTATGGATACACTTGATATGGCCAATGCTTATGCTAATCATCCATTTGATGATGAAGAGCTTGCACGCGAAAAGGCAGATGCAGAAGCTAATGGTGAAGAATATCCTGCTGATATGACAACATTTACTGCTGAATACAAGGAACTTTTAAGAGATGACGTATTCCAGTTCCTTTCAGATAACAGAGCTCACAGAGCTGAATGGAAGGGTGTTCCAATCGGAAGAGATGGTAAAGTAAGACTTCGCGATGGTAGAACAGGTGAATACTTCGATAGTCCGGTTACTATCGGTTTCATGCACTACTTAAAGCTCCATCACCTTGTTGATGATAAGATCCATGCTCGTTCAACTGGTCCTTACTCACTTGTAACTCAGCAGCCACTTGGTGGTAAAGCCCAGTTTGGTGGACAGAGATTCGGAGAAATGGAAGTATGGGCTCTTGAAGCTTATGGTGCATCTTATACACTTCAGGAAATCCTTACTGTTAAATCTGATGATGTTGTTGGTCGAGTTAAGACATATGAAGCTATTATTAAGGGTGAGAACATTCCTGAACCAGGAATTCCTGAATCATTCAAGGTTCTCCTTAAGGAACTTCAGTCACTTGCTCTTGATGTAAGGGTTCTTGATCAGGACAATAACGAAGTTAAGCTTCTTGAAAGTTCAGAATATGAAGTTACAGATTTCAAGAAGGTTCTTGATGATGGTGGTTATAAGAGAAGTAGCCGTGATGAAGAAAATGAATTAAAGAACGCAGGTTATCACGCAGAAAAGCAGGGTGATGACGGTGAGGCAACCATAGAAGAACTCGGATCAGAAGATGACGATTTCGATTATGACAGCTTAGATGATGACTATGATGATTACGGTGACGGAAATATAGAAGAATAATAGAAGGGAGCACTATAATGGCAGAAGAGATTAAGTCAAATAAATCAATGAAATTTGATAAAATTCAGATAAAGCTTGCTTCTCCTGAGAGTATTTTAGAGTGGTCTCACGGCGAGGTAACTAAGCCTGAGACTATCAATTACAGAACTTTAAAGCCAGAAAGAGATGGTCTGTTCTGTGAAAGAATATTCGGACCTAGCAAAGACTGGGAGTGTCATTGCGGTAAGTATAAGAAGATTAAAGATAAAGGCATCGTATGTGATAAGTGTGGTGTTGAGGTTACTAAGGCAAGTGTACGTAGAGATCGTATGGGTCATATCCACCTTGCTGCTCCAGTTTCACATATCTGGTATTTCAAGGGAATACCTAGCCGTATGGACCTTATCCTTGATATAGGTCCTAAGAATCTTGAGAAGGTACTTTACTTCGCTTCTTATATCGTAATTGATCCAGGCGAAACAGATATACCATTCAAGAAGATTCTTACAGAAACTGAGTACAGAGATCTTTATGATCAGTATGGTAATACATTCAGAGTTGGAATGGGTGCTGAGGCTATTTTAGAGCTTCTTCACAACGTCAACCTTGAAGAAGAAGTAGCTAAGCTCAAGGAAGAGCTTGCTACTACTACTTCACAGAAGGCTGCAAGACTTATTAAGAGAATTGAAGTTATGGATGCGTTCATTGCTGCTGGTACTAAGCCAGAATGGATGATTCTTACAGAAATTCCAGTTATCCCTCCAGATTTAAGACCTATGGTTCAGTTAGAGGGTGGACGTTTTGCAACATCTGACCTTAATGATCTTTATAGAAGAATTATCAACAGAAATAACCGTCTTGCAAGACTTATTGATCTTGGAGCACCAGAAATCATTGTTCGTAACGAGAAGAGAATGCTTCAGGAAGCTGTTGATGCACTTATAGATAACGGACGTAGAAATGGCCGTCCTGTAACAGGACCTGGTAACAGAGCTCTCAAGTCTTTATCAGACTTATTAAAGGGTAAGCAGGGACGTTTCAGACAGAACCTTCTTGGTAAGCGAGTTGACTACTCAGGACGTTCAGTTATCGTTGTTGGACCAGAACTTAAGATTTATCAGTGTGGTCTTCCTAAGGAAATGGCTATTGAGTTATTCAAGCCATTTGTTATGAGAGAATTAGTAAGGCGTGGTCTTGCTGAGAACATAAAGAAAGCCAAGAAGAGCGTAGAGCATCTTGAGACAGAAGTATGGGATGTACTTGAAGATGTTATCAAAGAGCATCCAGTTATGCTTAACCGTGCTCCTACACTTCACAGACTTGGTATTCAGGCATTTGAGCCAATCCTTGTAGAAGGTAAGGCTATTAAGCTTCATCCACTTGTTTGTACAGCTTTCAATGCCGATTTCGATGGTGACCAGATGGCGGTACATCTTCCATTGTCTGTAGAAGCTCAGGCAGAGTGTAGATTTATGCTTCTTTCACCTAACAACTTACTTAAGCCATCTGATGGTGGTCCTGTTGCTGTTCCTTCGCAGGATATGGTACTTGGTATCTACTACCTTACACAGGAAAGACCTGGTGTTAAGGGTGAAGGTAAGATATTCAAGAGTGTTAATGAAGCACTTCTTGCTTATGAGAATGGAATTATAACACTTCATTCTAAGATTAAAGTTAAGATGACTAAGACTAATGCAGCTGGAGAAGAGATTTCAGGTGTTGTAGAGTCTACACTTGGTAGATTTATTTTCAATGAAATACTTCCTCAGGATTTAGGATATGTAGATAGAAGCAAGGAAGAGAATTTACTTCTTCCAGAAGTTGATTTCCATGTAGGAAAGAAACAGTTAAAGGATATTTTACAGCACGTTATCAATACACATGGTACAACAAGAACTGCTGAAGTTCTTGATGATATTAAGGCTATGGGTTACAAGTATTCTACTAGAGCGGCTATGACAGTTTCTATTTCGGAGATGACAGTGCCACCGGTTAAGAAGCAGCTTATAGCTGATGCTGAAAAGAAGGTTGAACAGATTAACATTAACTACAACAGAGGTCGTTCAACTGATGAAGAAAGATATAAGAATGTTATCAGAGTATGGCAGGAAACAGATAAGACATTGCTTGATGCACTTCTTTCTGGTCTTGATAAGTATAATAACATCTTTATGATGGCTGACTCTGGTGCCCGTGGTTCTAACCAGCAGATTAAGCAGCTTGCAGGTATGCGTGGTCTTATGGCAGATACTTCAGGTCATACAATCGAACTTCCAATCAAGTCTAACTTCCGTGAAGGTCTTGATGTACTGGAATACTTCATTTCAGCCCATGGTGCTCGTAAGGGTCTTTCAGATACAGCCCTTAGAACAGCCGATTCAGGTTACCTTACAAGACGTCTTGTAGATGTTTCTCAGGATCTTATTATAAGAGAGACTGATTGCAGCGTTGGTAAGATAATACCTGGTATGTATGTTTATTCATTTGTTAACGATAGAGCTACTAATTCAAGTGATGCCAAGGAAGATATTCTTGAGCCATTACAGGAACGTATTACTGGAAGATATCTTGCAGAAGATATCAAAGACCCGGCTACAGGAGAGATTATCGTTGCAGCTAACCACCTTGTAACTCCTAAGAGAGCTGCAGCTATCATTAAGACTGGTGTAACACAGGTTAAGATAAGAACTATTCTTACTTGCCGTTCACATATCGGTGTATGTGCTAAGTGTTATGGTTCTAACCTTGCAACAGGTCAGGCAGTTCAGATTGGTGAAGCAGTTGGTATTATCGCTGCCCAGTCTATCGGTGAGCCTGGTACACAGCTTACTATGAGAACTTTCCATACTGGTGGTGTTGCCGGTGATAACATTACTCAGGGTCTTCCTAGAGTAGAGGAACTTTTCGAGGCAAGAAAGCCAAAGAGCCTTGCAGTCCTTGCAGAATTCGGTGGTGTTGTTAGCTTCTCTAAGACAGAGAAGAAGACAGATATTGTAATTACTGATGATGAGGGTAACTCAAAAGCTTATCCTGTATCAAGAGATACAAGGGTTAAGGTTCAGGAAGGACAGGTTGTTGTTAAGGGTGAAGAAATCACAGAAGGTTCAGAGAATCCACATGATATCGTTAGAATCCTTGGTGTAAGAGCTGTTCAGGATTATATGCTTCGTGAAGTTCAGAAGGTTTATCGTATTCAGGGTGTTGATATTAATGATAAGCATATTGAACTTATTGTTAGACAGATGCTTAAGAAGATAGTTATTGAATCTGCTGGTGATTCAGATTTCTTACCTGGTTCACAGGTTGATACTCTTGAATTCACAGAGGTTAACGAAAAGCTTGAAGAAGAAGGTAAGAGAAAAGCAACTGGTACACCAATTATTCTTGGTATTACTAAGGCATCACTTGCTACTAATTCATTCCTTTCAGCTGCTTCATTCCAGGAGACAACAAAAGTCCTGACAGAAGCTGCTATCAAAGGTAAAGTCGATCCGCTGGTAGGTCTGAAAGAGAACGTTATCATCGGTAAACATATCCCAGCCGGAACAGGTATGAGAAAATACCGTGACATCAAGCTGAATACAGAGATGGAAATGGAAGACGAACTGGACTTTGAAGATGATTTTGATTTTGAATTCGGAGATGCAGAAGAAGTGAAGCAGGAAGGTGCTTCTGATGAGGAAGCAGTAACTGCAACATCTGAAGACGAAGAATAAAATAGAACAGTTTATAAAGAGAAATCATTCACATGCGAAAGTGTGAATGATTTCTTTTTTATCACCATGCGTTCGTAAGGAGCTGCCGGTGGCAGGTCCTGTAGATAACATCTATTAATCTTCTGACTTTTTAAAAAAAAGAAGTTTATGGATATTTATCAAAGAACAATAGAATAAATTGACTTTTATATTCAGAAAGTCTATAATAATTGTCAGTGAGAATCGGCGAAAAAAAGCAACAGATTCTGTCAACATTTAAGAAAGGTTGGGTTTCTATTATGGATCAAGGTAAACTTACAAGAGTATTAAAATCAATGGAGGAGCATGAGATTCCACAGATGATCATTTCTGATCCTGTTGCGATTTTCTATCTGACAGGAAAATGGATCTTTCCAGGAGAAAGACTTCTGGCATTGTATCTGAATGTGAACGGAAATCATAAGATGATGATCAACAAATTATTCCCACAGGAGTCAGATCTCGGAGTAGATATTATTTACTATGATGATATCGAAGACGGAGTAGAGATCTTAAGCAAATATGTGGAAAAAGATAAGACTATGGGAATCGACAAGACATGGCCTTCTAAATTCCTTATTCGTCTGCAGGAACTGGGCGGAGGAAGCAAATTCGTGAACGGATCTCCGATCATCGATTACATCCGTATGGTAAAAGATGAGAAAGAACAGGATCTCATGAGAAAGTCTTCTAAGATAAATGATATTGCTATGGACAAGATCATTCCATGGGTAGCAAAAGGATTAACAGAGAAAGAATTAAATGCAAAGATGCGTGAGATCTACAAAGAACTCGGATGCGAAGACGTATCATTCGATCCAATTACAGCATATGGACACGGTGCTGCAGATCCACATCATGTAACAGATGATTCAAAAGGAAAACGTGGAGACTGTGTAATCCTTGACATCGGTGGATTCAAAGACAATTATGCATCAGATATGACAAGAACTGTATTCATTGGGGAAGTATCTGACCGTGCAAGAGAAGTATACAATGTAGTATTAGAGGCTAACTTACGTGGTATTGCAGCTGCAAAACCAGGTAACAGAATGTGCGATGTTGACCTTGCAGCAAGAAACTACATCGAAGAAAAAGGATTCGGAGAATACTTCACACACAGAACAGGACATTCTATCGGACTGGAAGATCACGAGTTCGGTGATGTATCATCTGTTAACACAGATATCATCAAAGTTGGACAGTGCTTCTCAGTAGAGCCGGGAATCTACCTTCCAGATGAGAACATCGGTGTTCGTATCGAAGACCTTGTACTTATTACAGAAGATGGATGCGAAGTCCTGAATGACTATACAAAAGAACTGATTGTTGTACCAGAAGAGTAGAAGAACAGTATTGTATGCCTTCGGGGACAATCGCAGATAAGTCAGTAACAGCGTAATGCAAGAGCAGTGGAACAAAAAATGTTTCACTGCTCTTTTTATTTGTATGCATTATCGGCAGATTTTACACTTATTTACATTACTCTGTTAGTGTGTTAAAATAGCGATAAACAATATTATCGAGAAAATATTACAGGAGGGAACAAAGATGACAAGAGATCAGGCGTATGAAATCTTAACCAAATATATGAAAGGAGAACATTATATCACACATTCTCTGGCTGTGGAGGCAATTATGAGGGGACTTGCCAAACGTCTTGCACCGGATGATGTAGAATATTGGGGAATTGCAGGACTTTTGCATGATCTTGATGAGGAGCAGTGTGACTGGCAGCATGATCTTAGCGTACATGGACCGACATCTGTAGAAATCCTAAAGAAAGAAGGAATTGATGATCCGATCCTTTTCGGAGCCATTTGTGCACACAATCCAAAAAGCGGTGTAAAAGCTAAAACTAAGATTCAGTATGCACTTCTTGCAGCAGATCCGATGAGTGGATTTTTAAAAGCGGTTGCACAGATTTATCCGGATAAAAAGATCGCAAGTGTAAAAAGAAAATCCGTATTAAAGCGTTTTAACGAAGCAAGATTCGCAAAAGGAGCCAACAGAGATTACATGGAAAGTATTGAGTTTACAGGTTTGATGCTGGAAGATCTGATTGATATAGGTCTGGAAGAAATGTGCGCTATATCCGATGAACTTGGTTTATAAACGAAAATAATATAATATAAAAAGAAATACATCATTTCGCAGGCTACTTCAAAAAACGA
>OGRM01002137.1_pt1 | contig 10320 bp, 7 predicted proteins | sample 1553491 | NCBI WGS metagenome assembly OGRM01 (sample SAMEA2580110, study PRJEB22360) | human gut metagenome | biome: human gut; feature: human-associated habitat; material: faeces | place: Denmark | collected 2008/2010
AGAGGGTACCTTACTGGCCTATGTGGACGGAAGCTATCAGGATGCACTGAAAAAATACGGTTTCGGCTGTATTTTTATTCTTCCCGACGGACGCATCTATACAGAATACGGTAATGGTGACAATCCGGACTCTCTGAAACAGCGGAATGTCTCCGGAGAGATGCTGGGAGCCATGTATGCGGTACGGTTTGCCTTAAACAGCGGCTTTACAGTCATCGAGATCCGCTACGACTATGAAGGAATCGAGAAATGGGTCACCGGTGCCTGGAAAAGTAAGAATGATCTGACGAAAAAATATGCACAGACCATGCTGGGCTGGGGACAGAAGATTCAGATCCGCTTTACCAAAGTACCGGCTCATTCGAAGGTAAAATACAACGAGCTGGCAGATGAGACCGCAAAGCTGGGTGTGGCAAACGGAAACGGTATTCCCAAAGTCAAAAGTCTCAGTGACTTCGAAGCGGCAGACGGTGTGGAAGCGTGAAAACATATACTTGCGGCCGTGTGTCTGTAGCCCGGAAGTTAAGGGCTTCGGAAAGGAATGAGGAATAGAATGCGTCTGAATAAATATCTGGCACAGTGCGGTGTATGTTCCCGAAGAGATGCGGATAAGCTGATCGAACAGGGAAAAGTACTGGTCAACGGTCAGGTGGCCGGAATGGGACAACAGGTGGAAGAAACGGACACCGTGCAGGTGGGTAAGAAGATTCTGCAGGGAAAACAGACACAGAAGGTACTGGCATTTTACAAGCCGGTGGGAGTGACCTGCACGGAGAGAGATCCTCATGCAGAGAAAAAGATCATGGATATGATCCGCTATCCGGAACGGCTGACCTATGCGGGACGTCTGGACAAAGATTCCGAAGGTCTGATCCTGCTCACCAATGATGGAGATCTGATCAATGCCATGATGCGGGGCGCCAACCGTCATGAAAAAGAATATATCGTAAAGACAGATAGGGAAATAACACCCGATTTTTTGGAAAAAATGGCGAAAGGTATTTATCTGAAAGATCTGGACATCACTACCAGAGAATGTGAGATTGAACAGATCGGAAAATTTACCTTCCGTATCGTTTTGACTCAGGGAGTCAACAGACAGATCCGGCGGATGTGTGAAGCCTGTGGATACCGGGTAAAAGCGCTGAAAAGAATCCGGATCATGAACATTCTGCTGGGGGATCTGAAGCCGGGAAAGTGGCGCGAGGTCACCGGAGAAGAGCTGGAACAGCTTCAAAGAGACACCGGAATGTTAAATCGCAATTAAATATATAAAGGCAGGAATACAAGATGCAGTCTTCCAAAATAGACCGGATCAAAGATCTGGTAGAACAACTGAATGCAGCTTCCGAAAGCTATTACGCCAAGGATCAGGAGATCATGAGCAACTACGAATACGACAAGCTCTATGATGAACTGGTGGAACTGGAAAAAGAGACAGGCGTTACCCTGGCCAACAGTCCTACGGTAAACGTAGGCTACGAAGCGGTGGATGAGCTTCCCAAGGAGCGCCATGAGAGTCCTATGCTGTCTCTGGGCAAGACGAAAAGCCGGGAAGAACTGCGGGACTGGCTGCAAGGCAATCCTGCAATTCTCAGCTGGAAACTGGACGGGCTGACCATTGTATTGACGTATCGTGAAGGAAAACTTGCAAAAGCGGTTACCCGTGGCAACGGCGAGATCGGTGAGGTCATTACAAATAACGCCCGTACTTTTAAGAATCTTCCGCTGAATATTTCCTATACCGGAGAACTGATCCTGCGGGGAGAAGCGGTGATCACCTACAGTGATTTTGAGAAGATCAACGGGGAGATCGCAGATGCAGAGACAAAATACAAGAATCCCCGAAATCTGTGCAGCGGCTCTGTGAGGCAGCTCAACAATGAGATCACGGCCAGACGGAATGTCCGCTTTTTTGCTTTTACGCTGGTAAAGGCGGATGGTGTGGATTTTCATGATTCCAAGGAAGCCCAGTTTGCTTTTTTGCAGGAGCAGGGCTTTGCAGTGGTGGAACATGTGGCAGTAACGGAAGAGAACATTTTATCTGCCATTGAAGATTTTGAACACAAGATCGAGCACTACGATATTCCTTCCGACGGTCTGGTACTTACTTATGAAAGTATCAGCTACGGACAGTCCCTGGGCAGAACCGCGAAGTTCCCCAGAGATTCCATTGCTTTCAAATGGGCGGATGAACTGCGGGAGACTACATTAAAAGAGGTCGAGTGGAGCGCCAGCCGTACCGGTCTGATCAATCCGGTAGCTATTTTTGAGCCGGTGGAACTGGAAGGCACAACGGTGAGCCGCGCTTCCGTGCATAATATCAGTATCATGAGATCCCTCAGACTGGGAATCGGAGACCATATCACGGTCTATAAGGCCAACATGATCATTCCCCAGATCGCTGAGAATCTGACAGGCAGTGATAATGTGGAGATTCCAAAGGTGTGTCCGGTGTGCGGACAGCCCACGGAGATCCGACAGATGAATGAGGTACAGTCTCTGTACTGCACCAATGAGAAATGCCCGGCCAAGGAGATCAAATCCTACACTCTGTTCGTCAGCAGAGATGCGCTGAATATTGACGGACTCTCCGAGGCAACATTGGAGAAGCTGATCGATCAGGGCTTTATCCATGAATATGCGGATCTGTTCCGGCTGGACCGTTACAAGGAGGTCATTACCGGAATGGAAGGATTCGGAGAAAAATCCTATCAGAATATGATGGACAGTATCGAGACTGCAAGACATACCACGCTGCCCCGGTTGATCTATGGACTGGGGATCGCAGGAATCGGCGTGGCCAATGCCAAGGTGCTGTGCCGGTATTTTGATTACGATCTGGAACGAATGCAGGCAGCGGACGAAGAAACACTGAGTGCCATTCCCGGTGTGGGAGAGGTGCTGGCATCTACATTTACGGATTATATGCGGGATGCGGAAAATCTGGAGAAAATAGCTCATCTGAAGGAAATCCTGACGATAGAGACACCACAGATCGATGAGAGTGCACAGACACTGGCAGGAATGTCCTTCGTGGTGACGGGAAGCCTGAACCATTATGCCAGCCGGAATGATCTGAAAGAGGTCATTGAGGAAAAAGGCGGCAAGGTGACCGGAAGTGTCACCGGCAAGACCACCTGCCTGATCAACAATGATATTACCTCTACATCATCGAAAAATAAAAAAGCAAAAGAATTACAGGTTCCCATTCTGACAGAAGAGGAATTTCTGAGAACCTATAATATTCCTTACGAGGAATAAGCAAGAAAGACCCGGAGGAAAATAAAATGCCTATCAAAACACAAAATGATCTGCCTGCCAAGGAAATACTGGAAAATGAAAATATATTCGTCATGGACGAATTCCGTGCGGTACATCAGGACATGCGTCCCCTGCAGGTACTGATCCTGAACAATATGCCGGTAAAGCAGGATACGGAGCTGCAGCTGCTGCGGGCGTTGTCCAATACACCGCTGCAGGTGGATGTCACTTTCATGAACACCAAGACCCATGTGTCACTGAATACTCCGGCCAGCCATCTGAACAAATTTTACACTACCTTTGATGAGATCAGGGATCGTAAATTCGATGGACTGATCGTTACCGGAGCACCGGTGGAGGATATTACCTTCGAGGAAGTGGATTACTGGGAGGAGACCTGTCAGATCCTGGACTGGGCGGAGACCCATGTGACCTCCACCTTACATATCTGCTGGGCGGCACAGGCCGGATTTTATCATTATTACGGAATCAACAAGAGACAAATGTCCCAGAAGCTGTTCGGCGTCTATGCACATAAGGTATCCAACCGGAAAGTTCCGTTGGTCCGGGGATTTGATGATATTTTCATGGCTCCTCACAGCCGTCACACCGAGACACCATCGGAGGCCATTCATGCCTGTAAGGATCTGACGATCCTGGCAGAATCGGAGAAGGCCGGCGTATTCCTGGCAATGGCGGAAGAGGGCAAAAAGATTTTTGTAGCGGGCCATCCCGAATATGACCGTTATACACTGAACAACGAATATCATAGAGATCTGGACAAAGGACTGCCCATTCAGATCCCCTATAATTATTACCCGGACGATGACCCGGAGCAGAGACCTCTGTTACAGTGGAGATCTCATTGTAACAACCTTTACAGCAACTGGCTCAATTATTATGTATACCAGACAACACCATATGACTTAACGGAAATTCGATAATTTCGATAGAAACAGGACGATGGTCATGGAGAATGGAAAAAAGAAAGGAAGCAGAAGATGAATCAGACACTGACAAGAAAACAATTTGATATTTTATCAATACTGGCAGAGGAAAAAGGTACTTTATCCCAGAGACAGCTGGGAGAAAAGAGCGGACACTCTCTGGGAACGGTCAACCGTGTCATGCAGGAACTGACCGAATTACAGTATGTGACAGAGGGAGAGATCACAGGTGCCGGAATCTCCGCACTGGAGCCTTACCGTGCAAAGCGCGCCATCTTTATTGCAGCTGGATTCGGAAGCCGGCTGGTGCCCATTACCTTTAACACCCCGAAACCACTGGTACGTGTGCATGGACAGCGTATTATTGACGGACTGATCGATGCCTGTCTGGATGCCGGGATTAATGAAATCTATATTGTCCGGGGGTATCTGGCAGAGCAGTTTGATCAGCTGCTGTACAAATATCCCATGATCAGATTCCTGGAAAATCCGGTTTACAATGAAGCTAACAATATTTCCTCCGCCATGGTGGCAAGATATATGCTTTCCAATGCCTATGTATTTGAGGCGGATCTGCTGATCTCCAATCCGCAGATCATTAAAAAATATCATTATACCTCCGATTTTCTGGCAATAAAAAAGGACAGAACCGATGACTGGTGCTTCACGGTAAAAGACGGAGTCATTGTAGAAGAGAAAGTCGGCGGCCTGGATTGCTGGCAGATGGTGGGCATCTCTTACTGGAACGAAGAAGACGGACATAAGCTGTCAGATGATATCAAGATGACCTACGAACAGCCCGGCGGCAAGGAGCGTTACTGGGAACAGGTACCCCTGGTATTCTGCCAGAAGCATTATAAGGTAGAAGTACGTGAATGCCGGGAAAATGACATTATCGAGATCGATACTTTCCGGGAACTGAAAGCCATCGACAAGACGTATGATGTTTAAAAAAAATAAGTATTGCTATTTTGTGCGAATGGTATTATTATATGTTCATATTTAACACAAAGTGTCTGCGAATGGAACGCAGACATTTTGTGTACTTATTTTAGTCGAAAACCTATGAAAACCGTTCAAAGAATTAAAACATATCATACATTAATGAACGATTGGAAAAAGAACGCGAACAAAAAAAGGAGGAATCCCATAATGGAGCAGTTGATACAAAAACCCGTCAAAAGAAATATTTTATTGAATCCCGGACCGTCTACCACCACTGATACCGTAAAATACGCACAGGTCGTGCCGGACATCTGTCCCAGAGAGAAAGAATTCGGCGGATTGATGAAGGGGCTCAGAGAAGACCTTGTAAAAATCGTGCATGGAGACTTGGAAAAGTATACGAGCGTCCTGTTCTGTGGATCCGGCACCATCAATATTGATGCATGCATCAGCTCCCTGCTGCCGGAGGGCGGAAAAGTACTGGTGGTGGATAACGGAGCCTACAGCACCAGAGCTGTGGAAGTATGTGAATATTACGGACTGCCCCACATTGATCTGCGTTTCCCGGTGGACCAGCTGCCGGATCTGGAAAAAGTGGAGCAGACTCTGAGAGAGAATCCGGACATTGCACTGGTACATACCACTCATAACGAGACCGGCACCGGCATTCTCAATCCTATCCGTGAGATCGGAGCCCTTGCTCATAAATATCATGCTGTCTTTACCGTGGATACCACCTCTACTTACGCCATGCGTCCCATTCATATAGAAGAAGACAATATTGACTTCTGTATGGCTTCCGCCCAGAAGGGTCTCATGGCCATGACGGGACTATCCTTTGTGGTAGGCAGCCGGGCAATTCTGGAGGCTTCGAAGGAATATCCGAAACGTTCCTATTACTGCAACCTGTATCAACAGTATGATTTCTTCCAGAGGACCGGAGAAATGCATTTTACCCCGCCGGTACAGACCATCTATGCCACCATTCAGGCATTGAAGGAATACTGGGCAGAGGGAGAGGAAGCCAAGTGGGCGAGACACACCAGAGTCTTCGAAGCTATCCATGAGGGACTGGATGCACTGGGATTCCGGGATGTGATCCGCAGAGAATGGCAGTCGGGACTGGTTGTGTCTGTGAAGTATCCCGATGATCCAAACTGGAATTTTGAAAAAGTACATGATTATTGCTATGAGCGGGGATTTACCATTTACCCCGGCAAAATCTCTACTACCAATACCTTCCGCCTGTGTGCGCTGGGTGCGATTGACAGACCGGATATCGAAGCCTTTTTCAAAGTGTTCAGAGAAGCACTGGAAGTCAATAAAATTCAGATTCCGGCAAAATATAAGGAGGCATAGGATCAAATGAAGCGAGTATATACCTGTTTCTGTACAGATGTCATTCATGAGGGGCACCGCAATATCATCAGAGAAGCCGGAAAATACGGCGAGCTGACCATCGGCGTCTTAAGTGATGCGGCAATGATCCGTTTTAACCGTTTTCCCACCATCAGCTTCGAGGAGCGTATGCAGCTGGTAAAAGATATCCCGGAAGTCAGCAATGTGGTCGTGCAGGATGATGTAATGTATGATAAGGTCATTGAAGAATTGCGCCCTGACTACGTGATCCATGGGGATAACTGGCAGGAGGGAGCTTTGAAGGCTATCCGTGACAACGTGGAAGGACTGCTGAAGACATACGGCGGTGAGATCATAGATGTCCCTTATACATATAATGAAGAAGTAAAAAGAATTGATACGAGGATCAAGGAAAAGCTGGCCATGCCGGAATACCGCAGAAAGCGCCTGCGCCAGCTCATTGAGATCCGTCCCATTGTCAAAGCACTGGAGGTTCACAGCGGCCTGACCGGACTGATCGCAGAGAAGACCATCGTGGAGCATGATGGTGAGCTGGACCAGTTCGACGCCATGTGGATCAGCTCTCTGTGCGATTCCACGGCGAAGGGCAAGCCGGATATCGAGCTGGTGGACATGACTTCCCGTTTCCGTACCATTGATGACGTGACGGAAGTGACCACGAAACCCATTATTTTTGACGGAGATACCGGCGGACTGACGGAGCATTTCGTATACACAGTGAGAACACTGGAAAAAATGGGTGTTTCCGCCATCATTATTGAGGACAAGACCGGACTTAAGAAAAATTCCCTCTTCGGAAACGATGTGGTGCAGACTCAGGACAGCATCGAGAATTTCAGTGCCAAGATCGCAGCCGGCAAAAAGGCACAGCTGACGGATGATTTCATGATTATTGCCAGAATCGAAAGCCTGATCCTGGAGCGAGGCATGGAAGATGCACTGAACCGTGCCAGAGCTTTCGTGGCAGCGGGAGCGGATGGCGTCATGATCCACAGCCGTAAGAAATCCCCGGATGAGATTCTGGAATTCTGTGATAAATTCCGGGCAGAGGATTCGAAGACACCTATCGTGGTGGTGCCGTCTTCCTTTAACAGCATTACGGAAAACGAACTGGCCGCCCACGGCGTCAATATCGTGATCTATGCGAACCAGCTGACCAGAAGTGCCTTCCCCGCCATGCAGCAGACCGCCGAGGACATCCTGCGGTATCACAGGGCACAGGAAGTGGACAGCAGACTGATGCCGATCAAAGATATTATAACTTTAATAGACGAAATTTAACTGACAGGGGCAGGAAAGGAATACTTACATGAAAGCAGAAAACTTGCGGACTTTTATACCGGGGTGCCGGATTCCCAGTTGAAGGCCCTCTGCAATTACCTGATGCACACCTATGGGATCGATCCGAAGCATCATGTGATCGCGGCGAACGAAGGCAATTGCACGGCACTGGCCGCCGGCTATCATCTGGCTACCGGCAAAGTCCCGGTAGTATACATGCAGAACAGCGGAGAAGGCAATATCATCAACCCCGTGGCATCCCTGCTGAACGATAAAGTCTATGCCATCCCCATGATCTTCGTCATCGGCTGGCGCGGCGAGCCGGGGATCCACGACGAACCCCAGCATATCTACCAGGGCGAAGTGACCCTGAAATTGCTGGAGGATATGGGGATCCGCTATTTTGTCATCGGGAAGGACACCACGGAAGAGGAAGTAAGTGCTGCCATGCAGGATTTCCGCAAGGAGCTGGCCTGTGGTGAGGATGTAGCGTTCGTGATCCGTAAGGGTGCCCTCAGTTATGAGGAAAAAGTAGAATACCACAACGATAATCCCATGATCCGTGAGGAGATCATCCGCCATATCGTGCAGGCATCCGGTGAGGATCCTATTGTGAGCACCACAGGTAAAGCCAGCAGAGAACTGTTCGAGATCAGAGAACACAACGGACAGAGCCATAAGTATGATTTCCTGACCGTAGGTTCCATGGGACACAGCAGCAGCATCGCCCTGGGTGTGGCAGTACAGAAGCCCGGTACAAAGGTATGGTGCGTGGACGGTGACGGCGCAGTGCTGATGCATATGGGCTCCATGGCGGTACTGGGCAGTACGGCACCTGAAAATATGGTACACATCGTCATCAATAACGGTGCCCATGAGACCGTGGGCGGTATGCCTACCGTGGCAGCCGATATTGATCTTGTCTCCATTGCAAAGGCCTGCGGCTATCCCAATGCAGTATCCGTTACCACCTATGAGGAACTGGACCGGGAACTGACCGCTGCAAAAGAGAGAGAGACCCTGACCTTTATCGAAGTAAAATGTGGTATCGGCGCAAGGGAAGATCTCGGAAGACCCACCACCACGGCACTGGAGAACAAGCAGAACTTCATGGAATACCTGAAGGAATGCCGATGACCGGTAACACACGTGGAATATCGTGCACATTTTGCTACAATAAAATGAGAAAAAAATAATAGATATCACTGTTCGTCAAGCTGCCTGTATGGTAAAATACATACCATACAAGCAGCTTTTCATATATTACAAAAGCAGAAAGAATGAGGGAGTACATATGGAAATTAACATTGGTATTATCGCAATTATTGTATTGGCCATTGCCATCCTGGCCATCCTGGCATCCGGTTATGTGAAGGCGTCACCGAACAAAGCTTACATCATTTCCGGTATCAAGAGAGAACCTAAGGTTCTGATCGGTCGTGCCGGCATCAAGATTCCTTTTCTGGAGAAGAAGGATGAGCTGATCCTGAAGCAGATCAGTATCGACATCAAGACCAACGGTTATATACCTACCAAGGATTTCATCGGTGTGGATATCGACGCCGTGGCAAAGGTCAGAGTCCTGACCCAGAGAGATGTCACCGTAAATGCGAAGGGTGAAGTCGTGGCAGGTGCGGATGCGAACAAGAGAATCACCACCGAGATGGCTAACGCAGCCATGAAGAACTTCCTGAACATGAACGAAGATCAGATCCGCGATGCACTGACCGATTCCTTACAGGGTAACATGCGTGAGATCATCGGTACCCAGTGCCTGAAGGAACTGTGTAATGACCGTAAGACTTTCGGTGATGAGGTACAGGCAAAGGCGCAGAAGGATATGAACGCCTTAGGTATCTGGATCGAGTCCTGTAACATTCAGAAGATCGAGGATGAGAACAACCTGATCACTGCTTTGGGACAGGATAACATGTCTCAGATCCAGAAGGACGCTTCCGTAGCAAAGGCACAGGCAGACAGAGATGTGGCCATCGCCAGAGCACAGGCACAGAAGGATGCCAATGATGCACAGGTCATCGCAGAGACCGAGATCGCACAGAAGCAGACTGAGCTGGCGATCAAGAAGGCAGAACTGAAGAAAGAGTCCGATATCAAGAAGGTAGAAGCTGACGCAGCATATAAGATCCAGGAAGAGGAACAGCGTAAGACCGTGGAGATCACCACAGCAAATGCAAATCTGGCCCGTCAGGAGAAGGAACTGGAGTTAAAGGAAAGAGAAGTATCCATCAAGGAGAAAGCTCTGGAAGCTGAGGTCAAGAAGACCGCAGAAGCAAACAAATACGCAGCACAGCAGAAGGCAGATGCCGAGCAGTATGAGAGACAGAAGAGAGCGGAGGCCGAACTCTTCGAGATCCAGAGACAGGCAGAGGCTGAGAAGGCAAAGTCCGAGGCAGAGAGATTTGCCAAGGAGCAGGCGGCAGAGGCAGTCAAGGCAGCAGGCCTGGCAGAGGCAGGAGCCGGAGGAGCCCAAAGGATGTCCCCT
>OGRM01002139.1_pt1 | contig 10306 bp, 6 predicted proteins | sample 1553491 | NCBI WGS metagenome assembly OGRM01 (sample SAMEA2580110, study PRJEB22360) | human gut metagenome | biome: human gut; feature: human-associated habitat; material: faeces | place: Denmark | collected 2008/2010
ACGCACAAGAAGGCGGGCCTTGCCCCGACGAAGCTGTCCGTTGTCGGCGATGTCGTCGTGGATCAGCGCGCCCGACTGGAAATGCTCGATGGCTGCCGCGGCGCTGCGGGCGCTCTCAAAGCTACCGCCCACTGCGGTTGCGGCGAGCATGCAGATAAGCGGGCGGTGGCGCTTGCCGGCGTTGGCCGTAAAAGCCGAGAGCGGCGCGTACAGGTAGCGCTCGATATCGGCAGAGGTCGCCTGTCCGTCAAAGAACGTGGCCAGATAGTCGTTAATCTGGTCAAAGTGCTGGGCTAAAAAGCTGGTAAACGGACTGGACACGGGTTCTCGCATTCTTTCTGAGGTTGCATTGATGCAATATGCAGACAACATATTGCCACATCAGGGCGTTTGGCGCGGCAGTTTTGGCGATTTAGGACAACGGGCGTGCGTTTGATGGAGCGCGCCTAAATCAGCCTAAAATGCTCGAGCGCCGCAACGACACCGTCGTGATCGACGGTGTCGGTCACGTAATCGGCCTTATCCTTGAGATAGTCCGGTGCGTTGCCCATCGCAATGCCGACATCGACGGCGTTCATCAGCGAGACGTCATTGCTGGCGTCGCCGATGCCGTATACGGTTCCGTGGTGGGGATCGAGGGCGTCGAGTACAGACTGGATGCCCCCGCGCTTCGTGCATTCGCGGGGCGAGATTTCGGTTACCTCGAGTTCGAGCTCGTTAAAGCACAGCAGCGGCTCAAGTGCCTTATCTTGAGCGATGTGGTTGGCGAGCGATGTAGACATCAAGATCTTGTAGACACTGTAATGTTGCAGCTGCGTGACTGCGTCGCCCAGGGTGCGCGCGTATCCGGGAGCATCGGGCGCATCGGCACTCATGCGCACGACGCCGTTGAGGCCCTCAAAGCGGATGACCTCGCCCGATTGCTCAAGATGGGGGGCAAGATGCTGCAGCATGCTGGGCGTCATCGACAGATCGCGAATTGCGTGTCCGTTGATCTCGGCGTAACCGCCCGCAAGACAGACGATGCCGGTCCAGGGCAGCTCAAGAAGTTTGGGGTGGATGCAGCTCAGGGTACGTCCCGTGCAGATAAAGGCCATGTTGCCGTTGGCGACAAACTCGCGGATTGCCTGCGAAACCGCCTCGTTGGGATAGGGGGAGAGGTCCCGCTCGTCTTCGGGAAGGTCTTGGGCGAGCCTGGGGTCTTGCCAGGCGAGCGTTCCGTCGATATCGAAGAAGCAGATATCGCCGCGCTTATGGGCTGCGCTGGCGGCAGGGGAGGCCGAGGTGGTGGGCACAAATTCCGGCTCGAGGCCCATGATCTGGTCAAAATGCTCTTTAACGCGGGGAACGGAGATGCCGATGACCACCTGGGCGGTCTTGCCCGTAATGATGAGGCCCTTGGCGCCCACCGCGACAAACGACGCGTTATCTGCAACGATGGAAGGGTCTGCGACCTCGACGCGCAGGCGCGTGGCGCAGTTGGTTGCGCCCACGATATTGCCAACGCCACCTAAAAGCTGAATTACCCGCTCAGCGAGGACGTGATCTTGATCGGATCGACTATCGACCTCGTCATTGGGGGATTGCTCTTTGGCAAAGTCGCTTCCCGTTAAACAATCGATTGCCGCGCGATTGGCAACATGATCCTCGCGGCCCGGAGTCTTAAGGTCATAGACCAAGATGAGTGCTCGAAAACTAACAAAAAAGATGAGGCTAAAGGCAAGGCCGATACCGAGCGCCAAAAGATAGGCACCGGCATGCGTGCGCATGAGCGGAATAAAGTTGAAGGCTGCCATCTCCATGAGGCCGCCCGAGAAGATGCCGACGATGCCAAAGAGATTCATGGTTGTGGCAAGGCAAGACGATAAGACGGCGTAGAGCAAAAAGAGCCCGGGGTGGGTGAACATAAAGAGAAACTCGAGTGGCTCGGTAACGCCGCAAACCACCGAAGCGATGATGGCGGGAACAAGGATGACCCTGAGGCCGGCGCGGCGCTCGGGTTTTGCGGTGGAGTAGAACGCAGCTGCGATGGCAGGAAGGCCAAAGAGCTTGACCCAGCCGGTGGCGGTAAAACCGGCCCACGGCGCAAGCTCATTAAGGGGGCGCGTGCTATGGGAGAGGATGGGGAGCAAACTGCTCCACGTGGCGTAGATGCCGTCGTTAATGACCAGGTTGTCGTAGTAGATCGGCATGTAGAGCAGGTGGTGCAGGCCAAAGGGCTCGAGTGCTCGTTCTAAAAAGACAAAGATGCCCACGCCAAAGGGGCCGACGCTCGTAAGTGCATGGCGCAGCGTTTCGGTCATTGCGTATACGGAGGGCACGATGGCGGCCGAGATAGCGGCAAGGGCAAACACGGCAAAAAAGCTGATGAGGTAGACCAGCGAGGAGCCCGAGAAGGTGCCGAGCCAATCGGGAACCTTGGCATCGTAGAAGCGGTCATGGATGGCAACGACGGTTGCCGATACCGCCAGCGGGCCGATAATGCCGGTGTCGAGCGTCTTGATGCCGTCGATGATGGTGATGCCGCTAGCGGAGGTCAAAGACGACGGGTACTTAAGTCCAAGATTGTCTCCGCTCAGCTTAATGATCTCGCTCAAAAAGAAGCAGTAGGCAAAATAGGCGACGAGCGCCTCGAGGCAGCAACGAGCCGGTTGTTTTTGGGCAAGACCGATGGGCAGCGCTACGGCAAAAAGGAGCGGGAGGCGTTTAAAGACCGTCCACGAGCCGCGCTGGATGATGGTCCAAAAAGCGTACCAAGGGGTTCCGTATACGGCGAGATCGCCGACGATGTCCGCAGTCGTTGCGAGAGCGGAGACGCCGACCATGAGGCCTGATATAGAAAACAGCATGGCGGGCGCGAACATTGCCCCGCCAAAGCGTTGGATTTTTTGCAGCATGTTCTGCCTTCCGAATATCGAGGCGCGTTGCGCGTGGGGAAACGTTTAAACAATGGATTCATTGTAGAGGACCAGACGAGTGTCGTACCGGCAGTTTTGAGCGAAACCGATTTGGGCATGACAGAAACCGTCAACGGCTAAATCCTGTCGCTTCACCGATATTCGGTTTAAACAACTTTAAGAAATGCTATCGTGCCTAGCCGGAAATGAATAATGTAGAGGTGAAACAATGCCAAAAGCGATATACGAAGGAATCTACCGAGAAATACGCTCGCGCATCATTAATGGGACCTATGCGTTTCAGGAGATGCTGCCAACCGAAGCCGAGCTGACCGCGGAATTTGGCTGCACGCGCAATACCGTCCGCCGCGCTTTGAGCATGCTGGCCGACGGGATGTTTGTGCAGCCCATACACGGCAAGGGCGTGCGCGTTATTTGGCTTAAGGGCGAAACCGACATGTTGGGCGCACTCGAAGAGGTTGAGTCGTTTGGCGAGTTTGCAAAGCGCAACAATGCCGTTGCATCGACGGACGTTAAGTCTTTCGAACATCTGGTTTGCACCGAGCAACTCTCTCGTCACCTGGGCTTTAAGGTGGGCGAGGAGTTGATTCGCGTGGTGCGTGTCCGAAGCCTTAACGGCAATGCGCGCCAAGTAGACCATGGTTACTTTTTGGAGTCGATCGCCAAGGGTCTGACGCCCGAGATCGCCGCAAAGTCAATTTACGACTATCTGGAGCACAAACGCGGCGTCAAAGTGATGGCGAGCCGCCGTACGGTGAGTGTCGAACTCGCCAACGATGAAGACTGCAGCTACTTGGACCTTGGCAAATACAACTGTGTCGCCGTCATGGAGAGCCAGTCGTACACCTCGGACGGCATTTTGTTCGAGGTCACGCATGCCCGCACGCATCCCGAGATCTTCCACTACCGCGTCAACTCCAAGCGATAGCCGGCTAGCTCGCAGCCTGACGAGACTTATGCCCTCAAAGCGAAAACGCCCGGTCAAACCGACGGTACATCGGCTTGACCGGGCGTTTTCTCTGCATTAGATAACAAATAATTGTTTATACAAAACTTGTCAAGTATCAAGTTGAAATTACCGTTCACCGAAGTTTTTCTACCGCTCTAGTAATACTTGTTCAAACAACTAGCCAAATAGCGTATCGTTCAAATCAGCAAAAGGGGCAAAGTCCCCGAGCCAATCTCCGAAGGCGGCGGCAAAGGGTGCCGCCACGGTGTGAAAGGGTGGATTGTAATGAAGAACGAAATGAGCAGAAGGCAGTTCCTGGGCTTTGCTGGTTCCGCGGCTGCAGTTCTTGGTCTGGGCCTCGTGGGTTGCGGTGGTTCTGCCGGCTCCGGCTCCTCTGCTTCTGGTGACGCTGCCGAGGTCTACTTCCTCCAATTCAAGCCCGAGGTCGACAAGGAGTGGAAGGAGATCGCCAAGGCCTATAAGAAGGAGAAGGGCGTCGAGGTCAAGATCGTGACCGCCGCTTCCAACACCTACGAGGAGAAGCTTAAGTCCGAGATGTCCAAGAGCTCCGCTCCGACCCTGTTCCAGGTCAACGGCCCCACCGGTCTTAAGAACTGGAAGGATTACTGCGCCGACCTGTCCGATACCAAGCTCCGCGGTGAGCTCATTGACGACTCCCTGGCTCTGCAGTCCGACGGCAAGGATGTGTGCATCGACTGGGTCCAGGAGAGCTTCGGCATCATCTACAACAAGCAGCTGCTCGAGAAGGCTGGCTACAAGGCCGAGGACATCAACTCCTTCGACAAGCTGAAGGCTTGTGCCGATGACATCCAGGCCCGCAAGGACGAGCTTGGTGTCGAGGGTGCCTTCACTTCCGCCGGCATGGACGACTCCTCCAGCTGGCGCTACACCACCCACCTTGCCAACATGCCGCTCTACTACGAGTTTGAGAAGGAGCACAACCAGGAGGACGACGAGATCAAGGGTGAGTTCCTCGACAACTACAAGCAGATCTTCGACCTGTACATCACCGACTCCACCTGCGATCCTTCGCAGCTTGCTTCCAAGACCGGCGACGACGCCACCAACGAGTTCGCAACCGGCAAGGCCGTCTTCTACCAGAACGGCTCTTGGGCCTACTCTGACCTCGTCAAGGCCGGCATGACCGACGATCAGATTGGCATGATGCCGATCTACATCGGTGTTGACGGCGAGGAGAACCAGGGCCTGTGCTCCGGCGGCGAGAACTACTGGTGCGTCAGTTCCCAGGCTTCCGAGGATGCCCAGAAGGCCACCGAGGACTTCATGTATTGGTGCGTCACCGCTGACACCCCGACCAGCATCATCGCCGACAAGATGGGTCTGACCGCTCCGTTCAAGAGCGCCAAGGAGACCACCAACGTCTTCTCGCAGCAGGCCGTTGCCATGGCCAAGGACGGCAAGAAGACCGTCGCTTGGGACTTCGTTTACATCCCCTCTGAGGAGTGGAAGAAGAACCTCAAGCAGGCTCTGATCGCCTATGCTGCCGACAACAGCAAGTGGGACGGCGTCAAGAACGCCTTCGTCGATGGCTGGAAGACCGAGAAGGCCGCTTCCGAGTAAGCAGTTGCTGCCCAAGCTATCTGATTAGCGACAGGGGGCGGGCAGACGTTGGTTTGCCCGCCCCCTGCATATTGAAAGGACCCTTTTATGGGCAAAGCACTCAAGCGCTGGTGGCCGCTCTTTATGCTGCCCACGTGCCTGGCGTTTATGATCGGGTTCGTGATCCCTTTTATCCAGGGCTTCTATCTCTCGTTCTGCCAGTTTATTACCATCAACAATACGCACTTTGTCGGTATCGAGAACTACGTGCGCGCGCTGTCCGATCCGCAGTTCTCCACGTCGTTCTTCTTTACCGTGGCGTTTGCCTTCCTGTCGACGGTGCTCATCAACGTGATCGCCCTGGCCATTGCGCAGGCGCTCACCCGCAAGGCGCTCAAAGGCACCAACATCTTCCGTACGATCTTCTTTATGCCTAACCTGATCGGCGGCATCGTGCTGGGCTACATTTGGCAGATTCTGATCAACTGCCTGCTCTCCAACGTGGGCGCCCAGCTCATCGCTCTTAACTCTGCTGCTGGCTTCTGGGGCCTTATCATCCTGACCCTGTGGCAGCAGGTCGGCTACATGATGATCATCTACATCGCTGGTCTGCAGTCCATTCCGTCCGACTACATCGAGGCCGCCAAGGTCGACGGCGCTACGGCATGGCAGACGTTTTGGAAGGTTAAGATCCCTAACCTGATGCCGACCATCACCATCTGCCTGTTCCTGTCCATCACCAACGGCTTTAAGCTGTTCGACCAGAACCTCGCCCTTACCGGCGGCGCCCCCGCGCACTCCACCGAGATGCTCGCCCTGAACATCTACAACACGTTCTATTCGCGTGCCGGTATCGCATGGCAGGGTATCGGTCAGGCCAAGGCGGTTATCTTCTGCATCCTGGTCGTGGCCATCTCCATGATCCAGCTTAAGGCCACGAGGTCCAAGGAGGTGCAGCAGTAATGAAACGCGATAAGGTTATCAACCGCGCGCTCTCGATTTTCTTTACGATCCTGTCGCTCGCGTGGATCTACCCCGTGTTCATGATTGCGCTCAATTCCTTTAAAAAGGCAACTGCAATCAGCACCACCACGGCATTCGATCTGCTCACGCCCGAGACGTTCAACGGCCTCGCAAACTACATGCATGCCCTTAACGAGCAGGGCTTTGCCTCGGCATTTATGTACTCGCTCATCATCACGGTCACGTCGGTCGTGCTGATCTTGGTGTGCTGCTCCATGTGCGCTTGGTACGTGGTTCGTGTCAACAACAAGATCTCGAACTTCTTCTATTACCTGTTCGTGTTCTCGATGGTCGTGCCCTTCCAGATGCTCATGTTCACGCTGTCCAATTTGGCGGACCGCATCGGCTTCAACACGCCGTTCAACATCTGCTTTATCTACCTCGGCTTTGGCGCGGGCCTGGCGGTCTTTATGTTCGCCGGCTTTGTAAAGAACATCCCACTCGAGATCGAGGAGGCGGCCATGATCGACGGCTGCAACCCGGTCCAGGTGTTCTTTAAGATCGTCCTTCCCATCATGAAGCCCACCTATCTTTCGGTCGGCATCCTCGAGACCATGTGGGTCTGGAACGACTATCTGCTGCCCTACCTCACTCTCGACTCCACCAAGTACAAGACCATTCCTATCTTGATCCAGTACTTCCGCGGCGGCTACGGCCATGTCGAGCTCGGCCCCATGATGGCTTGCATCATGATGGTCGTTGTCCCCATCGTCGTCATGTACATCCTCTGCCAGAAGTACATCATCGACGGCGTGGTGGCAGGTGCCGTCAAGGGCTGATGCCGTAACTGTTTTGCAAGTTTCTGCGGCGCCCTCAACATGGTGCCGCATATCGAAAGGTAAAGACATGGCCGAGATCGTTCTCAAACATGTTCAGAAGGTGTATCCCAACACCGAGTCCAAAAAGAAGGGCTTCTTTGGCAAAAAGAAGAAGACCGAGGAGAAGAAGCACAACCTCAAGGTTACCGAGGATGGCGTGCTCGCTGTTGAGGACTTTAACCTCACCGTTCACGACCAGGAGTTCGTCGTTCTCGTTGGTCCCTCTGGCTGCGGTAAGTCCACGACGATGCGCATGATCGCCGGCCTGGAGGACATTACCTCGGGCGACGTGCTCATCGACGGCAAGCGCGTCAACGACGTGGCGCCCAAGGACCGCGACATCGCCATGGTGTTCCAGAGCTACGCTCTGTACCCCAACATGACGGTGTACGAGAACATGGCGTTTACGCTTGAGCTCAAGAAGGTCCCCAAGGACGAGATCGACCGTAAGGTTCGCTCTGCTGCCGAAATCTTGGGTATCACCGAGTACCTCGACCGTAAGCCTAAGGCGCTTTCGGGCGGCCAGCGCCAGCGTGTCGCTATCGGCCGCGCCATCGTGCGTGACCCCAAGGTCTTCCTGATGGACGAGCCGCTGTCCAACCTGGACGCCAAGCTGCGTAACCAGATGCGTGCCGAGCTCATCAAGCTGCGCCACGAGATCAAGGGCACGTTCATCTATGTTACTCACGACCAGACCGAGGCCATGACTCTCGGCGACCGCATCGTGGTCATGAAGGACGGCGTCGTCCAGCAGATCGCCACCCCGCAGGAGGTCTTCAACCATCCCGCGAACATCTTCGTCGCCGGCTTTATCGGCGTGCCGCAGATGAACTTCTTCGATGCCCAGCTGGTGCGCTCGGGCGACGGCTTTACCGTCAAGACCGAGGATATGAACGTGGCGCTCGCTCCCGAGACCTGCGCTCAGCTTGCCCTCAACTGGGACGGCGGCGACGTGAAGGAGATCACGGCCGGCGTGCGCCCCGAGCAGATTCTGCTTGCCGACAAGGGCGAGGAGGGTGCGCTCCAGGGTACCGTCGAGGTGACCGAGCTCATGGGTTCGACCGAGCATGTCCACGTGACCGCTCCCGATGGCCAGTTTGTCCTGATCATTCCCGTTGTCGACCTTGAGGCCAAGGGTGCGCTCAAGGCGGGCGACACCATCTGGTTCAAGTTTGAGAAGAACGCGACCCATCTCTTCGATAAGGTGTCTGGCAAGAACCTTATCTAGGCCCGGTGCATCCAGGCCCTCCCTTTGGGCGACTGCGGTATTGCCATCCTTTTGCCGCGGTCACATATAAGGCTCCCCTCCCGTCCACTGGGCGAGAGGGGAGCCTTTCTTTGTATCGGGGTTGTCCATCTGCCAGTTTGTCTTGATTTGTAACAGGAAGAGGGGCAAATTGGGTCTAGATGTTACAGATCAAGACAGCGTCGAGCTGCCTGTCCTTTCATCTCGATCTGTAACACGAAGGACTGATTTCGGCAGCTACCTGTTACAGTTCGAGATTGTTTTAGCCGCCTTGCCCGTCCGTCTCATTCTGTAACAGGTAGACCCGATTCCAGTAGTTACCTGTTACAGTTCGAGAGGGTTCATCGGGACAATTTCGTTTATCTCGATTTGTAACAGGTAGACTTAATTTTGCCGGCTAGATGTTACAGACCGAGATTGTTTGGTCGAGGCAGGCCACGGGCAACACAGGGACACAAAAAACGGAGCCGTGTTGCCACGACTCCGTTTCTCAAGAGGATGGGTAAGGGAAGCGAAATTAGCTCAGGTGCCAAATCTCGTCGTTGTACTGGGAGATCGTGCGGTCAGACGAGAAGGTGCCGGCGTTGGCGATGTTGATCAGTGCCTTGCGCATCCAAGCGTCCTGGTCCTCGTAGTCTGCCAGCACGCGCTCCTTGGTCTGGATGTACTCCTCAATGTCGAGCAGGGCCATAAACCAGTCCTTGCCCTTGATGTCGTCGTGCAGACGCTGCAGGCGCTCGGCGTTGCCGGTCGCCATAAAGGCGGGGTTGGTGATGAAGTCCACCAGCAGTTTAATGCCGGGCTTGCGGTAGAGTGCATCGGCGTTGTAGGTGCCGTCGGCGTAGAGCTGTTCGACCTGCTTGGAGGAAGCGCCAAAGGTGTAGATGTTCTCGTCACCCACGAGCTCGGCGATCTCGACATTGGCACCGTCAAGCGTGCACAGGGTCAAAGCGCCGTTGAGCATGAACTTCATGTTGGAGGTTCCGCTCGCCTCCTTGGAGGCCAGGCTGATCTGCTCGGAGATGTCGGCGGCGGGGATCACGCGCTCGGCAGCAGTGACGTTGTAGTTCTCGATCATGACAACCTGCAGGTAGGGGGCCACATCGGGATCGTTTGCGATCCACTGGGAAAGCGTCAGGATTAGGTGGATGATATCCTGGGCGATGGTATAGGCAGGTGCCGCCTTGCCGCCAAAGATGATGGTGACGGGGTGCTTAGGTCTGTTACCGTTCTTGATGTCGAGGTACTTCCAGATGATGTAGAGCGCGAGCATCTGCTGGCGCTTGTACTCGTGGATACGCTTGACCTGAACATCGATGATGGCGTTGGAGGGAATGGTCACACCCTGCTCGAGCGCCATGAACTGGCGCATGATGGCCTTGGCTTCGGTCTTGGTGGCAGCCAGGCGCTCAAGAACATCCTTGTTGTCAACGAACTCGGCAAGCTTGCTCAGGTCGCCGGTGCTGCGCCAATCGGTGCCGATTACATCGTCGAGCAGGCTGGCGAGCGCGGGGTTGGCGCCGTGGATCCAACGACGGAAGGTGATGCCGTTGGTCTTGTTGGAGAACTTCTCGGGATAGATCTCGTAGAACGGGTGAAGCTCGGTGTCCTCCAGAATCTTGGTGTGGAGCGCGGCGACGCCGTTGATGGAGAAGCCAAAGTGGATGTCCATGTGAGCCATGTGGACGGTGTCGTGCTCGTCGATGATGGCGACGCGCGGATCATCGTGCTCGGCCTTGGCAACCTTGTCGAGCTTGACGATGATGTCGGC
>OGRM01002142.1_pt1 | contig 10301 bp, 8 predicted proteins | sample 1553491 | NCBI WGS metagenome assembly OGRM01 (sample SAMEA2580110, study PRJEB22360) | human gut metagenome | biome: human gut; feature: human-associated habitat; material: faeces | place: Denmark | collected 2008/2010
TACTGCTTGATACAATTTTTGTTTGTGGATAACTTCCAAACCAAATGCAGTCCCATGTTACTTTTTTCCCTCCTTCTACAGAGGTATCCTTTACTATTTTGGGATTCTCAACCAAATCTTTTTTTGCTGTAGAAATCTCTTGCTCGTTTCCTGTCGAATAATATTTTATACCACCAGCCAATAGAAGGCACACTATAATTACCAAAACTTTCTTTACAGGACTTTTTCGTTTTTCCTTTTTTGGTATTGATGTTTTCTTTACTGCTCCTTCTATTTTGTCATCTTTTAACACTGATTCATTATCTTTATCTGGCGAATCTAAGTCCTCATCAATATTTTTTTCATTATCTAAATCTAACTTTTTGTTTTCTTCTGGTATAAACAGAGCATCACATACGTCCTCACCAAACTCTACTATATCCTGATATCTTTCTTCTGGAAAAATATTCATTCCTTTCCAAAGTATTTTTTTAATGTCTGGTGACAATTTACCATCTAGTTGATCTGGTTCTTTGAATTTGTCATCCATCACCCTTGCTATGGCATCTGGCGGAGTTATTCCTGTAAGGCATTTATAAATAGTAGCGCAAAGTGCATAAATATCTGTCCACGGCCCCTGTACTCCATGTGTTTGATACTGCTCTGGCGGAGCATATCCAGGTTTTAGAATAACTGTAAGGCTTTTATTTCCAGATTCTGTATAATCTCTGGCCGCTCCAAAGTCCATTAGCTTTAATTTGCCATTGTGCTGTACCATAATATTATCTGGACTGATATCTCTGTGAATCAGCCCCTGACTATGGATTTCGATAAGGGCTTCAAGCAATGGGAGCATCATTTCAATTAAATTTCTAAATTGTAGCACTCCATATTTTCCCAAATATTGTTTTAAAGTAATTCCCTCTAAATACTCCATAACAATATATGCAGTGTTATTTGCTTCAAAAAAATCAAGTATTTTAACAATTCCTTCGTTTTTATTGAATCTCGCCATTACCTGCGCTTCATCCAGAAAACGCTTTTTGCCCTTATCATAATTATTTTTTTCTTCAATAGAAGTTACCGTTACTACATCTTCATACTGGGCTTTTCTCATTGCAATTTTCTGTGGATAATATTCTTTGATGGCTACTTTATTCCCGTACAGTTTATCTATCCCAAGATAAGTAATTCCAAATCCTCCCTGCCCCAGTACTTCTTGAATGACATAACGTCCTATCAATCCGGTATTTCTTTGTAAGCTATATGAATTTTTTTCCATTTTCCCTCGTTTGCTTCTTACTTCATCCCCATAAAAAACATATTTTCCTTTGATCCAAGATAAAATACTCCCTGATCTGGCAGTTCATAATATTTGTTTGGTTCCAGACGTGTTCCCTCGTTAAGCCATGTACCATATGTTGAACCAAGGTCTTTTATCAGAACTTTTCCGTTATACCATTTGACTTTGCAGTGAAGACTACTGATTCCTTTTGTCTCATTTTTGAAAAGGACGTTGCATTTTTCTGTTCTTCGTCCAAAAATAAGTGGTGTTCCTGCCGTGAGCATATATGTTTTTCCGTTCAATAATCCAGATACTCCCTGAATAACTGCCTCTACCCTGTATTCAGATTCCTCATGAATTGGCTGCTGTTCTTTTTGTGCTGATTGATGTACTGGCTGTTCTTGTTTCTGCTCTGGATGCTGTTCTTTTGGTTCTGAACGATGGACTGGCTGTTCCTGTTCCTGCTCTTTTTTCTTTTGTCTTTTTGCTGCCGCTTCTTTATATTCTGCGCTGTTAGCTGCATTATGATACATTTCATCAACGCTGACCATCTGACGAATTGACTTTTTCATAATGTAGAAAAGTAAGAGCCAGGCAAGTATGATCAATACGATATATTTTACCCACTGTGTTACTGTTCCTGCTTCAAATTTTACTAAAGACGCCACAAGGGAATCTGGCAGCTTGCCTGCAAGATAGGAAGCACTGAAGTTCCAGGCGGTATGTAACAAAAATGCGGCACTGAATGTCAGCCAGAATAAACTATTGGCAAAACATTTCGGTGACATTTTTCCTTTTCCCTTAATCAGAGCCAGAGCGCCGCCATAGAGAGCTGCCCATACAACGTGGCCTCCGATAGCAAGGACTCCTCTTCGCACTAAAATGTCTGCCATGGAGCGAATAATGATATTTGTGCCCATCGCATTTTGGATTCCAATATCAAAAATCTGTAATGCGTAACCAGCGGATTCCATAGCGGAGAAGCCCGCGCCGCCAATTAAAATTCCCTGCAGTCCGTAATTATATTTTTTCCGGCAGAGGAATATTGTCACGATCAGGCATTTTGCCAGTTCTTCTGGAAGTGGACCCGCAAGGAAAGCAATTTCTGAGATTCCCGGAAAGACGGTTCTCATAATGCCGGTTACTGTAAGCGACAGACAGCCTCCTAAAAGTGTTAATAATAATGCTTCATAGATAGAAATGTTCCCCGGAATATTCATTTCCCAGTAAAATAACATTACAGATAATGGCACTACAAAAGCAGGAAGCAGACATAACATGAGAAGCATTCCATAGCCCGGAAAGATAACGCAGCTTATTCCAATTAATACAGATAATACCAGGCCTGCGATTAATACACGGGCAAACAGCCATGGTTTTTGCCAGTCAGAAAGCATTCGGTTTGGCGCTGGAATATGTGACCCCATTCCTTTCGTGAGGAGTGCTGTTCTCTGATCTTTTCGATGTTTCTTCCAGACATCAGAAAAAATATCTGCCCAACTGATACTCCTTTTATTTTCTGAAGCTTTCTGAAAAAAAGTCGTATTCATTTCTTTTCACCTCTTTCCTTCTGATTTAAACAATACGAAATGTGTTTGCCGGATCTACTAAATAGAAAGATTGTCCATAATTTAGATAATACGGCTTATTTGGTTCTAATTTCGTACCATCCGAAAGAAATGTTCCATAGGTAGAACCTAAATCCATCAGAAGAACTTTTCCATTCTTTATTTCCACACTGCAATGTAAACGGCTGATTCCTTTCACTTCTTTTGGATACACCGCTGAACATTGTGCGGAGTCTCTTCCAAAAATAATCTTACCCTCTAATGGGAACTTTATGTCATTAAAATGACCGCCGATTCCTCGAAGCTGTAAGCCGCTCTCTCCTCCAAGAACAAGAACATTGGCAAATTCTTTTTTGCCTGCCGCGATTCTCTTCTTTTCAGAAGAAGAATATAATATCGCTGATAAAAGAAATACGACTGCAAATACTGGTATCATGTATAGGAAAATCTTACTGGCATCCATCGGAGTCCCGCCGATTTCTCCATCGCTGTTTTCCTGTAAAATATCTACGACTTCATCCATTGTCAGAAACCAGTAATATCCATCATCCATGTTTACCTGGATTCCTGCTACCCGGCCATCATCAAGGACAATCGGACCGCCGATCAGGTTTCCACTAGGTTCCTCTTCCAGTTTTACAAATCTTCGATCATTTACCATGCTGTATTCGGAACCAATCATAGTCGTCTCACTGCTTACTTTATCTGACATGGAATCTGACTCTATACTTAAATCAATTCCCTCTGCGGAGGCAAGCTGATATGGGCTTAAATTATCGTACCCTGCTATCTCGGAACTTTCACAGCCTCCCTTACTTAAATTTGTCTGAAAGACGGAAACTCCTGCCTCTGCTTTATTTCCCTTAAAATTAATTTCCTGCTGCTCTACTGCCGGACCTTCTACATAATATTTGTCTCCCAATGGCTTGAGGCAGCTGCGACTACATATGGATTTCCCTTGCTGCTCGAGATCAGCAATCCATTGCTCGCCATTTCTGCCTCGCCTTGTGCATTGACACCATAAATGATAACGAGATTATCCTCCTGGGCAGTGGAGGCTTTCGCCTCCACTTGTCCAAGATTCCATAGTAAGATCACGGCAAATACACAGGCAAGCCATACTTGTATCTTTCTTGCTCTTTTTTTCATATATTTCCCCGTTCTTTTTACTGGCTATCTGCTAAATTATTTAGATGTCCATGTCTCTTTTTTCACACTCATAGAGCTAACTGTTTTTTTACAATTAATAGTTATATAACCATCATTATCATCATCATAACAATCATAGTATTCAGAATCTCCGCTCTTACTATAATCGAATTTATCACCAGCCCATTTCTTCAAATCATCAGATGTACTCTTTATTGTAATTCCACCAGGAAGTTTCACTTCTGGATTTTTTGTATCATCTGCATAAAAATATAAAGAACTAATCGCACAGTTTTCCGGTTTTGTCTGGTAATCCGCAAAGTTCGTTACAGAGGCCTCTATTTCTTTTCCATCTTTTTGTAACTTAATGGCATAAGATAAACTCTGTCCACTTGGTACAGAATCTTCCTGAGAAGCAATTTTCCATCCATTATCAGTAAAAGCGGATACTGGTGCTGGCAATGTGTACACCTGATTTTCAATCTCGATATTATAGGAAAGTGGATCTGTTCCTAATTCTGTTGGTGCTACATAAGTAGATAAATATTCTGGTACTTCATCAGAAGTTTCTGTTTTTTTATCATCTTCTGTTGCAACAAAATTCTTTATCTCTACTTGTGCATCATTGTATTCATCTGTTCCATTATCACATACAATCCTTGTTATACTATTATCCTCTCCATATCGTAAAGAGTTATATTCATCGTAGTTGCTGGTATCCGTTGGAGATCCAAAAGCCTCTCTTACTTTATCTTCCTTATCTCCAACTTTAATGCCTTTTGCAATGGAGAATTCTGGTGCATTTTTATTACTTCCATATACTGAAATTCCTCCGATATTACAGTCTTTTAATTCTTTTGCATTTCCGCTGGCATTAATAATATATACATCTATTGTTTTCTTATCTTTTTGCAGAGTAATATCATCATAAGAATTTCCATTGATTTTTGTATCGTCATAATCTCCACTGCTGTAAATTCTCCATCCTTTATCCGCAAGTACGCTGTATGCAAATGGAAGCTGATATACATCTCCCTCTAACATAAAGGTATAATCTTCTAATTTATCTGATAATTGTGTAGCCGTTGCTGCTGCCGCTTCTGTTGTCGCTTCAGCCGCCCCACTGCTATCTGTCTGTGCGTTAGAAGTGTCTGCTCCTACCGCCTGACTGCTCTTTTCTGCATAATCAGAATTCACTTTACATTTTTCTAAATTCCAGGCATTATCTTTTACTTCATAACTTAAATCAAACTCATCTACATACTGCATAGTGTCATTAGCATAAGTTACGATACAGTTTGCCTCGTATGTGTCATTCTTACCTTCTCCGCTGTCCTCTACACGGAAGTTTGAAATCTTGGCAGATTCGTCTACTACTTCTGTGATATATTCCTGTACATCCTTTTTTAAGTCTGCATCAGATGGAGCATCTGGTGTTTTTCCTCCGCCACAGGCGGTAACAGATACCGTCATCATTGCTGCCAGTAATAACGCTGCTCTTTTCTTCATGTTTTTTCTCATAACTTTTCTCCTCGTATAATATATAAATTTTCGGGTTACCATGTTAAGCATTTAGTTTTGCTTTTCGCATTTTACAAAGACCCACTCGTCATCCTGAAGTTTATAAGTAATCTTTGCTTTACTTGTCGTTCCGCTTCCGCCCTGACGTTTTGATTCTATCTCGCAATCTGCTGTGTACACTTCATATTGTCTGTTAATATCATCGTCTATGATACTTAAGTTTAAAATAGTGCCTTCCCACTGCGAATTCTTTACAACATCGGATACCATCTCACGTTCTGTCGGAAGATTAGATGTACTGCTATTTTGCTTCTTTCCACCAGATAAACTCGTTCCCGCAAATATAAGAAGCACTACCAGGATAACGGCCGCTCCTGCGATCATCTTCTGCTTTTTTGTGAGATTCTGTAGTTTTTCCATTCCTGTACCAAGCGCATTTTGGCCTGATTTTGCTTTTTCCTTCTCTTCATTTACAGATTTTAAAGTCCCATCTGATTTTGAAACAGGCTTTTTCTTTTCTTCTCCTGCATCTTCAAAATCACTGTACAGTGCCTCACAAAATTCTTTAAGATTCTGATAACGATTCTTTTGGAGTGCCGCCATTCCTTTCATAATCGCATTTTCCATTCCCTTCGGAATATCTTTGCAGTATTTTGATGGCTTTTCTAAGCTATCTTCTATGACTCTTTGCATAGATTCTTCCGGGGTAATTCCTGTAATACATTTATAAATCGTAGCACTTAGTGCATAGATATCTGTCCACGGTCCCTGAATCCCTCTGCTTCTATATTGTTCTTCCGGGGCATATCCTGGCTTTAAAACAATAGAAAGACTTTTTTCTCCAAAGTCTGTATAATCCCTCGCTGCACCAAAGTCCATCAGCTTTACTTTTCCATTTTTCAAAAGCATAATGTTATCCGGACTGATATCGCGGTGAATCAATCCCTGCTTATGTACTTCATCAAGAGATTCTAATACCGGTGCCATTAATTCTAAAATATCTTCCGGTGAAAGAACTCCATTCTCTGCAATGTACTCTTTTAAAGTAATTCCATCCAGGTATTCCATAACAATATAGGCTGTATTATTGGCCTCAAAGAAATCTGTAACATTAACGATTCCTTCCTGATCATTAAATTTGGCAATCACTCTCGCTTCTTCTAAAAACTTTGTTTTGCCTTTATTAAAAACATCTTTTTGTTTTGCGTAAGTGACTGTTACGACATCGTCCACACTATTATTTCTAACAACAATTCCCTGTGGATAATATTCTTTCACTGCCACTTTCACACCAAGCAGTTCATCCCTGCCGGCATAAGTAATTCCAAAACCACCTTCGCCAAGAACATCCTCTATAATATAACGTCCATTTAGCTTTGTTCCTTTTTGGAGTGAATGATAGTCTCTTTCTTCCATCTTCCTTCTTTCCTCTTCTCTCCTCGTACTTTTCTTCTTTCTTATAAATTACTTTCTTATAATACTTCTTCTGTAAAATCACATCTCCCCTCTGCACTTATAACAATCCAGAAATGTATCCATTTCTGTGTATTTCATATATTCATCAAAATACATTCTTACAAAGTCCTGATTCTGAAACCAGACCATATTTCGCAGATCAAGTTCATATGAAACAAACTCTGTTTTATCAAACTTAAAAATCTGCCCATGCTCGGTCATATAGTACTTTGTATGTTCTTCTGTATGTACCGGGAGAGTAATTCCCTCCGCTTGTTGTTCCCGAATATACATTTCTACTTTTACTATTGTTTTAAACATTCTTGAATTACAAAAATGCATCCCCCAATATAATTTCTGTTCTTCCATTATATTATTTTTGTTCCCCCTTCCCTTGACTTTTATACAACAGATGTTCTCACTCTCCTTTCTTTTTATGACACACGTTTTTCTACTTGAATTATAAATCTTATTTCCTTTAATTCAATAGTTTGTGTCCAAGTGGTCGTTTTTACGACACTTTTGGTAATACATCTTGATTTTTCGCCCTGAAATTAATAAAAGAGCACTGCAACTTATTGTACTGTCGCAATGCTCTTTGCTTTTCATTTTATATTTTTCTGTTCTTTTTTAAAATCTGTCCATGCTCGATCATATGGTACTTTGTATGTTCTTCTGTATGCATCAAAAATCTCTACACAAACAATGACGACCATTTTAAAAAATCCTTTCTTGTTTTTTGTACATATCGCCTGCTAATCTGCACAATCTGCTCTTGGCCGGCTCCACCGTAAAGTATATACATATCTTTTTGTAACTCTTTCACATGACGAAAGTTTACAACATAACTGTTATGGCACTGGGAAAAATCCAGTTCTGACAATTGAGGAACGATATCTCTCATACGTTCCTTTACATGATATTCATTCCATACAGTTACAATCCTGGTCCCTCTTTTTTCGCGTTCTAAATAATAAATATCTGATGGCACAATGGAAATAACTTCATTCTTTAGTGTTGTTAAAACAATCCGAAAAGTATTTCCTTCAAAGTCCCGTAATATCCTGCTGATTATCTCTCCTACCTTATCCTGAAAATGTTTTTTTACAACAAACCATATATGTTCTGTATTGTATATCTCTGTCGCATAATGAAGATAGTTGCTCATATAAATAATCTGGCAGCTTGGCCAGGCTTTATTTAGCTTCTTTGCAACAAAAATCCCATTTTCTCTTCCTAATTCTATATCCAGAAAAACTGCGTCTAACGGTGTGCCCTTATATTCCAATAATTCCCCCGCTGTTGCAAAACATTTAATCTCTATAGTGAGCTCAATCATCAAAGAAAATCCTTCCAATGTTCTTTTACACGACTCTCTCCATTGTTTATCATCGTCACAGATTCCTATAACCATTTTCCCATCCTGCTTTCTATTTTTACAATTTTATTGCTCATTCGAGTTATAATGTATATTTCTTTAATAGGAGGACTACCTGCTTACTCTTATCCTACTTCTTCTCCCCCATATCATCCCTCATAAACAGCTCATGACTTCTTGGCTTATAGGTACCTCCGGCGAAAGAACAGTAGCGGTATACACAGTCTATGATATAATTCACGTCATCGTAGTCATATTCTGGTGCGGAATCTGGATAATATAATTCCATGATATAATCTTTTTGTCCGTCATTTGCTGCTACTATGTAAACACAAGTACCCTCATCATCATATGTTCCGGCCACGATTCCTCTTGCCATTCCATCAGCACCTACCTGATCTTTTGGTTCAACCTGATAAAGAACTTCACTTGGTTCACCGCTAATACTGTAAAATAGTTCTTTTGCATTTTGTACCGCATCCCCCGGATCTTCCTCACTATAGAATTTCATTTCTATTGTGCGGTTTCCATTATCGTCTTCGTAATAGTAATCGTAATAATTTTCTTCCTCATTTATATCCGCATCATTGAAAACGTATTTCGGATAAGCAAAACTAAAACTTCCATCGGCGCTGTCTCTCTGATAGTAATCATCAACAGACAGACAATCACTGATGTTCATGCTCCAGTTATCGGTATATAGCTCATACGCTTCATCAGATTCACTGTCATCTGAAGATTCGCTGTCATCGTCATATGTATTTTCGCCATCATCCGTATCATCTGCATCATCGTAGTCAGTATCATCGTAATCTTCGGTATCCTCTGTACCGTCTCCTACATATCCACCGCCGCTACTGCCATCATTATTACTGTATCCACCATTTCCTGAGCTATTTCCTGAACCATAATAGCTGCCACTTGAAAGACTTCCTGAAAAATGACTTATGATCACGCCTGCAAGAAGTAAGGAAATGACTGCAATCGCTAAGGCAATAATTATTTCCTGGGCTGTATTTTCTCCCCTGTCTTCATACATAGAACTTTTATAATATGTGTTATTATTTCCTGTCATCGATTTCTCCCATATTTCTTATGTACTATATAAATCGTTTTGTCTCCTGCCTGTTCTAATAAGCAACACCCTGATTTAAAATGTGATTGATTCTGTCCGCATTCTCTGGATGACTGCTTGCAAGACTGGCAAATAAGCCTTTTGGATGGTCATCTCCAAAATGCTGAAGCAACAGGCACAATGAATCCCTATATCCTAATCTGCAGGAAAAGGCATCTGCCATGTATTCATTATTTCTACTTGTTTTCATGACTAAAAGAATACCAATCCATGTCCATAATTTAGTAAAACAACGAACAATACCAAGCATTACTACACTGGAAAATACTCCAAACATTGCCACGATAAAACTATTTTCATTTCTTGTAAATGCTGCCATCACACTGGCAACAATATTGAAAAATAATGCACCCAGTTCAATCAGTGTACAAATCCCTGCGATTGCCGTATTACCGAGTACTACTAAAAGGCATCTATCTGTATCTTTATGAGCAAGATGTCCAAATTCATGGCCTAATGTCGCTTTTATCACTTCATCTGGCATATTCAAAAGGCCTCTTGTTACACAGATCGTTCTTCTTCCTGTTGCAAATGCATTCTCTGACTCGTCATCGTTCATATATAATCTTACAGAATCTGAAATTAATGGCTCCTGCATTTTAGCTTTTTGATATACTTCATAAAATAATGGTTCTAAACGGCTCATAATTTCCGGATCTTTTATCTTTTTACATCCTGTCTGGAATCTTACGATAAATTCGCCAATTGGAGATAAAGCAATCACGATCGTTGCCAGATAAACAAAAAATCCAGATAACATTCCCCATTGTAATGGCAGAACAAACAATACGGACATTATGCCGCCTATGATTACCATATTTATTACCAGAT
>OGRM01002144.1_pt1 | contig 10295 bp, 10 predicted proteins | sample 1553491 | NCBI WGS metagenome assembly OGRM01 (sample SAMEA2580110, study PRJEB22360) | human gut metagenome | biome: human gut; feature: human-associated habitat; material: faeces | place: Denmark | collected 2008/2010
AAAAATGCGAGTGTTCGGAAAAGGCAGAAAAGAACGGATGGTTTATTTGAATCATGCGTGCATGAATGCATTAAATGATTACTTAGAAGCACGAAAAAAAATAAAAAACAGTCAAGAAGAACCTGCCTTGTTTTTAAGCAAACGTGGTTCTCGTATCAGCAAGCGACGTGTGCAGCAAATTGTAGAAGATGCTCTGCAACGAGCTGGATTGTCCGGACAAGGTTATTCTACCCACAAACTTCGGCATACCGCAGCAACCTTGCTCTATCAGTATGGAAATGTAGATACGTTGACGTTAAAAGAAATTCTAGGACACAAAAGCACTGCAACAACAGAAATCTACACGCATTTGTCAAATGCAATCCTGCAAGAAGCCGCTGACCACTCTCCACTTGCCGAAATCACCAATCATCCAGCATCCGATGAATCAGAGCCAGATGAACCCGATGTGGTATCTGTTGTTCTTCCGGATGTTTTGCCAGAGAATGAAAATAAGGAGTAATCATCATGATAAATGGTGTGATTTTTGATATGGACGGAACACTTTTGGATACAGAACGGGTTTTAATTCGTTGCTGGATTAAAAGTGCTGCTCTTCATGGATTTGAGATGAAAGAACAACACGCTTTAAATATCCGAAGCCTGCAATATCGCTTTGCAGAGCCATACTTGAAGCGTGTTTTTGGCGAATCTTTTGATTATATGGCAATTCGAGAAACACGGAAACAGTTATTTGCAGAAGAACTGCAAAAAAATGGAATCCCCGTAAAACAGGGCGTACTTCCTTTTTTGCAATTCTGTAAAGAACAACAAATTCCAACGGTTGTTGCAACTGCCACACCAAAAGGCCGAGCAACCAGATACTTAGAAGAAGTTGGATTTCTCCCCTATTTTACGGAGATTTTCGGCAGCAATCAAGTGAAAACAGGAAAACCATTTCCGGATATTTACCAAGCGGCTGCTCAATCTATCAATTGTGCACCTTCCGATTGCATGGCGTTTGAAGACGCTCCAAATGGCGTGCTCTCTGCATTTTATGCAGGCTGTAAAGTTGTCATGATTCCAGACTTATCGCAGCCAGATGAAATGTTACAGCCGTTCCTTTATGCAGTTGCACCAAATTTGGAACAGGCGATTCCGATTTTAAAGGAGGCGATACAACATGGATAAACCGAGAGTTTCGAAAATTTTCGATATCCCACCATACTACTATTTTGAGAGCGGAAACGATTATTCTGGAAGCAAGAATCAGAATCAGTTTAATTATAAGGTAGAATACGGAAAAGAAAATTTGACGCTGAAAATCTGGCATGGAATGTTTTGCTCCGAAAAGGCAACCATAGAAATTGAGCAAACATATCCAAACAATGCAGACGGTTTTCAAGAAATGATTCACTTTTTGGAAGAAACCTATCAAAAAGAACAAGCATGACAAAAATCGGCAGAGAGGACTTCCCTGCCGATTTTATTATTTATGAATATGAAAACGATTTCGTTTTACAGCGTTTTATCGACCCGTTCTACTTTCATCATGTTTGTGGAGTGAGAAACCCCAACGGGAACGCCTGCTGTGATAACAACCACATCATCCTTATCCACCAAATGATTTCCTAAAGCGGCATCGACTGCGGCTTCAAATAGTTCATCGGTATTCTGCTTTTCGCCAATCATCAACGGATGAACGCCCCAACTCAGATTCATCTGTCGCCAAACTTGATCGCTAATGGTGCAGCTGATAATCGGGCATTTCGGTCGGTATTTCGAGATTTCTCTTGCTGTTACACCACTCATTGTTACAGTCAAAATTGCCTTTGCATCCAAGTCATGAGCAGTTGTTACAGTCGCATGAGCGATTGCATTTGAAATATCCTTGTTATACTGATAAGTTGCATGCATATGCTTATAGTCAATGTTGTCTTCGGTGGTCTTTGCAATCAAATCCATTGTCCGAACAACTTCTACCGGATAAGCACCAGCAGCTGTTTCCCCAGAAAGCATAATTGCACTCGTTCCATCATAAATTGCATTGGCAACGTCGGTAATTTCTGCTCTGGTCGGTCTGGAATTTGTAATCATGGATTCCAGCATCTGCGTTGCAGTAATGACCTGCTTGCCTGCCTGATAGCCCTTCCGAATCAATTCTTTCTGAACTGCCGGAATTTGTTCAAATGGGATTTCTACGCCAAGGTCACCACGAGCAACCATAATGCCATCGGCTGATTCCAAAATTTCGTCAATGTTCTTTACACCTTCCAGATTTTCAATCTTTGCGATAATTCGGACATTGAACCAACCAAGGCTATGCGTATATTTTCTCAAATAGTCAATATCTGCGGACGTGCTGACGAAACTTGCTGCGATAAAATCAAATCCCATCTTCGCACCAAATTCCAAGTCGTTCCGGTCTTTTTCACTCAGATACGGCATAGAAAGCGTAACGCCTGGAACATTGATGCCCTTATTATTAGAGAGCACACCGCCATGAATGACTAAACAAGTAATTTCTGTTGAATTTACACGATTTACAACCATTTCAATGACACCATCGTTGATTAAGATGTGTGTTCCCGGCTTTACATCGTGCGGTAAATTTTTAAAGGATACACTTCCCCGTTCTGCTGTGCAAAGTACATCCTCTGTCGTCAGAACATAAGTATCCCCATCGTGAATGGTGACTGGCTTGTCATCTACAAACTTTCCAAGCCGGATTTCTGGTCCTCTGGTATCCATCAGAGTTGCAATCGGCAATCCAAGTTCTTCCCGTAACCGGACAACTTGTTCATACCGTTTCTGATGGGTTTCATAATCCCCATGGGAAAAGTTAAAACGAGCAACATTCATGCCTGCTTGCATGATTCTCCGCATAATGTCGTCATCATCTGTTGCTGGGCCAATTGTACAAACAATTTTTGTTTTTCTCATCATTCAACGCATCCTTTACATTATTTTTCTGCCAATGCAGAAAGTAGAACAAAAAATATACACCATACCATTTAAATAATAGCATATTTTTGTTAAGAATTCATGTATATTTTTGTAAATTCTCAATTATTTTTTTGATGTCGTTTATTCTGGGTCACTTTTTGTTTGTCTGATGAATCCATTCAATCAAATTTTCTGATAGAATTCTTCTGTTTTCATAATCAGTCAGCGAGAGTGCAAAGAATTGTTCCAATTCCTCTTCATGGTCCCACATTGGAAAATCTACACCAAAGAAGCAATTCTCTGCTCCATAATGCCGAATAATCTCTCGCATCTTGTCCTTTGGCAAGAATGGCGAACAACTGCTGGTATCAAACCGTAGCCGTTCATCTGCCTTTAGATTGGCAACCGCCTCTTCCCAGCGTTCCCAACCACCGAGGTGTGCTGCAATCACTCGCAGCTTCGGGAACTCTTTTAATACCTTTGCTAAACGCTGCGGCTGAGAATATGTTTGATGCGGGTCACCCATATGCATCAAAATCGGCAGTTGTGTTTCCTGAATGATTTCATATAGCGGATAAACTGCCGGATCATCAATATAAAACTTCTGAAAATCCGGGTGCAGCTTAATTCCACGAAATCCATGCTGCAAGATAAAATCCATATCAGTTTGACAATCTGAAGCAAATGGGTGCATGGCAGCGAATGCGATGCAATTGACATGGTCTTTGCAGCTATCCCAAAAATTGATTGATTGCCTGAACCTGTGCAACATTGGTTGCCGTGGAGCAAATCAAATAGCCGTCGATTCCAGCATTTGCACCGCTTTTCAGCAACTGTTCCATGCTGCCGATGTGCTGCATCGGCATGTCATCATAGAAAACAGAAATACTGCTGGTTGCCCGTTCTGCAATTTTATTTGGGAACACATGAGCATGTGCATCAAAAATCGTATACCCATTTTTCATATTCTAAATGCCTCTTCTCTTTTTATCAGGATATTACCTGCATTTTGGAACTTGCAAAGTTTGCCATGACTTTTTTCGTTCCAACTTGGTCAAATCCAATTTCCAGCATGGAATCATTTGCCATATCGGTGACGGAAAGAATCGTTCCTTCCCCGAAAATTTTATGCCGGACTCTTGCTCCAACCGAATAATTGACAGATTTTGCAGCAGTTTTCTGCGGATGGTGATTTCTTCTGCTTGCAAGCTGCTGCTGCAAAGAAATCGACTGTACCATTTCCACTTTTCTTGTTCCTGCTGCAACATTTTTCTTGCTCTGAACCTGTTCCATGCAGTCGCCTTGGATTTCCCCTAAGAAGCGAGAACGTGGATTGCTGGTCGTCATACCAAACAACATCCGGCGGTCAGTTGTGCTGACACAAAGCTGTTTTTTTGCTCTTGTGATGGCAACATAAGCCAGCCGGCGTTCTTCTTCCAAATCGTTTTCATCCAGAGAATTGATACTGCGAGCACTTGGGAAAATATTTTCTTCCATTCCAATCAAAAAGACGGTTTCAAATTCCAATCCCTTTGCTGCATGAATGGTCATCATGGAAACCGTATCCGGTGCAGTTTCTGTCTGTTCTGCATCTGCATAGAGAGAAACTTCTTCCAAGAAATTTTCCAAAGACGGCAGCTCTGATTCCTTCATGTACTTCAAAATGTTGGATTTCAATTCCTGTACATTTTCCAGACGGATTTTTCCTTCTTCACCCATGTTCTTCAGATAATCTGCATAACCTGTTTTCTGTAACAAAAGGTCGAAAAATTCATCCAATTGCATTGTTTTCACTGCATCGGTCAATTCGTCAATCATCAATGCAAATTTTTTCAGATGAGCCACCTTTTTGGACAATACCGGATATGTTTCTGAATCCCGCATAACATCAATCGGTGAAATTCCCAAATCTCTCGTAATGTTTTCGAGCATTTCCATGGTAGCATCTCCAATGCCACGCTTCGGCTCATTGACAATTCGCTTGAATCGAACCATATCGAATGGATTATACAGAATGGTCATGTATGCCAGAACATCTTTGATTTCTTTTCGGTCATAGAATCGTGTGCCACCATAAATATGATACGGGATTTTTTCTTTTACAAACATCCGTTCTATGTTGTTAGACTGTGCATTCATCCGATATAAGACCGCAAAATCCTGATAAGAAGCACCATTCTGAACTTCTTTTTCAATTTTCTCTGCAACAAATCGAGATTCATCGGTTTCATCTACTGCCTTATACCAGATAATCTTCTTGCCGTCTTCCAAATCTGTCCAGAGTGTCTTTTCTTTTCTGCCTGCATTATGAGCAATCACATCGTTTGCTGCTTCCAAAATGGTTTTTGTAGAACGATAATTTTGCTCTAAGCGAATGACAACTGCATTTTGGAACTGCTTTTCAAAATTGAGGATATTTTCAATGGTTGCTCCACGGAAGCGATAAATACTCTGGTCATCATCCCCCACCACGCAAAGATTCTGGTGCTTCTGGGAAAGCAACTGCACCAGACGGAATTGTGCATGGTTGGTATCCTGATATTCGTCGACCAGGATATAATTGAATTTCTGTTGATATTTGGTCAGAATGTCCGGGAAATCACGGAACAGGATATTGGTTTGCAGCAACAAGTCGTCGAAGTCCATCGCTCCCGCTTGGAGGCAACGGTTCTGGTAACGTTTATAGATTTCCCGGAGCAAGGGAACCTTGGCATTCATATCGCTTTCCACGAGCTCTTTATTTTGCTCGTAGGCCGTATAAGTTATCAAGGAGTTCTTCGCGTTGGAGATCCGGCTCTGCACCATTCCTAGGCGGTACACCTTATCGTCCAATTGCATTTCCTTGATGATGGATTTCAGTAAGCTCTTGGAATCAGTGGCGTCATAAATCGTGAAATTGGAAGGATAACCGATATGCTCCGCCTCGTTCCGTAAAATACGGGAGAAGATGGAATGGAACGTTCCCATCCATAACCGACGGGCCGTTTGCTCACCGGTGATGGCCGCTATACGCTCTTTCATCTCCCGGGCCGCCTTATTGGTAAAGGTCAGCGCCAAGATACTATAGGGAGGCAATCCCAATTGCAATAAATAAGCGATCTTGTAGGTCAGTACCCTAGTCTTACCGGAGCCAGCCCCGGCCACGACCAAGGATGGCCCCTCATTGTAAACCACCGCTTCCCGCTGGCTCTCATTCAGTTGATTCAAATACTCTTCCACATTCATCCGTTTTAGGGATACAAAATTAGGGAAAATAAGCGATTCCACATAAAAAAGTTGGGCAGGTCGCCGATAATATATACATTTGCCTACATATAATCAGTAGTATTAACCAAAACAAGGGACTATGGGAAATTGGAAGAGACAACAGACAATGAGGAAAGAACGGGACAAGGTCCGAAGGGAGACTTTAGGGAAGTTCTTTTTTGACTTGGCTAAATTAATGTTTACGACGATGGTATTAGGAGAAATGCTCCTATTAGCAAAAGACATCGGCGACATTAATAATTGGGGTATGTTAAATATAGGGATTTTAGGTACTTACCTATTAGCCCGAGTTGGAAATAGAATATTAAAATAATATGATCATGATAAAAGATTTAAATGGATTGACAGTGTTGATGCTCGTTGTTACCATTTTAGCCGCTATCTTCTTAGCTTGGCTTTACACAAAGCCCGGCAAGAAATGGTTGGATGAGTTATGATACCGTAGGTGGTGTGCCATATTGTGGATCATGGCACACCATCTTCTTTATTTAGCGTCCAACAGATCATCATTCCTTATGCTTCTCCCCGCCTTCTTCACGCTCGCTTTTAAATCACCGATCCGGTAGCTAATGGCGATGCCGAAACCACGGCTAAACATACGCTCGGTCTGCCGGATATGAAAGTCCGGATATCGCTCGTTAATCTGTATCGTCTTATGATCTCCCAGAAAATCTTGCGCCCGCAGCGTACAAGTCAATTTATCCTTCAAGAAGCTCTTTACCACACTCAAGCCGTAAAAATAAAAGCCGTACGAGTCCATCCCCACATTCGGCTCGGAACGCACGTACCCACCCGACAGGACAAAACGCCACCCGTACTTAAACTTCTGCGAGAAATCGACAAAAGCAGAGCCACTAAAGCCGGAATTACGCACATCCGTATCGTAAACCTCATTCCCCTCCTGCGCCCGTAAATCCAGATAATGCAACATGCCGTTCAGCGACACGCTTGTCCGGGGCGAAGGATTATAGCTTAGATAAAGGTTTCCTCCCGCTGCTTTCACGTCCACGAGATTATCATACGTACTATTCACCACATTCGCCGAATCAATGAACAGATACTCATCAATCACCCCTTTTCCCAAGGTGCAGAGCACGGAAGCCTGCACATTCAATTTCGTTCCGTAATAACTGTATGACGCCGAAAGACGATGATGTTTCTCCGATACCAATCCCGGATTTCCATACGAGATAGAGGTCCCAGACACGAACACCGTAGGATTCAAATAGCTGATATTCGGGCGACGTAAACGTAAGTTGTAAGCCAAGCGAAACAAATTCCGGTCGTCCAAGCGGAAAGCGGAGGTCCAAGAAGGAACCCAATCCGTTACACGATAATTAAAATCCTTGCCTTCGCCTTGTTTATAAGTCACGTCCTGCCAAGTATGTTCCATACGAATGCCCGGGTTCAAGCTCCATTTACCATACTTAAATCCATATCCCGCATAGGCGGAGCCTATATTCTGCACATGCCGATATTCCACCAAAGGTTGTAAATCAGCGGGTAACCAGACACCCTCACCCAACTCCTTTACCTCCGAAGTAGCGTGGCTCGTACTGTTACGCCGAATCAGCTTCAAACCGCCCTCGATGGAATGCGTACTTGTAAAAGGATTCACGTAATCAAGCTGGGCCGTATGCTCATGGGTGCGGGCATGACTGATTTGCCGGGTATAATCGGCCTCCAGTTGGGGTAACGAGACATTGCCCATCTTGTCCTTATCATGAAACACGCTATAAATATCGTTCGGGATATAATCGTACTGATAGGAAAGCGTTAGCATCTCTTCCTTATTTCGTTTGAATAAACGCTGATAATCCGCTTTTAAGGAGGCACTACCCCATTCGTTCTTCTTACTCATATCCTCGTTATAAGCATAGATTTCTTCCCCCTCTTTATCAAACCTGCTATAATGGCTATTCCAAATAGAGTTGCTGTTTCCGATATTCAAGTTTCCGGACAAGGAGATCAAATTCAATGTATCGATCTCGAAACTGCCTTCCAGACTTCCATAATGGGCCGGATATTTCACGTCTACGTCCGAGAGCATCCGGAGCTTCGCACCGTCTCCCGACTGAGTACGGAGATAATCCGACTCGCTCTCGGACGATTGTTGGCTAAACGTATAATTTCCGGAAAGCGATAATCGGCCATATTTCAGCGTAGCGAAACCACCGACACTCTTAAATAAGTTCATCACCGTAGTGTTTATACTCGCGTTATATCCCTCGAACTCCGCTCCTTTCGTCACGATATTCAAGATTCCGCTGACACCCTCCGCATCGTAACGGGCACCGGGATCTGTTATCACCTCCACTTTCTTGATCATGCTGGCGGGGATACTACGCAAGACCTCCTTGGGATTATTAGAGAACATATTCGAGGGACGCCCGTTCATATAAATCTTAAAACTGGATTGTCCGTTTACCTTCACGTTATCCTCGCCATCCACGGTCACTAGAGGGACTTTTCGCAACATCTCCAGCAAAGTATAGGTTCGGGAATCCGGGTCCTCGGCGATACTGTAAGTAGTCTTATCCGCCTCCGCCTTTATCAAGGGTTTCACGGCGACAATGTTTATCTCGGGCAAGTCCTCGTTCAAATACAATGAATCGGGAGAGACGAGTTGGGCAGTCAACGTCGAGTTCCAGTTTCCCACAAGCCCTATCAAGGCCATCATCATCAGAAATCTTTTCATATCCGTATCTTATTTGATTTGTTTTCGGGCAAAAGTAGAGGCAACAGACAACAACAACGTAAATAATCGCCGGATAAGTAGCTGACATTTCCATGACATTTCCATGACATCCGGTCATTTAGCAGGATTTATGTCTATTTCATCCCGAATCCTATCGAAAAGGATACTTTCCTTCTATAATATTTAGTACCTTCGAGCGTTCTTTTTATGTTAATTCTAATCTAGCGAATAATGAATACACGACTATCGGCCAATCTATCCGTTTTGGGTACCTCCTTAATGCTGATCCTCTCGTTCAGCTTCGGTTTCCATAGTTATACGGAAGCCAAGAAAACGATCGTGACAGACTTGAATCAAGCGTTGCAACAAACGATCCTGCAAAACTCCCACCTATGGATGAGCCAAGATTCCATACGCACCTATGCCAATCTATCCAAGCTTTTCGGCAATCCGGTATCCATAGAAAGTTATAACAAGGACTTTTCCGACGCATTGAGTTATACGCCCGACAAGAAGAAAACGGGAATCGTAATCCACGTACTCAATAAAGATCCTCAAACCGAAAACGCTCCCGCTAATACCAACAAGAAACTCAACGAATATTATATCGCCAGCGATACGATTATCTGGGCTTCATCCATAGCGAACAGCCCCAATACTGCCACGGATCATATCGGGATCTCATTCCAAGGGTACGCCAATTGCTCCACCCTTGCGGTTATCGGGCTATCGGACAAATCTTTGCCCGGCCTATTCCTCGGGCTTGCCTTTTTATCCGCTACCCTGCCTCTATTGCTCAAACGCTATAGAAAGGAACTGATAACGCCTCAATCTATCCATCCGGAAAAGATCATCTCTTTCGGTAATTTGAACCTTTCTTGTGAAACCGCCTCCTTCTATAAGGAGAATGAGGAGAAACTAAAACTCACCCCTCAGCAATATGCCTTGATGGAGATGTTTTTCCTATCGCCTACGCATATCTTGAACCGCTCGGATATCTGCGAGAGCTTATGGCCGGGAAAGATCAACGCCGACGAGACCTTGAACACCTTGATCCGAAGACTACGGCCTTTAGTGGAGGAAAACAGTAACCTAAAGATCACGACAGACAGAGGACGAGCTTATGCGCTTGAAATAAAAGAGGAATAAATTTTGTACTCCATTTTTAGAATTTAGCAAAATTATGAAATCACAAAGAATAACAACCCCCAAAATGCTACGCACCATCGAGATAGCAGTAAAGAAGCCGCTTCATACTACACCGTCTATCATCCAATTTTTGCAGCAAAGCAAATCCCAAGTTATGCAGCGTGAGAAAGAATCAGACGTTGTATTACAACGAATGAGGATTGGTTCAGAAATCCCTTTGATAACACTATCAGATGGCGTTGCTATTCGATGGTGG
>OGRM01002148.1_pt1 | contig 10261 bp, 9 predicted proteins | sample 1553491 | NCBI WGS metagenome assembly OGRM01 (sample SAMEA2580110, study PRJEB22360) | human gut metagenome | biome: human gut; feature: human-associated habitat; material: faeces | place: Denmark | collected 2008/2010
GGCAGCTGCCGGAGATGGCTGGCAGGATGTAGCACAGGATGAGATCTCTGATGGAGAAACCGGAGATGAAGCAGGTCTGTCAGGAGCTTCAGAAGCCGGAGCAGATGGAGTGACAGGAAGCATCCGTGAGACTGCAGGAAGTGGTACAGCCGAAAATGCAGCGGCAGATGCAGATAATGGAAGTGGTACGGATGATAGGAGCGTGTCTGCGGCGGCAGGTGCAGACAGAAGCCGCACAGATGGCACTGGAAATACAGCAGATAATGCCGGAAATACATCGGCAGAGGGAGCGGTGAATAACGGAGCTGGAGCTTCCACAGATACCGCAGAGACCTCAGCTGTCGGAATTGCGGCACAGGCTTTGGATTTTACGGAGGATTCTATTATGGAATGGCCGGTCAGAGGAACGGTTCTTGTGGATTACAATATGGATGAAACCGTATATTATCCGACTTTGGATCAGTATCGTGTGAGCTCTGCCATTGCTTTGCAGGCAGTGGAGGATGCGCCGGTGTATGCGGCGGCAGATGGTCAGGTGCTTTCTGTTGTACAGGATGCCTGTACGGGAACGACTGTGACTATGGAGCTGGGAAATGGTTATCAGGCAGTATATGGGCAGCTGAAGGACCTTACTGTGGCAGAAGGTGACACAGTAAAGGAGGGCGAAGTGATCGGAAATATCAGCGCACCTACCAAATATTATTCTGTAGAAGGCCCGAATCTTTATTTTGCAATGAAAAAGGATGGCGTGCCGGTAGATCCGTTTGAATATCTGGAATGACAGGGAAAACCGAAAAACAGATATGCCGGGGAGATTTTTAGAAACAGAGTATGGAGGATACGGGATGGGAGATATATGCATCCCGTATCCTCTGCGTTGTGAAGCGTATTAGTGAGAACGGAGTGAGCAGTAATAAAAATTTCCATTTACATAGGAAAAGAATCTTTTTTACCGGAAAGAAACCGTGTATAATCTATATTATAAATATGCATACAAGGACAGATATAACAGGACAAAAGAAGAGGTACATAAGTTATGAACATTAATGAAATAGCCAGGCTTGCCGGAGTTTCCAGAGCTACGGTATCCAGATATCTGAATAATGGATATGTCAGCAGTGAAAAAAAGGAAGTCATCCGCAGGGTGATCCAGGAGACAGGATATCAGCCATCCTCCCAGGCACAGACACTGCGGACCAAAAAAACCAGTCTCATCGGTGTCATCCTTCCAAAGATCAATTCAGATACCATAAGCCGTGAGGTGACAGGGATCAGTGATATTCTTACACGGAGAGGATATCAGCTTATTCTGGCCAATACCAATAATGATGTGGAAGAAGAGCTGAAATACCTTTCTCTGTTTAAAGAACGTCAGGTGGACGGAGTGGTTTTTATTGCTACCATGTTTACCAGAAAGCATAAACAGATGCTGAAGGATTATAAGGTACCGATCGTGATCCTGGGACAGCATCTGGACGGATATCCATGTATTTATCAGGATGATCATAAAGCAGCTTTTCAGGTCACGGAGAAGCTGGCGGAGAAGGGGAAAAAGTTTGCCTATATCGGCGTTACAGATAAGGACGAGGCAGTTGGTGCCTGCAGGAAAAAGGGTTTTATGGATGCTATCCATAAAGCTAAGCTGGAGGTCGTGCCGGAGAGGATGAAGATCGGAAGCTTTACCATGGATTCCGGGTATGAGATGGCGAAGGAGCTTTTTGAGGAGGAGCCTTCCATAGATTCTCTTGTGTGTGCTACGGATACTATGGCGGTGGGAGCCATGACTTATTTGAAGGAGATCGGGCTTCGCATTCCCGAGGATGTTCAGATCGCAGGGATTGGGGATGGAGTTCCGGGTAAGATCGTGGAACCGAAGCTGACAACGGTACATTTTTATTATAAGACCAGCGGAATGGAGGCAGCAGCCATGCTGGCTGATCTTATTGAGAACGATACCGGGATCAGCAAGGAAATAAAAATGGGATGTGAGCTTGTGGAACGGGAATCTCACAGGTAACAGAGAATATCCTCGCAGACAGAGGAAGAAATTATAAGTTATTGTGGAACAGGAGCAGATCTTTTGGGAGAAAAAGACCTGCTTCTTTTTTGTGTGGTGCTGTGTTATGGCTGAGCAAACACAGAAAAATGCCAGATTTTTTCTGCGATACCTTGACTGGTTTGTCTGTTTTGCATCTGTTCTTATGGAATATGTACAATTTTGACCGAAGAAATTTGTGCGATGTTGCGGATTTACAAATAATAATGCAGTAGTTATAATACAAGTAAGATATGAGAACGATTCCACATAAGAACACAAGCAACGACATAAAACAAACCATTGAAAAGTGCTAAAATCATCAAAAAACTTAAAAAAATGGAAAGATTACCGTTCCTTGTATGAATGGATGTGTGAAATCAATCTCATAAATAAATGAAAAACAATGGATCAGAGATAATAAATCCCGGAAAGCTGAAGAAAGAACAGACAGATCTGATCCGAAGAAAGGGAAAGCAGAAAGAGATGACTGTCCGGGAACAGTAGCAGAAAAGGAGGAAGGACATGGATTACAGAAAGACAGCACAGGAAATCTATGATCATGTAGGAAAGAAAGAAAACATCATTTCCGCGGCGCACTGTGCAACAAGGCTTCGTCTGGTCATTGCGGATAATGACAAGGCGGATAAGGAATATGTAGAGAACATCGACGGTGTGAAGGGCGTGTTTTTCGCACAGGGACAGATGCAGATCATCCTGGGAACAGGAGTTGTAAACAAGGTTTATGATGAATTTATCCAGATCGCCGGAATATCAGAGAGTAGTAAGGATGAGCTTAAGAAGGTGGCAGCATCCAAGGCTAATCCAATACAGAGACTGATCAAGACACTGGGAGATATTTTTGTCCCGATCATCCCAGCTATCGTAGCCAGCGGATTTTTGATGGGAATCATGGAAGCCCTGAACTTCATGGTAAACAACGGCTTCCTGAATATTAACACCAATGGTTCCATTTATGTATTTGCACAGCTTTTCAGTAACACAGCGTATACATTTCTGCCGATCCTTATCGCTTACAGTGGTGCGAAGGTATTCGGTGCCAACCCTTATCTGGGTGCGGTTATCGGTATGATCATGATCCATCCAAATCTGCAGAATGCCTGGACTGTTGCAACAGAGGGTGTGCAGGCAACGCAGAAGGTATGGTTTGGACTTTACTCCATTGACATGGTGGGATATCAGGGACATGTAATCCCGGTTATCATTGCAGTATGGGTACTGGCACAGATCGAGAAAAGACTTCATAAGATCGTACCTGCAATGTTCGATCTTTTTGTAACACCACTTGTCAGTGTTTTTGTAACCGGTTATCTTACACTTTCCATTATCGGACCGATCTTCGTAGCTGTTGAGAACGGACTTCTGGATGGAATCCAGTGGCTGATCGCACTGCCATTTGGAATCGGAAGCTTTATCATGGGTGCCTTTTATGCACCGACTGTTGTTGCTGGTGTTCATCACATGTACACTATCATTGACCTTGGACAGCTGGCCAAATTCGGCGTTACCTACTGGCTGCCACTTGCATCTGCAGCTAACATTGCACAGGGTGGTGCAGCTCTTGCTGTAGGCCTGAAATCCAGAAATCAGAAGATCAAATCCATGGCTGTTCCTTCTGCCTTAAGCGCATGCATGGGAATCACAGAGCCGGCAATCTTCGGTGTAAATCTTCGCTTTGGAAAGCCGTTTATCATGGGCTGCCTGGGTGGTGCATGCGGAGCACTTTTTGCCTCCATCACCAGTCTTGGTGCTACAGGAACAGGCGTTACCGGTATCTTCGGAATCCTGCTGTGCCTGAATAATCCAGTTGGTTATATCCTGATGTTTGCCATCGCATTTGGTGTGGCTTTTGTGCTTACCTGGATGTTCGGATATAAGGATGAGGTACAGGAAACAGCTGAAAAAAATATTGAAGCAGAGAAAAAATCAGATGCTCCGGCAGAAATTGCCCAGGAGAAAACTTCAGAGACAGGTGCACAGACCCTCTACAGCCCGCTTGAGGGAACTGCGATCCCGCTTTCAGAAGTAAAGGATGCAACCTTTGCATCCGAAGTCCTTGGAAAGGGCATGGCAGTGATTCCGTCCAAAGGTGAAGTAAAAGCACCCTGTGATGCTACGGTTTCTACAATTTTTGACACAAAGCATGCCATCGGGCTTGCGACAGAAAGTGGTCTGGAGCTGCTGATCCATATCGGCGTTGACACCGTTGAGCTTGGCGGTAAATTCTACACAGCTCATGTAAAGGACGGTGACGTGGTCAAAAAAGGCCAGACACTGATCACCTTTGATATGGATGCTATTAAGGCAGCCGGCTATGATGTGACCACACCGCTGATCGTAACCAATACCGATGATTATGAAGAAGTAAAAATGCTTGCAGAAGGAACAGTAAATAATGGTTCTGAAGTACTGGAGGTAAAATAAAATGAGTTCTCTGACCAAGGTACTTGCGGAGGAAGTGCGAAAAATTGAGGAAACGGCAGCAGTTGCCAGGACGATGCAGACAAACCGTCTGACCCATCATCTGATGCCGCCTGTGGGATGGCTCAATGACCCGAACGGATTATGCTGGTACAAGGGAAGATATCATGTGTTTTTCCAGTATTCTCCGTTTGAGGCCAACGGTGGACTGAAATTCTGGGGACATTACTCCAGTGAAGATATGATCAGCTGGAGATATGAAGGGGTTCCGCTTCTGCCGGACAGCATTTATGACTGTCATGGTGTTTACTCAGGCTCTGCCATTGCGGAGAAAGATAAGCTTCATCTTTTCTACACAGGAAACATCAAGATGGATGGAGATTATGATTATATCAATAACGGAAGGCAGTCCAGCACTCTTCATGTGGAGAGTGCGGACGGCCTTCATTTCGGAACAAAGGAGGTTGCAGTTTCCTGTGAGGATTATCCGGAGAATTACACCTGCCACATCCGTGACCCGAAGGTCTGGAAGGAGGGGGAAGAGTACCGGATGATCCTTGGCGGCCGTCAGAAAAGCGACCAGGGTGCCGTACTTTTTTACAGATCCGAAGATCTGAAGAACTGGAAATTTGATGGTGAGCTTACTACGGAGAAGGCATTCGGATACATGTGGGAGTGCCCGGATTTTTTCACTCTTGAGGGACAGGAGGTGCTTTCTGTATCGCCCCAGGGACTGACCAGAGAAGAGTTCCGTTTTCAGAACATCTACCAGTCCGGATACTTTATCCTGAAGGATGGAAAGCCGGAGGAAAAAGCTTTCCGGGAATGGGACCACGGCTTTGATTTCTATGCACCCCAGACATTCCAGGATGGAAAGGGCAGACGGATCCTGATCGGCTGGATGGGAATGCCGGATGCAGATGAGGAGTATGTGAATCCTACAGCAGAGAGCGAAGGCTGGCAGCATTGCCTGACTGTTCCAAGGGAAGTTACGTATAAAAACGGAATGCTTTATCAGTATCCGGTGGAAGAACTGAACGGGCTGAGAAAGGCTGGCGTTTCTGTCAGCGGTTCCAGTGCGGAGATTCCGGTGAATGGACCGTTTGATCTGGATGTTCAGGTAAAAGGTGAGCAGGGTAAAGTAAGCCTTGGGGAAAATCTCTTCCTGGAATATCAGGACGGAGATGTGATCTTAACTCTCTCCGAGAAGGCCGGTGCCGGACGAAAGGTACGTAAGGCGCATGTTCCGTCCGGTGTGATCGAAAGCATCAGAGTTCTTGCGGATACTACAGCTGTGGAAATCTATGTGAATGGCGGAGAGGTTGTTTTCTCTTCCAGATATTATCCGGAAACGCAGGAGCAGGCTGTGAAGGTGGAGGCTGTGGAGTGTGATGGGAAGATTTATGTGCTGAAGAATTATGTGATGGAGTAGGCAGAGCTTATTGATTGACCGGGAAATACAGCAAGATCAGAATACGAATACCTATAGAGCAGCTATGCAGTGAATTCCATATTCACAGAAATAAGAAATGACCGTATAATAAAGCAGGTGGGAAAATCCGCAGCCGGAATCCCGACCTGCTTTTATTTTTTTGATGTAAGTGAAATACATGAATTGTGCCGGCTGCTTGAGGATAGAAGGACGGCTGCTGAAGAAATGCTGGTGGCTGTCTTTACATAGAAAGAATGCGGCCGACTGGATGCTTGTTTTACAGGAGAGGAAATATCACGGAAGACAGATCACACTATCCAGAAAAGTGTTCAGATATTTGTTTTACAGGAAGGCAAATATCAGGGTTGATGTTACTGAAGATGTACTGGCATTTGGCATTGTATTGCATAAATTTTTTATAGAAGAGGAGACTGCTATGAACTATACATACATCGTGCAGTGTGCGGACGGCACGCTCTACACCGGCTGGACAAACTGCCTTGCCAGGCGGATGAAAGCGCATAATGAAGGCAAAGCAGGCGCCAAATATACCCGGGCCAAAAGGCCGGTGAAGCTGGTGTATTATGAAGGCTTTGCCACAAAGGAGGAGGCCATGAGCCGGGAGTACCGGATCAAGCAATTGACCAGGGAGAAGAAGCTGGAGTTGATGAGGTTTTGAATTTTGATAAACATTTTGATATTTCAAAAGGCTTCAAATGTGTGGAGCATTATGCAGCGGAACTGAAAGATAAGGATATGTATGTTCTGCTGAATCTTATTGGTATCTCAGCATAACAACTGAATCAAAGGTATCTCCATTGTCGATCCACTGACAGCTACCATCATTTTTTGCACAGATATCTTCAATTATGGACAGACCGAATCCATGGTTGGGGATATCTTTTTTTGATGTTTTGTGGTTGAATGGTTGTGCCGGATCTTTGCTGTTTTGCATGTGGACAGTGAGAAAACCGGCGGACATTTTTGAGGTTACAGAGATAAACGGTGCTTCAGAACCGGAAGCGTTGCAGCTTTCTATTCCATTATCCAGCAGGTTGAAAAATATACTGTTCAGTTCCGAAGATGGAATGCTGGATTTCTCAGGAAGAAGGACTTCGTAGGTAACTTTGATATTTTTCTGCATGGCAAGAAATCTTTTGTCCGCAAGGATGGCGTTGATCAGGCTGTCCTGACAGATGGGGTGGAAACGTTCCCTCTGAAAATCATCGGTGATGGAAGGAAGGTAGTCCTGGATCTTATCATATTCGTTGGTTTTCAGGTAATTCTGAAGTGTCTGTAGTTTCTGAATGGTAGTCTGCTGAAATGCAAGAGTCTCTTGTTTTCTGGAAACAAACAGCTGTTCCTGTTCTTTCTGTAACTGTTCTTGTTTTTGAAGAGCCTGAAATTTTTCTTCTTCCTGAGCATTTTTAAGCGATCGTCTGGCAAGAAGGTAGATCCTGCGGTAAGTGAGGACCAGAAAAAAGAGAAGCATTATCTGGCAGAACAGAACATATTCCTGCAGCAGAGCTTCCAGGAAAAAAGATGCTTGAACACAGAAAAGTTCTATAAAAAGAATAACAAAGTCTCGTTTCATAAAGTCCTCTTTTCCGGCGGAAGTTCTGAAAGAATCGTTTCCAGATATGCATCTGCCTCATGATATTTTTTTGCGCGGATCAGATAATTCAGTGAAAAAAGATGGTTTTCCATATCGTGATTCCATTTTCGCACAGATCGATATTCCTGTTCCATTTCGGTTGTATATTCCAGCTGTTTCTGAAGAAAGCTCATCTGCTGAACCAACAGTTCGTGTTTTTTTTCTCTGACAGAAATGTTGTGAAAAGCTCTGGCTATGATCAGACAGCAGAGAAGATTGAGAAACCAGTATAAAATGATCAGCCATTTTAACCAGGGAGAATTTTTACGGTATAGCAATATTCCCACAAGAAGTGAAGACGCCTGTACGGGAAAAAGAAGCTCAGCAATGGTAGTCAGCTGAATACTGTGGGAATAATTCCGGATTAGTGGAACCAGTTTTTTAATAAACAGCAATGCAACGAAGAAATCTATGATTATTAAAAAAAGCATTTCACCAGATGTATAAAGCAAATTATAACGAAACGATTCTTCGTGGTGTATAAGAGTGTAAATCGGCAGGGCAAACGTTGCAGCGATATTTTCAGAAACTGCCAGAATACATATTAAGATCAGAAATGTGGAAATCTTTTTTTTCAGAGGATCTGAAAAATAAAGAATTGTCAGGAGAAGAACTGTCAACTGAATAAGCCAGGAGCCCATACTGGGAAACCAATATTTTGACATACCGGCAGCTGTTATCGGAATCATAAATGAGAGAAAAAAACGGATACGGTTTTTTGAAAAAAAGATCCGGGATGGCGTAAGGATACCAGCGCAAAATCGAACACAGATATAGGAATTTATGAAAAAACCTGGAAGAAGAGAGTATAAAATAAATTTCAGAAACTGTGGCATGAGGGGACCTTCTTTCTTGGGATTGCTATAGGATACCAGGGGCGAAATACGAAAATCAGTTTTCTGTAATCACAGCATCAGCAGAGAAAAAGCTTTTTTAACATCTTCATAATGTGCGCGACTGACAGGAATCTGCTGACCGGTGTTCAAAGTGATCTCTGTATGCTGGAGTTTGGAAACTGCATGAAGGTTTAAGAGAAAACTTCTGTGGCAGCACACAAAAAACTCCGGAAGCTGTTGCTGGAGAACATTCAGCTTGTCTCTGACTGTATAGGCTTCTGTTCTGGTATGAACGGTCGTTTCACGAAGGTTCCGCTCCAGATATAAAATATCATTTACCGGGATACGAAGGTGGGAGCGTTTGATCTTGATGATAAGATACTGTTCTTCATCTGTTTGGAGATTCTTAAGTGCAGCATCCAGTGCAGCCGGCAGATATTCGTTAAGCCGGTTTTTGTAAATAAAATAGGTGTGCTTTGTGGAATAAACATCGGAAGCATATTCCAGATACTGGCTGATAAAGATCAGCTGCGTCCGGGTGTTCTCTCCATTTATCATCTGGCCAAGCTCAATTCCGGAAACCGTATCATTGCCCAGAGAGATATCCAGAAAAACGATATCATAAGGGCACCCCATCTCCGGCAGAGAAGTCATAAACTCTTTTCCGGAAAGGAATGAATGCAGTTCATAAGGAACTTTCAGAATGGTTTCAATATTTTTCTTTATGATCTCTACAAAAATCTCACTGTCTTCGCAGATCGCAATCTTCAACATACGCATACTCCAGAAAATTATTCGGCTGCCTCAGGCAGCCGTGGTGTCGTTATATGTCAAATATACATGAAAATAATGGGAAAGTCCAGAGGAGAGAAATTTGTCGAAATGTTTTGATTGTATATTCGCCCATATTGTGCTAAAGTAAAGAAAAGCATTTCATTTCTATTGTTGATCTATACGGGTTCTTCCGTATCTGAAATTCATCAGCCATTCGGCTATTACAAAGAAATCTCAATGCTTAAATCACATGATCACGCAGGGAGATTTCCGGAAGCTGTTGTATGTGGCGGATGTGTATTCGGATTATACGAAAGATATGAATCTTTATGGAACGAAAGCTGTGAAACTGCCGACACCGAGGTTTGTGATCTTCTACAACGGCCAGGCAGAACAGCCGGACCGGAAAGAATTGAAATTGTCGGAGCTCTTTTCAATTCCGGATGCAGACCCGTCTCTGGAACTGAAGGCAGTCATGTTAAATATCAATAAAGGTCATAACCGGAAACTGATGGAAACCTGCCGGACCCTCCAGGACTATGCGGAATATACCTTCCGTGTAAGAGAATACGCAGCGGAAATGCCACTGGATCTTGCAGTAGAGCAGGCAATCACAGAATGTATCAGCGAAGGGATACTGGCAGATTTTCTGAGAAAAAACCGAGCGGAGGCGAAGAAAGTGAGCATATATGAGTATGATGAAGAACGTCATATGAGACAAACCCGCGAGGAAGGCGTAGAAGAAGGATTTGCCAGTGGGCTGGAGCAGGGCATGAAGCAGAAAGAAAAGCAGATTGCAATTAATCTGATGAACGCAGGAATCCTTACAGAAGAGCAGATTTGTGCTGTGACAGGGCTTGATCTGGAAGAATTAGAGGAACTGAAGAAGACGTTGTCAGAGGAATGATTAATTTTGAGATGGGAGAAGTAATTCGTTTTGGGTTGCATCTCCCTGAATTTATGAGAATGCTTGAAATATAAAAGAGTGAAATAATAAAATGACGGTACAGTGGAACGAAGATGATTTAAAATGTTCATATGAAGCCGGAAGACTACTGGATTAAATATCCAATATTACGGAAATTCAG
>OGRM01002158.1_pt1 | contig 10240 bp, 6 predicted proteins | sample 1553491 | NCBI WGS metagenome assembly OGRM01 (sample SAMEA2580110, study PRJEB22360) | human gut metagenome | biome: human gut; feature: human-associated habitat; material: faeces | place: Denmark | collected 2008/2010
GACACCGTGGGTCGTACGAAAGGAAGCTGTCGATATTCTCGAACGGAAACGAATTATTTATAGTGCAAACTCCGGCATGATCCAGCTGCGGAAAGAAATTGCCAACTACCTGAACCGCAAATATGACCTGACCTATGACCCGGATTCCGAAGTCATTGCAACGGTCGGCGGTTCGGAAGCCATTGACCTTGCAATCCGTGCCATCGTCAATCCGGGAGATGAAGTTCTGGTCGTAGAACCAAGCTTTGTCTGTTACAAGCCGATTGTGGAACTGATGCACGGCGTAGCCATTCCGATTCCAACCAAGGAAGAGAACAAGTTCAAGCTGACCCCAGAAGAATTACAGGCACACATCACAGAAAAGACAAAGATGCTGATTCTCCCATATCCGAACAACCCGACAGGCGGTATCATGACACGGGAAGATTTGGAAAAGATTGCAGCGGTGCTCCGTGGAACAAACATCTTAGTTCTAAGCGATGAAATCTATTCCGAACTGACCTATGGCACAAAGCATTGTTCCATCGCTTCCATCGAGGGCATGTGGGAACGGACAATTTATGTCAGCGGCTTTTCCAAAGCATTCGCTATGACTGGCTGGCGGCTGGGCTATCTCTGTGCCCCGAAGCCGCTCGCAAAACAAATGCTGAAAATTCACCAGTATGCCATTATGTGTGCACCGACTGTCAGCCAATACGCTGCCATTGTCGCTTTGCAGGAATGTGATGATGAAGTCCAGAAAATGGTCGATGAATACGATGCTCGCCGGAGAATTGTTGTAGACGGCTTCAATAAGATGGGGCTGCACTGCTTCAATCCGGAGGGGGCATTCTATGTATTCCCCTGCATTCGCAGCACGGGCATGGACAGCGAAACATTCTGCGAAAAGCTCTTGCAAGAAGAAAAGGTTGCGGTTGTTCCGGGCAGTGCGTTCGGCGAAAGCGGCGAAGGCTTTGTACGGGTTTCCTATGCATACTCCCTGAAACACCTCATGGAGGCACTGGAACACATTGCGGCTTTTGTACAGCGGCATAAGCAGGAGGATACACCGTGAAACGCATGGTTCTAAAAACGCCAGCAAAAATCAACCTTGCGTTGGATGTTGTCGGGAAACGGGCAGATGGGTATCACACCTTGGAAACGATTTTTCAGACGGTTTCTCTCTATGATACGATTACAGTGACCCTGTTCCCCCACCGAACCGGAGAACAAGCCATTCGGATTCTCTGCAATATTCCATGGATTCCAAAAGATGAACGGAACATTGCATGGAAAGCGGTGGATTTATTCTTAAAGAAAACTGGGTGTCCTGTCGGCTTCGACATCTACCTGCAAAAATACATTCCCTCTCAAGCGGGCTTGGGTGGCGGAAGTTCCGATGCAGCAGCGGTTTTATATGCCTGCAATCAACTGACCGGAGCAGGGCTTTCTCATGCAGAACTCTGTGAAATGGGGTTACAGCTGGGAGCAGATGTTCCGTTTTTCTTCTACGGCGGAACGGCATATGCTGCTGGCGTTGGCGAAGAAATCCAACCGCTCCCCTATTTGGGCGATGTATCGGTTGTTCTTGCAAAGGGAAAAGGCGGTATCTCCACAGCGGCTGCATATGCGGCAATGGATGCCCTGCAAAATCCGCCACATCCAAATGTTCCGGAGATGAAGCAGCGGCTACAGGCATATGCAGAACCGAAAGACCTTGCACCGCTCTGCGGAAATCTATTCGCAGAAGTCACCGAACTGCCAATTGTTCAGAAGTTGCAGCAGGAAATGCTCGCACGGGGTGCATTTGTCAGCCTGATGACGGGCAGTGGCTCGGCGGTTTTTGGGCTGTTTTCCTCGCAAGAACCTGCACGCAAGTGCTGTTCGGCTCTGCGGAAAGTTGTTCCGTTTGTGGCACAGTGCAAGACGATTCCGCATACTTTTTATGCAATATAACTTTCTAAATCCAAAGAGAACATTTCCGAAACGTGGTTTTCGGGAGTGTTCTTTTTTCTGTTTTCAGATGGAAAACCGCAAAACTGAAAAAATCATCGAAATGGCAAACAGGATTTTTCATTTTGTTATTTACTTTTTGGAAAAAGTGTGGTATGATAGTATATGGTTTATTCGTCTTCACGAAAGCACAATTTCATGTTGGATAACCAACCATGCTGCATTCCATGAAACATTCCCTGTGGACAGCAGAACTTCCATTGTGATTGCAGCGGCAAAGAATTGAGAAGAAGGAGAGCATAACCATGAAATTTGATACAAATTCAGATATGGAACAGGAAGAAGAAGCACTATATTATTATTCCAGCAATAAGAATGAGATTTTCCAAACACAGGACGATACACTTTTTATTAAACCTGGTATTACTGCTTATAACCTGAGAGTTTCTGTTTCCACGCATATTGGAAAAGTGCGTGGAAATCATGAGGATAATTTTTATTTGGAGGGTTTGCGGTTAAATGAAATCTTCCGAAATGATTTTTCTGCAACCTATACCATCAGCGATGCCGACGGCATGAGTTTTGCTGTTTTTGATGGCATGGGTGGGGCTGCCTACGGAGAAATTGCCTCCGAAATTGCAGTACAGACCATGAAAAAATATGAACACCGCCTAAAAAATGCAGAGGGAATGCGGGCTGTGGATCAAATTGTCACAGAATTTGTCACAGAAGCCAACAATTCCATCTGTGAAATGCTGCGAGAAAAAAATTGCCTGAGCGGCGGTACCACTTTTGCAATGCTGTATTTTATTGACGGGCTTGCAAAGCTTTATTATCTGGGCGACAGCCGGATTTATATGCAGGATGAAGAAGATTTAATTTGTCTGACACGAGATCATACCCTTGCCAATCAGAAATTAGATGCCGGCATCTACACCGAGGCTCAAGCCAAAAAAAGTGCAGACCAGCACCGTTTAACGCTCTATGTTGGCGTTGATAAGAATGGGTTGGGCTTAAATGCGGACAGCCGTCCGCCGGTTGCGTTACAGCCTGGAAGAAAATTTCTGCTCTGTACAGATGGACTGGTTGACATGTGTTCGGAACAGGAAATTCAAGACATTCTCTCTCAGGATTACTTCAATGAAGCAGCGGTTCTGGTACAGACTGCCGTCAATTATGGCGGCATTGACAATGTTACTTGCATCGTTTTAGAAGTTATTCCAATTGAAGAACCTGCTGAACTTGAATCTGACCCGATGCTATAACTGATAACATCCAATCCAATAAAACAATAAAGCAAAAATCCGGCATCCCAAACGGGATACCGGATTTTTTTATTCACAGATATTCTTTCTCATTCTTACTTGGTAACAGTGAATTTCTGATACGAAACAATCTGATTTTGATAGCTGCTATTCGTTGCAATCACACCATAATAATAGGTGTCTGGGGACAGCAGATTGAAATTGACGTATGCATCCACCTGATGGATGTCATAGGATTTTGCATTTGGTCGAACGGTTTTCCCTGTCACCAAATTTCCGGAGGAAGTGAAAACACCAACTGTTAAGCTGGTAATGTTTGAAGTTCCCGATTTCACCGTTCCTCGAATGCTGACAGCTTTTCCAACTTTGATATTGGGAATAGTTGTTCCGCCGGAAAGCGTCAATTTATCTTTGCTTTGTGCACTGCCACTCTTTGCCTTAACCTGAAACGCCTGATTGACCAACTGTTGTGTCTTTGTGCCGTTGGATACCGTTACACGATACAGGTAGCTGCCCGGTGTCAACAGGTTAAAGTTGACATAAGCATCCAACTTTCGCAAATCATATGATTTTGCATTTGGCTTTGCTGTTTTTCCGGTAATCAAGTTTCCGGATACAGAATAAACACCAACTGTTACACTGGTGATATTGGAAGAGGCAGAGGACACCGTTCCTTTTACTACAACGGACGTTCCCTCTGTGATATTCGGAACACTTGTACCGCCCGAAATGCTCAAGGTGTCGGATGCTGTTGTACTTCCGTTCGCAGAAACCGTGAATTTCTGCTCTACAACTGGGAAATTCGTTGTAGTAGCGTTGGTTGCAAAGACTCTATAATAATAAGTACCTGCCTTCAAGTCACCGAAGCTGACATACGCATCCAAATTGCGAACATTGTAGGTTTTTGCATTCGGTGTTGCTGTCTTTCCGGTTACCAACTTGTTGTTGCTGTCATAAACGCCAACCGTCACGCTCTTCAAGTTGGAAGATGCGGAAGTGACTGTTCCTCGAATCGAAACCACATTGCCGACCTTGATATTCGGAATGGTCACGCCGCCAGTCATGCTCAGCTTATCCGTTGTGGTGGTACTGCCATCCGAAACGGTGAACTTCTGATTGACTACGGCGTAATTCGTATGGGTTGCATTCGTTACCAATACTTTATAATAATATGTACCAGCAGACAATCCGCCAAACTTTACATAAGGGTCTACTTTTGAAACATCATAGGATTTTGCATTTGGCACAACCGTTCTTCCCGTAACGCTTGTGCCATCTTCCCGATAAATTCCAACAATCAATTTTGTAATGTTAGAGGTTGCAGAAGTCACCGTTCCTCGAATCGAAACCGACTTTCCTGCTGTAATATTCGGGATTGTCACACCATTGGTCATTTTGATTTGGTCTGTCGTGGTACTGCTGCCGGATTTCGAAACTGTGAACTTCTGATTCACGGCTTCATAATCCTTGTGGGCAGCATTGGTTACCAACACCTTATAATAATAAGTACCCGCTTTCAGGTTTCCGAACTTTACCGCTGCATCCATATTTGCAACATTGTATATTTTTGCATTCGGAGATGCAGAATTTCCGGTTACCAACGTATTGTTTGCATCAAACACTCCAACGGTAATCTTGGTAATATTCGATTTTGCAGAAGTGACAGTCCCACGAATGGATACAGCTTTTCCAACCATAATATTTGGAATCGTCGCATTGTTGGTGATTTTAATGCTGTCGTCGGTTGCTGTGCTGCTGGAAGATACGGTAAACTTCTGATTGACAACCGTATAATTCGTATGCGTACCATTGGTAACGGTAATCTCATAGGTATAAGTACCTACCGGCAATTCGCTGAAATCCACAAAGTCATCCAATTTCTTGACATTGAACACGGATGCAGTTGGGTAAGCATTTTTTCCGGTTACCATCTTATGATTGCTGTCATAAACGCCAACAGTAATGGTGGTGATATTGGATGAAGCAGAACGAACGATCCCGCTGATGGAAACAGATGTGCCCACGGTAATATTGGGAATCTTGCTGCCGGTTTCAATCGTAATTGCATCTTCTGTCGCCCCAACTTGTACAGTCGGGTCACTGGATACGACAAAACTTTGATTGATTACGATGTAATTTTGATTGGTTGCATTGCTGGCAGTAACACGATATTGATACGTGCCAGCCTGCAAGTTCTCAAACGGCAAAGCATCATTCAAGTTCTGCAAATCATATTCTACCTGATTCGGAGAGAGTGTTTTTCCAATGACCTGTTCTCCAGCAGCATTGTAAACGCCCACTGTTAAAACTGTAATCTTTGAAAAATCGGATTTCACAACCCCATTGATGGCAATCGGTGTTCCCTGTATGATGTCTGGAATGGCATCGTTGGAAGAAATGCTCAAAGCATCGGATGATAGGGATTCCTCCGGCATCGTTTCTGTCACAGCTTCTTCCATCTGTTCGGTCTGTTCCGTGGCAAGCGGTACAGATTCCATCGCTGCTGCCCCTGTCATTGCAGTTCCCTGAATGGAAAGCAATGCTAAAAAGACGCTGACAAATACTTTTACTTGATTCTGGTTTTTCATAATTCCTCTTCCTTTCTGCAAAGCGTTTTGTTCGATGTGTTCTGTTGCTGATTGCTGTAAATTTCTGCCCGATTTTTTTCTAAGGACAGGCGGTAAGATCCTTACAAAAACGATTAGAAAAATGTATGAAATGATATAAAATTTTACGTTCAGAACGAGAACCCATTCCCGTTCTGAAGATGCTTTCATTATAGCACAATTCCTGTGGACTGTCAAGCAATATTCATATTTTCCACATGGTTGATTGATCTGGTATTCAGAGAATAAATTTCCACTTTTGCCCAATACGCCATAATTTTTATGATAAATGACATCAATTTACTGAAAAGTTTTCATTTTCCATTTGTTCCAGAAAAAAGCCGGCAAAATGACTTGACAAAACTATCACTCTGTGTTACACTACAAAACAGAAAAAATAATAAAATGAGGATGTGGATATTTTGGAGCAAACAAAACCGAATAAAAACAAGTGGATTTCCTTTCTGGCAGACGGAGTTCTGTCCGGTCTGATGCTGGGAATTGGCGGCATGGTGAGCCTCTCCAGTGAAAACCGATTCTTAGGGGCATTCCTGTTCTCGCTGGGGCTGTTCTGTATCGTACAGTTCAAGTATGGATTATTCACCGGAAAAGTCGGATACATTGTCAACCGGGATTTACCTTATGTTGCAGAAACCGCTGTCACTCTTGTGGGCAACGCCCTCGGAACATTGATTGCAGCCCTCCTACTCCGACAAGTTCGGTTCTTTACATCGACTGTTAGCACGATGGATGTTACCATCTCCGATCGGGTACAGGCAACTGTTGACGGCAAAATTCATGACAATCCGCTGAGCATTTTTATTCTGGCAATTTTCTGCGGAATTCTGATGTTTACTGCTGTAGAAGGCAGCCGGAAATGCAAAGAAGAAAAGAACTTTGCTGGTTCGCTGTTCGTCGTTGTCATGCCAGTTATGGTCTTTATCATCTGCGGATTCAACCACTGCATTGCAGATATGTTCTATTATTTCTTTGCTGGTTGCCCAGAGCCATCCAAGGCAATTGTTTACTTCATTCTTGCCATTGCCGGAAACAGTGTTGGTGGTATGATTGTTCCGCTGCTGAAAAAGTTATCGAATCAGCCGCTCTAAAAACGAAGTTATTCCTACAAACACAAAAAGCGTACCCGTTCAAAACGGATACGCTTTTTTCATGCAAAATACAGCAACTTTTTACTTTTGCTGATAGCAGGTAAAGGCTGCATCGGTTGCCTTCGGGTCTTTTACCTTTGTAAAGGAACTGATGACCGGAACGACAATCAAAGACAAAATCATCAGGATTGCACCGATGTTAATCGGAGATGCCAGATTCAGCGGCAGAGAAGCTGCGGACTTTGTCAGGGCTGGAAACCAGCCAAATCCAAACAGAATCATGTGTCCAATCGTACCGCCAACACCCAGAATGAAACTTGTCCAAACCGCCGGAACGGTTACTTTTTTGCTATACAGACCAAAGATGAACGGCCCTAAGAAAGAACCAGCCAGTGCTCCCCAAGAATAGGACATCAGCGTGGAAATGGACGCATTCTTATTGAACGCAATCAAAACAGAAATCAGCAGGAATGCAGCAATCAACACCCGCATAATGATGACTTCTTTCTTTTCGCTGTGGTGCTTCATTCTCGGGCGGATGAAGTCAATGGTCATGGTAGAACTGGATGTCAAAACCAATGAGGACAGCGTAGACATGGAAGCGGACAATACCAGAACGACCACCAGACCGATCAGCAAATCTGGCAGGGCACTTTGCAGCATTGCTGGAACCATGGCATCATATTCCGGCTTACCGTTTGCCAGCGTGGCAATGGCAGTCTTTCCGCTTTCCCCGTTCAGGGTGCAGAACAACCGGTCAAATCCGCCCATGAAGTAAGAACCACCAGCAACCACCAATGCAAAAATCGTGGAAATCACAGCACCTTTGCGGATACCATCGGTATTCTTGATGGCATAGAACTTATGTACCATCTGCGGAAGTCCCCATGTACCGAGGGAAGTCAAGATAACAACACCCAGCAGGTTCAGCGGTTCAGGTCCAAACAAGGTTGCATACTGTCCCTGTTCAATCTCGCCCATCTGCCGCAGGGATTCTGAAAAGCCGCCGTGATTGTTTAACGTACAGACAACTACTGCTGCAATTCCAATCAGCATAACAATGCCCTGAATAAAGTCATTCAAAGCCGTTGCAGCGTATCCGCCAAGAATGACATAAATGGCGGTGACAATTGCCATGGCAATAATAATGATTCGGTAAGAAGCATCCGATTCCAAATCAAATGCCATATTAAACAGACGAGATAAGCCATTGTAAACCGAAGCAGTATAAGGAATCAGGAATACAAATACAATCAGTGCAGCGGCAATCTTTAAGCTAACAGACTGAAAGCGATTCCCGAAAAATTCCGGCATCGTCTTTGCCTGTAAGTGATTGCTCATCAGGCGGGTACGTTTGCCCAGTACCAGCCATGCAAGGGCACTGCCGAGCACAGCATTTCCGATTCCAATCCATGTGGACGAAACCCCGTAGTTCCACCCAAACTGTCCAGCATAGCCAATGAATACAACAGCGGAAAAATACGATGTTCCATAGGCAAATGCTGTCAGCCATGAACCGACACTATTCCCGCCGAGCACAAAATCGCTGACGGATTTGGTTTTGCTGGCTGTATAGATTCCAATGCCCATCATGATGGCAATGTATACAATCAGCATTGCAAGCGTAATTGCGGTTGTCATAATCAAACATTCTCCTTTTTAATTTAGAATCCAATCGGTATCAAAGATTTGCCGTTCCGCTTTCGAAAATCTCTGCGTGAAATGGATTCATAAGTTCTGTAACGATTGTACAGTGTTTCTATTTTACCATAAAACCCCCAGAAAGTCAATTTGTTTTGTAAATATTGCATTTTATTTTTAAAAAAACAATCGACAACGACACAAAATTATGTTATAATAGAGATTGCATCGGGGAAATCACTACAAATGCACTTTTTAACATCCATTAAACACCCATTACAAAACAGAAAGGAATGAATTTCTATGGAACGAACCAACACCAAAGACATTGTTTCAAAAGTCGCTTATTTAATCGGCGTGAAAAAAACCGTTTTATACAACCAATTTGAAACAGAACGTCCCGGATATTTAAAAGAACTGGACGAAAACCAAAACGCCCGTACCATCCGCAGCCTTTGTAAATTGCGAATGACGCTGCTGCATCGGTTTAAAAAAATTGATGATATGCTGCGATTTGAACTGAAAAACCTCAAGACCATTGAATTTTTTGATAAGGATGATATTAAACAGCTGGAGAAATGGGAAATCCCAGTGATTTTAGTCAACTCTCGTTCTTCTCTTTACATGGAGCATTTTAATGACCTCATTCAGGAACACATTGATGCCTGTAAAGACCTGTTTCCGGAATGGCTGAAATGGGAATATCTCCGCAGCCTGTTCCTCATGCCGAAAAACAAAAAGACCGATGTTCCAAAAGCAGAATTTGCAAAATATATGGCAAATATGGAATTTTATCCGTATCAAACCTATATTTACTGGCAGCATCCAAAGGACTGCGGAAATATGCTGTTCAACGATAATAAATTTGTCAATATCTTATATGAGATGCACAACGACTATTTCTTTGAAACCGAAAAGGTGCTCGATGCTGGCGAAACTACCAAAACCACCATTTATGATTTCATCGAACGGGGCGAACGAACTGCAATTATTGTAGACTGCGAAAACTCCGATGTCTATAAATTATATGCGACCTTAAAAAATCTCAATCAGGAAGAATTGCAAAAGGTCAAGAAAATTATTCTGTTCGATGATGTGCACACGACCCGTGCATGGTCATGTTTATCCCACTTCTTGGATATTGAAGTGGAACACATTGAAGTGGAACGGGTTAATGACTATAAATCCTTGGTTGATATCAAGATGACGGCAGGTGCTTGCAAGGAATTTTACAGCAATGATATTCAATCGTTTATCTTGGTATCCAGCGATTCGGACTACTGGGGGCTGATTTCCTCTCTGCCGGATGCAGATTTCTTGGTGATGATTGAATACAGCAAGTGCGGAAAAGACATCAAGGAAAAACTCGAAAACAACGGGATTTTCTATTGTTCGATTGATGACTTCTGTTCCGGAAACATTGCAGAACTGAAAAGTTATGCCCTGCAAGAAGAACTGAAAGGACAACTGGAGCAGGCATTGAATTTGAATGCTCACACACTGCTCGAAACGGTTTATCGAAACTGTCGGATTCAGGCAAGCGAAACCGAACAAAAGAACTTCTATGACCGTTACCTTCGCACATTGCAACTGACAATGGATGCGGACGGCAACTACGTCATTAAGCCGAAAACATTCTAACGAAAAACAGCGATTTCCCCATAACAAATAAAATCGGCAGCCACAA
>OGRM01002159.1_pt1 | contig 10229 bp, 9 predicted proteins | sample 1553491 | NCBI WGS metagenome assembly OGRM01 (sample SAMEA2580110, study PRJEB22360) | human gut metagenome | biome: human gut; feature: human-associated habitat; material: faeces | place: Denmark | collected 2008/2010
GCAGCTGCCGGAGCGGTGCTTAAGCCGCAAGGCGGGAATTGTGCGGTGTTGCCTTTGGCTTATCAGATACACCCTAGAGCTTACGGCATCACAAAGCCGGGGTCACCGGGCAGGATCAAGTTGTTCTTGGCCAGCATGGCGCGGAACTCTTCCTCCGGCATTTCAAAGGTGATCTCCCGGATCATAGAAGGTTCGTGCAGCAGCACCTGCCACGGCGCGCCGGGTTCGCTCTGCTGCAGAAACAGGATGTTCTCGATTTTGCCGCCAAAGTCCTGCACGGCTTCATCAGCCAGCAGGGCGGGACCGGGCACCACAAAATAATGGTCCACCATGCGGCCATCTTTGAAGTTGTGTTCGATCACGGCAGGAATTTCGTTTTCCGCCTGTTCGGCTTTGTACTGCATGCGCAGCGAAAGAAAATCTGCCACGGTAAGGGTAGTGGGCATAGGCACCTCCGGTGGTTAGGTAGGAGTTAGGAATTATAGGGAACGCGGAATTCCAACACAAATAAAAAATGATGGTGGGAAATTGGCTTAGTGTCATTATACCACATCTTTACGAAGTTGGGATAACGGAAAAAAGCAAATTTCGTGCGCGGCGCGGGGCCGCGGCCACCATCATGGTTGGGATGCTATTTAGGTGTCAAACACACCCGTCAGATAAGCGCAGGATCAGACGCGCAGGCTGGTGCCTTCGCCGGTGCCGGGGTTGGAGTCGAACTCGTAATCATTGCCGGGCAGGATGGCGTTCAGCAGGATGCCGGCCACGCGCAGAGCCTCGCACAGGTGGTACAGCACGCTCTCCAGACGGGCCTTGTTGGCTTCGTCCTTGGCCAGTGCCCAGGGAGCCGTTTCGTCGATGTACTTGTTGGCGCGCTGGATGACTGCAAAGATCTCCACCAGAGCCTGCGGGATGGTCAGCTTGTCCATGTCGGCGGTGACCTTGGCGGTCAGCTCGTTGACCATGGTCTCCAGCTCGGTGTCGATGGCCTCGGTACCGGCCACATTATGCACGGTGCCGCCGAAGTACTTTTCGCACATGGCCACGGTGCGGCTGAGCAGGTTGCCCAAGTCGTTGGCCAGATCACTGTTGATGCGGTTGATCAGTGCCTCGTTGGTGAACATACCGTCGTTGCCGAAGGGGATCTCGCGCAGCAGGAAGTAGCGGATGGCGTCCACGCCGTAGCGATCGCACAGGATAACGGGGTCTACCACGTTGCCCACAGACTTGGACATCTTGCCGCCGTTCATCAGCAGCCAGCCGTGGCCGAACACCCGCTTAGGCAGCGGCAGATCCAGTGCCATCAGCATAGCAGGCCACAGGATGGTGTGGAAACGCAGGATTTCCTTGCCCACCATGTGCAGGTCTGCCGGCCAGAACTTATCGTAGTCGTGGTAGGTGTCGTTGCCGTAGCCCAGTGCGGAGATATAGTTGCTCAGGGCGTCCACCCACACATACATGGTGTGCTTGGGGTCGAAGGGCACGGGGATGCCCCACTTGACCGAGGTGCGGGACACGCAGGTGTCCTGCAGGCCCTGCTTGATGAAGGCGATCATCTCGTTCTTGCGGCTCTCGGGCTGGATGAACTGGGGGTTCTCCTCGTAGAGCTTCAGCAGGCGGTCAGCGTACTTGCTGGTCTTGAAGAAGTAGGCCTCCTCGTGGGCATCGTAGACTTCGCGGCCGCAGTCCGGGCACTTGCCGTCCACCAGCTGGGACTCGGTCCAGAAGGATTCACAGGGAGTACAGTACATTCCCTCGTAAGCTCCCTTATAGATGTCCCCCTGATCATAGAGACGCTTGAAGATCTTCTGTACCTGCTTCTCATGATCCTCATCCGTGGTACGGATGAACTTATCATAGGAAATGTTCAGCAGATCACACAGACCGCGGATGACACCGGCGATCTTATCTACATGTTCCTTGGGAGTGATGCCGGCTGCCTCAGCCTTCAGTTCGATCTTCTGTCCATGCTCGTCAGTACCGGTCTGGAAGAAGACATCATAGCCCTCCTTTCTCTTGAAACGCGCGATGCTGTCAGCCAGTACGATCTCGTAGTTGTTGCCGATATGGGGCTTCGCAGATGTATAGGCAATCGCTGTGGTAAGATAATATTTTCCTTTGCTTTCCATAAATCACATTCTCCTTTTCTTATTTATTTTAATTCCAACGGATCGTTCCGTGCTCCGCACTCTCACAATCCAACCCAATATTCGCATATCGTGAAGCTTACGCTCCACTTTTATGCTCATATCGGGGCAGGTCATCAAGTCATAAAATTACTCTTGTGCAAGCACATCGTAATTTTTGACTTGTGACCTTGTTGCAATAAAAAAGTCTCCTCAAAGAACCTTATGTTCTTCAAGAAGACGAGCGTTGTCTCGTGTTACCACTTCTCTTCGTCTGCGTTTCGCAACACAGACCTCTTCGGGTCCGTAACCCTATCCGCTATAACAGGCGGATCCTGTCGCAGCCTTGCTTCCACCGTTCCTATTCTCCCCGGTATCCGTTCGGTGCGCCGCTCAGAAGCCATCTTCTCTATCTGTCCGTTCCATTCCTCTCAGCCTTACGGAATGTTCTCTGTAAAACTTCTATGATAAATACTCTCTTCCTCATTGCATTTGCGTATTCTTACAGTAGCACAGGAAATCCGGACTGTCAATGCAGTTTTTGTTGCCATGCAATCGTAAATGTGTATAATGGTATATTATATAAGGTAATTTTTATAACATACATAAGAGGATATAAAATGAAAAAAAGTAAATTACCAAAACAGGCCTTGATCATTCTGAGCATTGCTCTGGTGCTGGTAATTTCCACAGTTATGTGGAGTTCTGCCCAGATCACACAGGATACAGAGGAAGAAGTACAGTCCACTCTCCGGGATGTTGCCACGCAGAACGCCCTGATCGTACAACAGGAGCTCCGTGAAAACTTCAACTTATTATACAGCCTTGCCGATGCGATCAGCGTTTCCCCGGATGCAGTCAATGCAAAATCCATTGCTGCACAGTTGGGATCTTTTGTCTCCACCTATGAGTTTAAACGGATCGGTTTCGTCTCACCGGACGGTCAGGTGATAAGCACCGATGGCTATGTACAGGATCTGTCCAGCAGAGATTTTTTTAAGGATGGTATGCAGGGACTTCCTGGTATTACCAATACCCTCCAGGATCGCCTCGGTACTCCGGAGCCCATCAATGTATTCAGCATTCCCGTATATGATCAGAGTGATTCCATTATCGGTGTTTTATTTGCCACCTATCGGAACCAGCATTTTGAAGAAATTTTAGGCGTGCAATCCTTTAATAATCAGGGATTCAGTTGTCTGGTAAATCAGGACGGTGACCTGATCGCCACATCTTCCAATGCACCGGCTTCCCTGCAGGAAGCCGACCGTATGTCCGATTATCTGACTCAGGATGCCCGTAACGACCAGCCCTTGCAGGATCTGCATACGCTGCTTCAGAGTTCTTCTTCCAACGGTGGTTATTTCTATGGAGGCAGTCAGAAGTATTATTACTATGCGGCTGCAATGGACAATCTCCGCAGCGACAGACAGTGGTTCGCCCTGACTATTGTTCCCGATCAGGTACTTTCCAGTCGTTCCGCTCCGATATTGTTTCAGGTGCGGCTGCTGATCCTGCTGATCATTGTGATCGCCGGAGTGATGATGTTTGTCACAGATCCGGTACAGGCAGCACAAGCAGGTTCTGATGCAGGAATGGCTACAGGACTTGGATATCTGGCAGCAGCATTATCAACAGGACTTTCTTGTGTTGGTGGTGGTATCGCCGTAGCGAGTGCCGCAAGTGCAGCTTTAGGAGCAATCAGTGAAGATCCAAGTGCCTTAGGTAAATCACTGATCTTCGTAGGTCTGGCAGAAGGTGTATGTCTGTATGGATTGATCATTTCATTTATGATCATTGGTAAACTTGGATAGATCAGGAAGTGATAATTATGAAGATGTATTTGATCAGCGATAATATAGACACATACACGGGGATGCGGCTTTCCGGTGTTGAGGGTGTGGTCGTGCATGAGAGAGAAGAACTTGAAGAAGCGCTTTCCTTTGTGACGGGACAGCCGGATATCGGGATCGTACTGCTGACAGAAAAACTCGGCAGGGATTTTCCGGAACTGGTAAATGATTTAAAACTGAGCCGGAGGACACCGCTGTTTGTGGAGATCCCGGACAGGCACGGAAGCGGCAGAAGCAAGAATTTTATTACGGATTATGTCAGTCAGGCAATCGGGCTGAAACTGTAAATGGGGGATGGATGCATGGAGATCAATGAAAAACTGGAAGTTTTTTTTGGAGCTGCGATCGGTGCTGCAAACAGCCAGAGCGAGTCGATGCTCGATGAGCAGAAAAATATTTATCAGTCGGCAATGGAAGAACATGAGCAGTCCTGCCGTGATGCACTTAAAAGCTCAAGACGCATTTTCTTAGAAAAACAGAAAAAAGAAGTAAACCGCAGGAATGCAGAGCAGACAATGGCGTGGAAAAAGGATTATCAGGCGCTCAAAGAGCAGAAGACGGAAGAATTGTTTGAGATGGTGAAGGAAAAGCTTTTATCGTACCGCCGGACGGATGCGTATGAAGCATTTCTGCTTGCACAGATAGGTAAGGCAAAAGAATTTGCACAGGGAGAGGATCTGACCGTATTTATCAGTCCCTCAGATCAGGAGAGACAGGCCGTCCTTGAAGAGAAGAGCGGATGCAGGGTAGAGATCGCTGAGGATGAGTTTTCCGGCGGCATGCGGGCAGTCATTCCGGCAAAGAACGTTCTGATCGACGAATCATTTGCAGAGAGAATGAAACATGCGGGAGAGATATGCTGGATATGATGTAAAACTGTTATGTGCCGGGAGACAGCACAAAAACAGAGAGCAGTTTGAGAGGATCAGATATGGGTATAACAGGAAAGATATACGGGATCAACGGACCGGTTATCACGATACAGGGAAATCCTGGTTATAAAATGAATGAGATGGTATATGTCGGAGAGCACCGTTTAGTCGGGGAAGTAATCCGGCTGTCGAAGGAAAAGACGACCATCCAGGTATATGAGGAGACATCCGGATTAAAGCCGGGTGAGGAAGTGGCCGGTGCGGGCTGTGCCATCAGTGTAAAATTAGCTCCCGGAATTTTAAATAACATCTTTGATGGTATTGAACGTCCACTGCAAAAAATCGCAGAAAAAAGCGGAGCGTTTATCCCGACGGGAGCGCAGGCAGATGCACTGGATCGGAAGAAATTATGGGAGACGCATATCACCGTACAGGAAGGTGACGAGGTGGCAGGGGGTTCTATCATAGCGGAGGTGCCGGAGACAAAGTCGATCGTACACCGTGTGATGCTTCCGCCCGGAGTATCCGGAACAGTGACGGCGGTAAAACCGGATGGAGATTATACGATCTGTGATGAGATCGTAACGATATGCACTACAGACGGCGGTACAAAGGCACTTACCATGACACAGGAGTGGCCGATCCGCAAACCGCGTCCGGTTAAAGACCGGTATCCGGCAGACCGGCCGCTTGTGACCGGACAGCGTATCTTAGATACACTTTTCCCGATCGCAAAGGGCGGCACGGCGGCATTGCCGGGAGGATTTGGTACCGGAAAAACGATGACGCAGCACCAGCTTGCAAAATGGTGTGATGCGGACATTATCATTTATATCGGCTGTGGGGAACGTGGAAATGAGATGACCAATGTTTTGGAGGAATTTGGAGAATTAAATGATCCAAAGACCGGCAATCTTCTGATGGACCGCACCACGCTGATCGCAAATACTTCGAACATGCCGGTGGCGGCGCGTGAGGCGAGCATTTATACCGGCATCACGTTAGCGGAATACTACCGCGACATGGGTTATCATGTAGCAATCATGGCAGATTCCACGTCGCGCTGGGCAGAGGCATTAAGAGAGCTCTCCGGAAGGCTTGAGGAGATGCCGGCGGAGGAAGGTTTCCCTGCATATCTGGCATCGAGGCTTTCGGCATTTTATGAGCGCGCCGGGTATGTGCAGAATTTAAACGATTCGGATGGCAGTGTGACGATCATCGGGGCGGTGTCCCCGCAGGGAGGCGATTTTTCGGAGCCTGTCACACAGAATACCAAGCGTTTTGTGCGCTGTTTCCTCGCACTGGACAAATCACTTGCCTATGCAAGACATTATCCTGCGATCAACTGGCTGACCAGTTATTCAGAGTATATTCCTGATCTGGCGGCATGGTATGAGACGAATGTTGGCCCGACATTCGTGCAGTGTCGGAATGAGATCTTGAATCTTCTGACGATGGAAAATCGTCTGAATGAGATCGTAAAGCTGATTGGAAGTGATGTGCTTCCGGACGATCAGAAACTGGTGCTTGAGATTGCGCGTGTGATCCGGCTTGGATTTTTGCAGCAGAATGCATTCCACAAAGAGGACACCTATGTGCCGATGGAAAAACAGCTTCGCATGATGGAGATCATCCTTCATCTTTACGACCGCTGCAAGGCACTGATCGACCGGAACATGCCGATGGCGCTTCTTCGGGAAAGTGATATATTTGAGAAGATCATTTCCATTAAATATGATGTGGCAAATGACAAACTAGAGCAGCTAAACCTGTATGATGATAAGATCGAAGAATTTTATCAGCATCTGATGGCGGAAAATGCGTAAGGGGCGGTTGAACACAAAAATGTAGATTCGTGTGAAGAATAAGCTGCTCAGAAATGAGGATTGATATGGCGATTGAGTATCTTGGACTGAGTGAGATCAATGGACCACTGGTTGCAGTAGAAGGTGTAAGAGGCGCTTTCTATGATGAGATCGTGGAGTTGGTCGTGGAAGGAAAACAGAAAAAATTAGGGCGCATCGTGGAGATCAATAATGACTATGCGGTCGTTCAGGTGTTTGAGAGCACGGAGGAGATGTCCCTTTTAAATACGCATGCAAGGTTAACAGGCAGACCGCTGTGTGTGGGGCTGTCGGAGGAAATCTTAGGAAGAACATTCAACGGTCTGGGGCAGCCGATCGACGGGCTCGGCGCGGGGCACGCCGAGGGTGTGCGTGACGTCAACGGACAGCCGATGAATCCGTGCAGCAGGGAATATCCGAGAAACTATATCAGAACCGGTATCTCTGCGATCGATGGACTGACGACTTTGATCCGTGGACAGAAACTGCCGATCTTTTCAGGCAACGGTCTGCCGCATGATGAGCTTGCCGCCCAGATTGTGGAACAGGCCAGTCTTGGGGATGGCGAAAACGAGGACGAACCGTTTGCAGTCGTGTTTGCCGCGATGGGAGTCAAATATGATGTGGCGGAGTATTTTAAGCGCCGTTTTGCAGAATGTGGTGTAAGTGACCATGTTGCGATGTTTTTAAATCTCTCCAATGATCCGGTTGCAGAGCGTCTGATCACGCCGAAGGTGGCGCTGACAGCCGCCGAGTATCTCGCGTTTGAGAAAAATATGCATATCCTTGTAATACTGACCGATATGACTTCGTTTGCAGAGGCGATGCGTGAAGTTTCGGCGCAGAAGGGAGAGATCCCAAGCAGGAAAGGCTATCCGGGATATCTGTACAGTGAGTTTGCAGCACTTTATGAGAGAGCCGGGATCGTAAACGGTGCATCCGGTTCCGTCACACAGATTCCAATCCTGACAATGCCGAATGACGATATCACACATCCGATCCCGGATCTTACCGGATATATCACCGAGGGGCAGATCGTACTGGAACGTTCCCTTCACCAGAAAAATATTTATCCTCCGATCAATGTACTGCCGTCACTGTCGCGTCTGATGAAGGACGGTATCGGTGAAAAATATACCAGGGAAGACCATCAGGATCTTGCAAACCAGCTCTTTTCCTCCTATGCCCGTGTCGGCGAGGCGAGAGATCTTGCGAGTGTCATCGGCGAGGACGAGCTTTCTGATACCGATAAACAGTATCTGAAATTTGGTACAGCTTTTGAAAAAGAATTTATCGGGCAGGGAAAAGACGAAAACCGTTCGATGGCGGAAACGCTGGATATCGGCTGGGGGGGGCGGGGCCCCCCCCCCCCCGGGGGGGTAGGCATTGGAGGCTGCTGCATATCCTGCCGCGTGGAGAATTAGACCGTATTGATACAAAAATTCTTGAAAAGTACTGGGATTAGGAGGGGATGACGCATGGATCCGAATACGTTTCCGACGAAGGGAAACCTCATATTGGCAAAAAATGCGCTCGCATTGTCAAAACAGGGATTTGACCTGATGGATAAAAAAAGAAATATCCTGATCCGGGAACTGATGGAGTTGATCTCAGAGGCTTCGGATATCCAGAACCAGATCGATGAGACATTTTCCAATGCCTACCAGGCACTGCAGAAAGCCAACATCCAGATGGGAATCCATCAGGTAGAACAGATTGCAAAAGCGGTTCCGGTGGAGAACTCCATCCGTATCAAGCGGCGCAGTGTCATGGGAACAGAAATCCCAAAGGTAGAGTATGAGAAAAAGAAGCAGGCACCGGCATATTCTTTTTATCACACAAGAATGTCATTAGATGAGGCGTGCCAGCAGTTTGAAAAAGTAAAAGAATTAACGATCCGTCTTGCGGAGATCGAAAACTCTGCATACCGCCTTGCCTATAATATCAAAAAGACGCAGAAACGCGCGAATGCACTTTCGAACATTACAATTCCGAAGTATGAAAAACTGTCGCGTGAGATACAGGATTATCTGGAGGAAAAAGAGAGGGAAGAGTTCACAAGACAGAAAGTTGTAAAGAAAAACCGGATGAAAAATGCAGGTTCCGGGATGATGTCATAAGAATAATGAATGAAAAATAAGAAAGCCGAAAGCGGAATAAAGTGTCGCTTTCGGCTTTTATTCATGACAATAGAATGTTCGCGGAGCGTGCATTCTAGCCTAACATTTTATGAAAAAATGCTAGGTAGCAGATTATTTTTTGTAGGTGTCAGAAAACAGATCACGGTACCATTTCAGGGCAGCAATATAGGCATCATACACAGTCTGTGTGTCAAGGTTTTCCAGGATCATAAGCCGGGAAACTTCGGACCAGTTACCTGCCTCATATTGTTTGATGAAATATAAAGGTTCCGCAAAAATACCACTCTGACGGATGAGAGCATCTTCGATATCGCGTGAAACTTTGACAAGGGATAATGCTTCCTCCATTGGTTTATCGAGGATGATATCAAGCACGGAAAACAGTCCGGTTAAGAACAGTTCGGAAGCTTTGCCGCCAAGCTCAAAGGCAGGGGCAAGATTTTCTGCAAACTTTGCACGCAACAGGGATAAACGCGTAAGCTCGTTTGGCTTGTCGGAACACAACTGATTGACAACGGCGGTGTTGATCCAGCGTTTCAGTTCTTTCTGTCCAAGCATGGCAGCTGCGTGCCGGATGGAAGTGATCTCCGAGTTGACAGCCATATGATTGACCATGCGAAGCAGTGAGATGACAAGAGCGGTGTCATGACCGATGATATCTGCCGCTTTGGTGAGGTCAAAGTCCTCTGTATTAACCAGATTCATAAGTTCAATGTAATTGATCTTTAACGGAGCTACGTCATGGTTTCCCTTTGTGACAGGGAGTCTGTAAAAACTTCCCTCATATAAAGTGCAGCTCTTATCCTGACAGATTGCATCAAATGTCTCTGTTTTGGTTATATTTGAAGCACAGAGCCTGATGTTTGGATAAACTTTATTGAAATAAATATGTGCTTTGCTGATGTCAATCTCTTCACAGTCTAACATGACATAATCCATCAGTACGAGCAGATCATGATAAGCTTCATAACTTGATACAGGAAGCTTACGGATGGCAAATCGGTATCCCATCTTTTTCAGTGCTTTTACACGGTCAATATACATTGGTGTGCATGGGATATTCCCTTTTAACAGCAATACGAAAAACTCGTGCGGCAGGCCACACTGGGAAGGAATATCGGAAAAAATCGATATTTCATTTACCGGAACAAAGATTTCTTTTGCCGGGGAAAGAGTTTCAAGTCCCATATTTAAGATCAGTTCAAATCCTTCAATCTGGGCGGCGCCATCATTGCTTCCGCTTCCTAAAAGATTCGGGTGAAGCAGAAAATTTGCTTTCTGTGTATACAGAGAATATGCGCTGACTTTTATGTTTTCATCAAATAGAGGTATTAATGTAACCAGCATAGGCGTTCTCCTTATAGCATGGAATCTTTTGTGAAGAAACCATGTG
>OGRM01002164.1_pt1 | contig 10212 bp, 7 predicted proteins | sample 1553491 | NCBI WGS metagenome assembly OGRM01 (sample SAMEA2580110, study PRJEB22360) | human gut metagenome | biome: human gut; feature: human-associated habitat; material: faeces | place: Denmark | collected 2008/2010
AGTTGGATCTGGCAGCCATTATCGGTACCGCAGGTATTTTCTCCACTTTCTTCGGTCTGATGTTCGGCAGCATCTTCGGTTTTGAAGATGTGATCCCCGCGCTCTGGCTGCGTCCGGTGGAGGCGATGTCCAATCTGCCGTTCCTTGGTACGTTAAATACGGTATTTGTCGTTGCAATCGCTTTCGGTATGTTCCTGATCCTGATTACAATGATCTTCCATATCATCAACGCTGTCCGCATGAAAGATGTGGAAGGCATCTGGTTTGACCAGAACGCCGTGGCAGGACTGGTGTTCTACGGTTCTCTGGTTGCTGTGATCTTCCTGTTTATGACAGGTCACACACTTCCCGCAGGTGCGGTTCTCGGCGTGATGTTCGGTATTCCGTTAGTGATCATCATGCTGAAGGAGCCTCTGGCAAGAATGGCGAAAAAAGAAAGTCCCGTCATCGAAGGAAGCAAGGGCATGTATTTTGTACAGAGCTTTTTTGAACTCTTTGAAGTCATATTTTGCAGTCGTCCACTTTCCATAATCTCCGCATCCACTCTCCACATGCTCGAATTGGAATACCATGTTCAATTCATTTCGGTCGTCACCCGCATATTTCTGTGCTTCTTCAATTGTAACTCCAGCTGTTTCACCAACTGTCATGATATCATATTTTGAAAGAACTTTTTGATTCATTTCCTGAAGGAATTCGTGGACCCTTGGACCATGTACACAATATGGTCCAAAGTCTCCATAAAGACCGTTATTCATTTCTCCGTCCGGAAATCTCTGATCTTTGGAAATCATACTGATAACATCCATACGGAAACCATCAATTCCTTTTTCACACCAGAATTTCATCATATCATAAACTTCCTGGCGTACTTTTTCATTTTCCCAATTGAGATCCGGCTGTTTTTTTGAAAACAGATGCAGATAATACATCTGAGTTTGCGGATCATATTCCCATGCAGAACCGCCAAATGCTCCGCCCCAGTTATTAGGTTCTTTTCCGTTTACCGGATCTTTCCAGATATAATAATCACGATATGGATTATCTTTTGACTTGCGGCTTTCAATAAACCAGTTATGTTCATCCGATGTATGATTGACTACAAGATCCATCAGAATCCTGATGGATCTTTTGTGTGCTTCACACAACAATTCCTCGTAATCCTCCATCGTTCCATATTCTTCATAAATTCTGCGGTAATCAGAAATATCGTAACCATTATCGTCTTGAGGTGATTCCAGCATCGGAGAAATCCATAACACATTTACCCCAAGTTCTTTAAGGTAATCGAGTTTCTGTATGATTCCTCTGATATCTCCCACGCCATCACCGTTACTGTCTTTAAAACTCTTAGGATATATCTGATATACTACACTTTCTTTCCACCATTTTTTCTCCATGCCAAATCTCCTCGTTTATAATTGTTTAGTATTATTTAACCGCTCCTGTAACAACACTATTCATGATACCCCATACATCTTAGCAAAATCAAGAGGTTTCTCGCGAAACTATAAAAGACAACAAAGTTTATTTCCTGCTTTTATACAGTCTGCACAAAAACAACCAGACCATTCCACCGGCTTACCTGTATACATGCAAAGTTGAAAAAAGGATCCTGTCATTCCCTGACAGAATCCCTCTTTACCAGATAGACTGGATTTTTTATATTTAATTCGTCCAATGTCTCTCCCTGAATTAATTTCAGCAGACGTTTCAGCGCCACATGCGCCTTTTGCGGAACATCCTGATGAACCGTTGTCAGTTTCGGTCGAACCATACTTGCGTAGACACTGTCATCATATCCTGTAACAGAAATCTGCTCCGGAACCATGATTCCTTCGTCAAAAAAGAAATTTATTGCTTCTATCGCATTATAATCTGAGGAAAACGCAAGTGCTTTTGCTTCTAAAAAACGTGGGAGAAGCTCTCTGTATTTTCTGAGACGCAATCTTTTTTCACCCGGAATAATTATATATCGGGAACGACTGCAGAATCCCCCCGATTTTTCCATCGCCTGTTTGAATCCCATCCACCGATAGTAATCACTGTCTCTCTCCGTTTCCGCAACAAACAATGCTTTCTTATATCCACAGGAATACAGGTATTCTCCGATCTGATACCCTCCCGAATAATCATCTATACCGACATTCTGGAACGTATAAGCACCTTCCGGATAAGCATCGATCAGAATCATTTTCTTGTTTAATCTGCGCGAAAGACTGCGATACTGTTCTTCATTGTAGCCAAGGATAAGCAATCCCTCTACATTCCATTTTGAGGCAATATCCACTACATTCTGAATACTTTCACCGCCAATAAGCATAACATAATATCCATTTTCTTCCATTTCCATCTGAATCGTTCCGATCAGTTCTCCCACAAATGGATCCTGAAGTGACTGCATACCATGGGCATAAGAAAATCCGAGTACTACACCTATAATTCTGGAACCATGGCCGGAAAGCATCACGGAACCCATATGCGGAACATAGTTCTGTTCTTTAAGAATAGTCGTGATTTTATCAATCGTTTTCTGGGAAACTCTTTTGGTATTGCCATTTATAACATTAGATACCGTAGTACGGCTGACACCTGCCATTTCTGCAATATCCTGAAGCCGAATCATAAAATCTTCCTCCTTGTCTTTACAACATCACCTTATGATATGCACATCCCATCTTTTCCAGCATTTCCATCTCCCGCTTCTGACAGCTGAATATAATTACCTGCCGCTTACTGTCTTTCAGCCAGCGAAGGGTCTGCGCAAGTCTACTGTCGTCATAATAGCCGAATGTATCATCCAGGATCACCGGACATTCTTCCTCGTGGAGAATTTTTGTTGCGGCCATCCGGATTGCAAAATAAATCTGTTCCAGAGTTCCACGGCTTACCTGATCCATGGATATCTTTTTTCCATTACTCATAAGCTGCACATGCAGATTTTCGTCTACCCAGAGTTTGTTATATTTTCCATCTGTGATGGCATCCATGATTGCAGATACTTCTGTATTCATAAGATCGCTTGTCCGACTCTGCATCTGTGCGGCAAGTCTGGTCAACTGTTCCATAGCAAGTTCAACACCCTGCTTGTTTTTTAATCGCTCTATCTCTTCACTGTTCATCTCATCGAACTCGCCGACTCGTTCCTGCAGATTTTCATACAACACTTCTTTTTCATGATAGGTTTCCTGTACTTTTGCAAGCTTTCCTTTCTGCCTCTCATAATCTGCCTTGAGAGAAATGCCCTGTTCTTTTATCTCCTGTAATCTGGCTTTCTTTTTCTTCTTTCCATCTTTCAGACAATTCCAGACATACAGCCCTTCAGCCAGTGCCACCACGATTGCCACAAGAAAATTCCACGGCTTATGAAAAAGCAGAAAAGTCACAAAAAATGCCCCCAGCATACTCACTGCCTCCAGTGGATGAATCCTCCACCCGGCAAAATATCCTGCTGCCTCTTCCCGTTTCTTCCGCTTTTTATCTTCATTTACCCAGCTTTCCCATTCTCTGCGTTTCTCTTCACAGCTTCTTTTCAGTTGTTCCGCTTCATTTTCTAACTGATGCAGATCCCGCCAGACATAGGATGCCTCCATCTCTGCCCGCTCTTTCTTTTCGCTGATCAGCTGCCTCTTTTCACGTTCTTCTTTTTCCAGCTCTTTTTTCCGCTCTTTTAAAAGGGCAAGCGCCCCTTCGAGGTCAATCTCGCTGTTCCCGGTTGCATAATAATTTGCCGCATAATTCTTCAGCTCCGCCGCCAGTATTTCTCCGGTCTGTACCCGGAGCTGTCCTATCGAAACTGTATTTTCATAATCACTTTCTGTCATACCACCTAACAGAATTTCCAGATCCCCATGCTCAAGTGACAATTCTTCTCCATCATCTTCACAGATCAGAGAGCCGCCTTTCGCATACCGATCGAAATTCCGTTCCAGGCGAAATCTCCGGTCACCGCAGGTAAACCGCAGGATTCCTGCGTAAAAGTTTGGATTCTCCCAAGGCTCATAGGTACGGAATGTATCTGTTGCGGCGGCACGCCCGCGCTTTCTTTCCATTCCAAAAAGCATTCCCTTCAGAAAGGTATGCAGCGTTGTTTTTCCCGATTCGTTTTCTCCGTAAATAATATTGATCCCATCCGTAAGCAGGATCTGCTTATTCGTGAACTTACCGAAATTCTTCAGGATCAGTTCTGTTATCTTCATAATTTGCTCCCCTTTGCCTCCAGCATGGCCTGTACTCCCTCAGCCAATGCGATTGACTCCACACTGTCATCCTTTGCTTCTGCAAAACTTTCTATGTACCAGCCCAGAAGATTTCCTGCATTTTGTTTTTTCAACTTTTCATAATCATATGCCGGCTTTGTTTCATCCAGGATTTCGACAATATTTCCATAGGAATCCATCCGGTCGGTATCATAGATCATATCCGGATCCCGAAATCCCCGCAGAATGATTTTATAAATGTTCTGTATACCTCTTTCCTGTATGGCAAGGGAAATTTTTTCTTTCATTTCCCGTCCGGTCATCTCTCTTCCTGCTTCTACTTCCATATGCACATATTCTCTGGATGCAAAAGGAATAAATTCCGTCCGGGTTCTTCCATTTTTAATCTCCCCTTTGATATAACCATGCTTCCCGGTGTCATTTTTATCTGTAGGCTCCAGGGATCCTGCGTAATACATCCGGTCCTTTGCAAGCTCTGCCGGAAGATGAATGTGCCCAAGAGCAATATAATCATATCCCAGCTTCAGTAATTCGTTTTTTCGGAACGGGATATGCTTTTCATCGCCGCCATGGGCCAGAAGGATGGAGGCTATTCCTCTTTTTTCCGGAAGGATTTTCTCATAAAGCGTTTCTGTGATCTCCCGTTCCTCATAGCTGAGTCCGTATATGCGGACCCCAAGCTCTTTAAATTCCATACAGGCAGGTTTCTGAGACAAAAACATGTGCACCGGTCCCTGCCATTTATAATTCCGGTAATAGGACGTACTTTTCAGGTAATCATGGTTGCCCGCCATCAGCACGACCTGTGTATGTGTCAGTCTGGAAAATAAATAATCCAGTTCCTTCAGCTCTCTTAAAAGCGGCTGTCTGTGAAACAGATCCCCTGCGATCAGAAGAAGATCTGTCTGTTCTTCTTCACAGATATTTAAAAGACGCTCAAAGCTATTCCACAGTTCTTCCGGCCGCTTTGCGGTGTAAGAACTTCCTGCGTCCGGCTCTGCCCCCAGATGAACGTCCGCTGTGTGTATGAATTTCATTACTTTCTACTCCTCCTTTAAGGGGAAGTGTCACGATAAAACGTGTCTTTCCCCCACTGCTCTCGGCAATGATCTGTCCCTTATGCAGCTCTACAATCTCTTTTGCAATGGCAAGCCCCAGTCCCGCTCCTCCGGTACTGCTGGATCTCGCCGCATCCGCGCGATAAAATTTATCAAAGATCCTCTTCAGGCTCTCTTCAGGTATCGTATCTCCTTCATTTTCAAAACAGATTCTTACCTGGTTCTCCTCCTTGGCAGCCTGGATCAGAAGCACACTTTTCTCCCGGCAGTATGCTATGGCATTTCGCAGAATATTATCAAAAACCCTGGCAAGCTTATCCGGATCTCCCTCGATCAGGATCTCTTCCTCTGCTTCCATCTTGCAGGTCAGCATCTTCTCCTGAAGTACCCCATAGAGTTCGTCTGCAATCTGTTCCAGCATCATGGTCAGATCAATATCTACCTTATCCAGTTCAATATCCTGCAGATTCAGCTTTATACTTTCAAAAAACTCTTTCAAAAGATCCCCCAGTCGATTCGCCTTCTCCAGAGATATCTGCGTATATTTGGCGCGCTCCTCTGCCGGCATCTCCGGATGAGAATCCAGCATACTCAGATACGCCACCACAGAAGTAAGCGGTGTTTTTAAATCATGTGCCAGAAAAAGCAGGATATCATTTTTCCTCTGCTCAAGCTTTTCTGCCTCTTCCTCCTGGCTCCTTAATGTCTCTTTAATCTCATTGAGGCGATCCTCGATTGGTTTTAACTCCGTAATCAGCCGGATTGGCTGGTCAGACGCTGAAATAATATTTTCAATCCCATCTTCTACCTGTTCCAGATAGCGCGTCATTTTTGAAAGTGCCACATAAAAAAACAACGAAAATAAAAGTAAAAAACCGAGGATCATAAAGAACACTTTATTATTGCCGATCCACTGCCAATACAAAGATGTTGCGGTCTCTTCACTCACATGAAAAGCTTCCAATATTCGCAAAAAGCCATTGGCAAAGCTGTCATTATAAATACCATCGATAAAATACTCCAGAATAAATCTGCCAACCAGCACCGTCAGGGCCGTAATAAAAACCGTCTGAAGCAATATGCTCAGTTTTAATTTTCTGTAATTATTCTTCAATTTTGTATCCCACTCCCCAGACAGTCTTGATAAGATCTGATTTTCCAGTCGGTTTACTCAATTTCTCACGCAGATGCCGGATATGTACCATCACCGTATTGTTGCTGTTCTTCAGATACTCTTCATGCCAGACCTCTTCAAATAATCTTTGTGAGCTGATCACCTTTCCGCGATTCTCACAAAGAATCCACAGAATCTCAAATTCCGTCGGTGTCAGCGGAAGAGACTGCTCATTATAGATGCATTCATGGGATTCTTTATTTAACAAGAGTCCTGCAAAATCAATGATATTCTCAGAATCACTTTTCTTACCATCGTTGTACTGCGTGTATCTGCGCATCTGTGCTTTCACTCTCGCTACCAGCTCCAGCGGGTTGAATGGTTTCGGAATATAGTCGTCAGCCCCCATCGTAAGCCCGGTGATCTTGTCCCGGTACTCCGTCTTCGCGGTCAACATAATCACCGGAAATGTGTATTTCTCACGTATCTTTCTCAGAATCGTGAAACCGTCAATATCCGGCAGCATCACATCCAGGATCGCCAGATCCACATTTGTCTTCTCAATACATTCCAATGCTTCCTGCCCTGTGTAAAATTTCAAAACATGGTATTCATTTTGCAGATATAATTCTACGACATCCGCAATTTCTTTTTCATCATCTACAACTAAAATATTCATATTTCACTTTTCCTTTCCGTATATAGAAAGATTTGCGTATAAAACAGCAGACCGGAAAACACACCCTTTTGATGCAGTTCCCGGTCCCCTTTTTCTTCATTCTTCTTTTTTACAGTTCGCAGTTATTCACAGTTCTTGGGAACGGAATTACGTCACGAATGTTGGACATTCCTGTAAGATACATGATGCATCTCTCAAATCCAAGTCCGAATCCTGCATGTCTTGTAGATCCGTACTTTCTCAGATCCAGATAGAATCCGTAATCTTCTTCCTTAAGTCCAAGCTCTTTCATTCTTGCAACAAGCTTATCGTAGTCGTCCTCTCTCTGGCTTCCTCCGATGATCTCACCGATTCCAGGAACCAGACAGTCAACTGCTGCTACGGTCTTGTTATCATCATTCATCTTCATGTAAAAAGCTTTGATCTCCTTCGGATAATCGGTAACGAATACCGGACGTTTGTAGATCTCTTCTGTCAGATAACGTTCATGCTCTGTCTGCAGATCTGCTCCCCATGATACTTTGTATTCAAATTTGTCATTGTGCTTTTCAAGGATTTCAATTGCTTCTGTATAAGTAACTCTTGCGAAATCAGAATTTACAACGTTGTTCAGACGGTCGATCAGTCCTTTGTCTACGAAAGAATTGAAGAAATTCATCTCTTCCGGAGCGTTTTCCATCACATAGCGGATAACATATTTCAGCATGTTTTCTGCAAGGATCATGTCATCTTCCAGATCTGCAAATGCGATCTCCGGCTCGATCATCCAGAACTCTGCTGCATGTCTGGTCGTGTTGGAATTTTCTGCACGGAAGGTCGGGCCAAATGTATAGATGTTCTTAAATGCCATCGCATATGTCTCACCGTTTAACTGTCCACTTACGGTAAGATTGGTCGGCTTATTAAAGAAATCCTTCGTATAATCTACCGTTCCATCCGGATTTTTCGGAAGATTGTTCATATCCAGTGTCGTTACCTGGAACATTTCTCCCGCACCTTCACAGTCACTTCCTGTGATCAGTGGTGTGTGTACATAAACAAAATCTCTCTCCTGGAAAAATTTATGAATTGCATATGCAATCAGGGAACGCACACGGAAAACTGCCTCAAACGTGTTTGTTCTTGGTCTTAAATGGGAGATCGTTCTTAAATACTCAAAACTGTGTTTCTTTTTCTGCAGCGGATAATCCGGTGTGGAAACACCCTCGATCTCGATTTTCTCTGCCTGGATTTCAAACGGCTGCTTGGTTCCAGGTGTTGCAACAAGCTTACCTGTCACGATGATCGCTGCACCGACATTTAACTTTTCAACATCATCAAAGTTCTCTAAAACATTGGAATATACGACCTGAACCGGTTCGAAAAATGTTCCGTCGTTCACCACGATAAATCCAAAATTTTTGGAATTACGGATGCTCCGCACCCATCCACCGATCGTCACGGTCTGATCCACATATTCTTCCTGTTTCCGGAATAAATCCCTTACATTTACCATATCCATAATTGAATCCTCCAATCCCCATCTCTTTGGTCTTCTTTTGGGATATTTATTTGATTAATTTGCTGTTTCTGTCTCGGCAGCGTCGACAGCTTCCTGCGGTTCTGCACTCTCTGTGCCCTCAGTACTCTCTGTCTCCGCCGGAGCTTCCACAGTCACATCCGCATTATCTTTGACAGACTGCAATGCAAGATTATCAACATAGACCTGTCTTAAATATTTTTCACCATAAGCTGCATCACCGTAGCCATAGTTCTTATATAAATCGTCTTCAGATGACAGACTGTTATTGCTCATCAGAGTCTGCACATAAGAAGAAAATCCGTCCTCGTCAAGCTCGGTGCCCTCTTTTGCTGCGATCGCACCTGTGATAAACTCCATGGAAATATTTTTCTCCATGCCTGATTTCCACTCCTGACGCACCTCATCAAGTGTCATGTTGTACTGGCTGCTGACGTAATCCTCAAGTTTGGATGCATCCCCATCACAGTAATTCTGTACATACTGTTTCTCATAATCATTGACACGGGCTGTCAGATAATCTTCCGGGATATCCACTTTACAATTTTCTAACAGGTACTCCTGCACTGCTGTGTAAGTGTCACTGTCCTTATTGCTGCTGGCCTGATTTTCAAGGAATGATTTAATCTGTGCATACATATCATCTACTGTGTCAGCCTGAAACTGTTTCTGCGCAAAATCGTCATCCACATCATCGAGTGTCATCTCTTTCTGGATTGAGTTGACGGTAAATGTGAATACAACCTGTTTTCCGGCAAGGTCTGCATTGCCATAGTTATCCGGGAATGTCACATCGCTGTCAATAACATCACCGACAGATGCACCTTTCAGATCATCTGTAAAGCCGTCAATAAAGGAGCTTGACTGGCTTCCTGCGGAACAGTTATTGTCCACATCGATATTCTGATCCTCGGCACTTCCATTATCAAATGCCACTCCGTCTAATTTTCCAACATAGTCCACGTTTACGATATCACCATCTCCAACGGTTGTTTTGGTATCATCTGCAACGTAGAACGGTCCGTAATAAGAAAACATCTGCTCAAAATAATCTTTTGCATCCTGGTCATCCACATCATAATCGCCTGTGATCGTAACCGGAACCTTGCTGTAATCACAGAGTGTCACATAATCGGAAGGATCCAGATCATAAGAAGGACTCTCATATTCCACTGTTTCTGTTCCTTCTGCTGTTTCCGTGCCGTTTACTGATTCTGCAGCCTCTGTCCCCTCTGCGGTATCATTCTTCTTCCCGCCGCATCCGAGTGCAGTGACTGCCATCATCGTACAAAGCATTAATACTACTACTTTTTTCTTCATAATTATAATTACCTTTCTAATCCTTTAAGACAAGCTTTTCCGTCTAACTTTAATAACATACCACAATTTCTGCAAAAATAAAAGTATGTTTGACAAAAGTTATCGTATATGATAGTTTTTTGAAAAAGGGGAAGAACTGGGGAAGACGATTGAAATTAAAGGTGAGCCATTTGTTGTTGTCGGAGTTGTAAAGAAATCAGATGAATATGAGCCGGTCATTAACAGCATTGAAGAATATTATACTTATTACAATGATGAAAGTGGAATTGTAATGATTACAGACAGTGTCTGGCCAGTGGTAT
>OGRM01002165.1_pt1 | contig 10205 bp, 6 predicted proteins | sample 1553491 | NCBI WGS metagenome assembly OGRM01 (sample SAMEA2580110, study PRJEB22360) | human gut metagenome | biome: human gut; feature: human-associated habitat; material: faeces | place: Denmark | collected 2008/2010
GAGGCTTCTAAGCCTCCCTTAGAAGGGAAGGTCGTCAACCTGTGCGGGCGAGGATGCGTAGGACGGCTCCTCGACGATGGGCGGCATGTCGGGCATCGGGGCCGCCGCGGCCTCCTGTTTGGGTTGCAGACGCCATGCGCGGATGTCGGTGTACCAGCGGCCGTTGTATTCGCGCGACTCGATGTTGACCGAGACGTTGTAGGTCGAGCCCTCTTTCAGACGGGCCACGTCTTCGGGCTTGTTGAAGAACGTAACGCAGATTTTGCGTGTGAAAGAGCCTTCGTTCATTTCGAAAACCACATCCTGACGCTGCCACTCACCGCGTGCCGACGTTCCCTTCGTCACGGGCAGTATTTTGTAAACGGTTCCTTCGAATTCCATAGTGTAAATAGGGTTTGTTTGCGACAAAGGTAGCAATTTTCCGGGACATTCGGAGCCTTTCCCGCGGAAAAAACGCCTGACGTCCGAAGATCGGCGGATACGGCGTTTCTGTCCCGGAACCGCGGCGTGCACCCCGTTCCGGTCGGCTCCGTCGGAGGTTCGGCCCTTTCTTTTTGCTGCCTGTTACAGTGGTCTGCGGCCCGTAATCCGTATAAAAAAGCAGGGTCCGGTTTGCTTTTTTTGCTTTTTTTGAATTATCTTTGGTGCTGTAATGATATTTTTTATTTGTCGGAGCGTTCTGCCGGGCTGTCCGGTTTCGGCTGCGTCCGGCGTGTTGGCACCTTTGTCCATGATGAAAAAACTACTGCTTTTTGTTGCGCTTCTCGGCCTTGCGCTGCCCCTGCGGGCGCAGGACGACAAGGCGCTGGCCGCCGCCGCTGCGAAGGCCGACCTGAAACTGATGTCGTTCAACATCCGCTATTACAAGCCCGGCGCCGACGGCGACAACGGCTGGGTTGCGCGGCGCACCGCCTGTCTGGAGATGATCCGTGCGGAATCGCCCGACGTCATCGGCTTCCAGGAGGCGCACCGGCCGCAGATCGACTATCTGAAGGTGAACCTCCCCGAATACGCCGAGGTCGACATGGGACGCGACGCCGCGACCGACATCGAGAAGAAACCCGACGGCGGCGAGCATCTGATGATCATGTACCGCCGTTCGAAATACATCCTGCTCGACAGCGGGTTTTTCTGGATCAGCCCCACGCCCGAATGCCCTTCGCGGGGCTGGGACGCCATGTGCCGCCGCGTCACGGTGTGGGTGCAGCTCAAGGACCGGAAAACCGGAAAGGAGTTCTTCTATTTCGACACCCATTTCGATCATATCGGCAAGCAGGCCCGCGCCGAATCGGCCCGGATGATGGTCGCCCGGATGAAGCGGATCGCCGGTGAGAAGGCCGCCGTCTTTCTCTCGGGAGACCTGAATACGACCTACGACAACGCCCTGCTCGACCCGCTGAAGGCGTGGATGCAGTCGGCGCGCCATGCGGCCCCGGTGACCGACGAACTGCCGACGTTCAACGACTTCGGCAAGCGTTCGCTGTGGATCGACTTCATTTTCGCCCGCAACGCCCGTGCGCTGGCCTACCGGACCCTTGTCGATTCCGGGCGTTACGGCGTTCCGTTCCTCTCGGACCACAATCCCGTTTACGCGCTCTACAAACTCTGAATCCGCCGGACGGCCGACAAACCCGGATACAACCAAATTCCGATACCATGAAGAACCTTTCCCTCGTTTTCCGCAGCCTCGCGCTGCCCGTGCTGCTGCTGACGCTGAACGCCGCCGGTGCGCAGGAGAAGCAACCGCTCCGTTACGTCGATGCCGCGACGCTGACCGTCATCGGCAAGAGCATGCCCACACCCAAACTGTTCCAGCGGGTCGACACCGCCCGTTACGAACTCTGGCAGCCCGTGAAGAACTACTCGGCCTTCTCCACCGGACTGGCCGTCGTTTTCCGCACCGACAGCCGGACGATCCGCGCCCGGTGGAAAACCGGCGGATACGGATTGGGCCACAACATGACCGCCATCGCCCGCAAGGGTCTCGATCTCTACATCGAGCGCGACGGGCAGTGGGTCTACGCCGGTTTCGGCTGGCCCAAGGGCGACAACCACGACAGCGCGCTGGTCGAGTATATGGACGAGGGCGAAAAGACCTGTCTGGTCTACCTGCCCCTGTGGGACGAGGTGCTTTCGCTGGAACTGGGCATCGACGGCGATAGCCGCATCGAGGCCGTTCCGAACCCCTTCCGCCACCGGATCGTGGTGCTCGGGTCGAGCATCACCCACGGCGCTTCGGCCGGGCGTCCCGGCATGACCTGGACGGCGCGGCTGGCCCGCCGGATGGGACTCGATTTCCTGAATCTCGGTTACAGCGGGCAATGCAAGCTGCAACCCGAATTCGCGCGGATGCTGGCCGAGATGGATGCCGACGCCTTTGTTTTCGACGCCTTCTCCAACCCGAGCGCCGGGGAGATCGAGGAGCGGCTCGACGCCTTCGTGGCGACCGTCCGCAAGGCGCATCCCTCGACGCCGCTGATCTTCATTCAGACCGAGGTCCGCGAGACCGTGAATTTCAACCTCCGGGCGCGGAAATTCGAATCCGACAAGCGCGCCGCCGCCGAAGCGGGCATCCGGCGGCTGATGAAGGACGACCGGAACATCTACTTCATCGACTCCCGGGGGATGATCGGCACGGACCACCTCGGGACGGTCGACGGTTCGCACCCCTCCGACCAGGGTTTCATGTACATGACCCGCCATCTCGAACCGCAGTTGCGCAAGATTTTCCGGAAATACGGAATCCGCTGATCCGCAGACCGGCAGGGCCGCAGCTTTCGGGCTGCGGCTTTTTCGTTTTTTGGGGCAGGAGGTTGCAAATCTGAAATTAATGCTATCTTTGCTTCCGGTATGACCGAAGATTTCATTCAGGAAAACGAGGATCGGGAACTGTTCCGGCGGATCAAGCAGGGGAGCGAGGAGGCTTTCCGGGTGGTTTACGGGAAGTATCACCGGATACTCTATGCCGTGGCCCTGAAGATGCTGAAGGACCGTTCCGCGGCCGAGAACGCCGTGCAGCACGTCTTCGTGAAACTTTGGATCGGGCGGCAGGAGATGACCGTCATGCTGAGCCTGCGGAACTACCTCTACACGATGACCCGCAACTACATCCTCAATTACCTGCGCAGCCGCAATACCGAGCTGGTGCACAGCTACCGCCTGGCGCAGCTCATTCCCGAGGCTTCGGACCCGCTCGACGCGCAGATCGAGCGCGAGGATCTTTTGCAGATGCTCGATACGGTGATCGCGGGGCTTCCGACCCAGAAGCGGCAGGTCATGTACCTGCGCAAGGCGGGCTATTCGAACCCCGAGATCGCCGAAATGCTCAATCTTTCGGTCAACACCGTCCGTTCGCACTACCAGGAGGGCGTCAAACTCCTGAAGAGCCGTTTCGGCCATATCGTCCTGCTTATCGTCATCCTGCAAACTTTATTTTTATGAACAGACCTTCGGAAGAACTTTTGCATAAGACGCTCGAAAACCGCGCCACCGCCGCCGAGGCCGCTTCGGTCGCCCAGGGGCTCCCCAGGTACATGCCCGCCGTTGCGGGCCGGGCGGGGCCCAGCCGCTACATCGGCCGCGACTTCGACCGGCAGGAGTCCTGCGGCGACTACGAGCGGGAGGAGGTCGCCTCGGAGCGCATCTTCGCGCGGATCAAAACCGCCCTCACGCGCAGCCGGCGCCGCCGCATTCTTTTTCGCGTCGCCGCCGTCGTGATTCCCGTCGCGCTGGTGCTGGGCGTCGCCCTGCGTCTCGACCGTCAGGTAGGGGGCATCTTTTCGGATGCGGAGTACGGCGAATTCGTCGTCGACCGGGGGCGGCGTACGCAGTGCCTGTTTCAGGACGGCACGGTCGCCCACCTCAATTCCGAGTCGAAAATCCACTATCCCGTGAAGTTCGGGCTTTTCGAGCGCCGCATCCGGCTCGAAGGCGAAGCCTACTTCGAGGTGACCCACAATCCCCGGCGGCCGTTCGTCGTGGAGTTCGAGGGCGGAGAGATCCAGGTGCTCGGCACGTCGTTCAACGTCAAGGCCTACCGCGACGACGACATCGTCGCCGTAACGCTCGACGAGGGGCGCGTGGTGCTCGACGACCGTCGCGGCGGTCGTTTCGAGCTGTCGCCCTCCGAACAGCTGCTCTACGACCGCCGCTCGGGCGAGGGGCGGATCGTCCGCGGAGCCGACGCCATGCGTTATTCGATCTGGAAGGACGACGTGATCTCGTTCCGCGACACGCCCCTTGCAGAGGTGCTCGAAACCCTTTCGCGGTGGTACGACGTGCGCTTCGAAACCGACGGACAGCCCGATCGCCCCATATCCTACACCTTTGCGACCGACAATACGCTGCTGGATAATGTTTTGCGTGAAATGGAACTGATCTCTCCGGTGCGTTTCGAACGCACCAAAACAGAAATAAAGGTAAGTTTCAGATAAAAAAAAGAGTTTCGGCTCATCGTTTTTTCCCGTTTGCGTGTCTATTCTGTGAAAAGCGCGCAAACGGGCTTTTTAGTAAACAACTACCTAAACTAATCTGTATGAAACGAATCAGACTACTCTTTCTGATGCTGCTTTGTGTAGCCGGGACGGCCCTGACGGCCCGGGCGCAGAAAGTGACGTTGAATTTCCGGAATGCCAAGCTCGAACAGGTGTTCGGGCGGATTACCGAGCAGACGGGCTACACGTTCTACTATGCGCGTCCGACGGTCAATCCCGACAAGGTTGTCAGCATCGCCGTCGCGGATGTCGACGTGCGTGCGGCGCTGAAACAGCTGCTGGCGGACGACAAGGTCGAAATCGAGATCCGCGACGGCAAGATTTACCTTTCCCCCCCCCGGCAGAGTGCCGCTGTGCCGCAATCCGTTAAGGGCGTCGTCCGGGATGCCGCGGGCCAGCCCGTTGTCGGGGCCGCGGTGATCGTCAAGGGAACCACCCGCGGCGTGAGTTCCGGGACCGACGGCTCGTTCTCGTTCGAGGGTCTGGCTGACGGCGCCGTGCTGCAAGTCTCGGCGCTGGGCTACGCCTCTGCCGAAATCCCGGTCGGCAACCGTTCGTTCGTCACCGTGGAGCTGAAGGAGGACGCCACGCTCGTCGACGAGGTGGTGGTCGTGGGCTACGGCACGCAGAAGAAGGCCAACCTGACGGGCGCCGTCGACCAGGTCTCCTCGGAACTTCTGGAGAACCGTCCCGTGGCCAACGTCACGCAGATGTTGCAGGGCGCCGTGCCCAACCTCAATATTTCGCTGGCCGACGGCAAGCCCAACCGCTCGGCGTCGTACAACATTCGCGGCAAAACGTCGATCGGCGCGGGCGGATCGGCTCTGGTGCTGATCGACGGCGTCGAGGGCGACCCCGCGATGCTCAACCCCAACGACATCGAGTCGGTCTCGGTGCTCAAGGACGCAGCTTCGGCCGCCATCTACGGTTCGCGCGCACCCTACGGCGTGGTGCTCATCACCACCAAGGACCCGGGCAAACTCACCGACAAGTTCACGATCAACTACACGGGCAACGTCTCCATCCAGCAGCCCACGGCCATTCCCGACGTCGTGGACGACGGTTACGTCTATTCGCGCCTCTTCTACGACGCATGGTACAACTACCGCTTCAACGAGCCGACGGGCTTCAACAACTCGCAGGACTTTTCGCGTGCGTGGCTCGACACCTTCCGCCAGCGCAAACTCGCGGGCAACAAGCTCGAAACGACGGTCGAACCCGACGGCAAGTATGTCTACTACGGCAATACGGACTACTACGACGCACTTTACAAGGATACGGTGATCGCCCAGACGCACAACATCTCGGTCAGCGGTTCGAACGGCAAGATCAGCCACTACCTTTCGGGGCGTCTGTACGACTACAACGGCCTGTTCAACTTCACGCCCGACACCTACCGCACGATGAACCTCCGTTCGAAGGTCTCCTCGCAGGTGTTCAAATGGCTGAAGATCAGCAATAACTTCGACTATACGCACGACCACTACCGTCAGCCGATGGGTTATTCGAAGGAGGGCGGAGGCGTGCTGTGGCGTTCGCTCAACGACCAGGGGCACCCTTCGTCGCCGATCTTCAATCCCGACGGTACGCTCACCAAGTCGGGCGCCTACGCCATCGGCGGCCTGGTGACGGGCAACAACTGGCTCGACCGCACGACCAAGACGCTCAAGAACACCACCACGCTCAACGTCACGATGCTGGAGAACCGCCTGCGCCTGACGGGCGACTTCTCGTTCCGCACCAAGGACTACACCGAGACTAAAAAGACCACGGCCATTCCTTACAGCGCCTACGAGGGCGAAATCGTCTACCTCGGCACGCCCGAGACCGACGACGTGATGAAGGAGTCGCTGCAACTGACGACCTATATCGCCACCAACGCCTACGCTGAGTTCGAGGACACCTTCGCCGAGAAACACTATTTCAAGGCGCTGGCCGGTTACAACTACGAGCAGCAGGACTACAAGTCGACCTACTCCGAGCGCAACGGTCTTCTGATGCCCGACGCCGACAACATCAACTTCGCGCTGGGCGACGTCATGTCGATCACCGCCGGCGGCAGCCGCTGGCGTTACGTGGGCGCTTTCTTCCGCTTCAATTACGCCTACGACGACCGCTACCTGCTCGAAGTCAACGGCCGCTACGACGGCTCGTCGAAATTTCCGAACAACTCCCAATGGGGCTTCTTCCCCTCGGCTTCGGCCGCCTGGCGCGTTTCGCAGGAGAAGTTCTGGGACGTCAGCCCCAAGGCCGTTTCGAACCTCAAGCTGCGCGCCTCGTACGGTGCGCTGGGCAACAGCAACGTCGATCCCTACACCTACCTCGAAACCTTCGGCCTGTCGACCTTCGGAACCGGTTCGGGCGATGCGGCCCGCTACCTCTTCGGTCAGGCCAAGCTGCGCTACACGAGCCTCCCGGGCCAGATTCCCGACAACATCGGCTGGGAGACCTCCAAAACCTTCGACGTGGGACTGGACGCCGGTTTCCTGAACGGGCGGCTGAACCTCACGGCCGACTACTACATCCGCAAGACGGTGGACATGTACACCGTCGGCCCGACGCTTCCCGACACTTTCGGAGCGACGGCCCCCAAGGGCAACTACGCCGACATGAGCACCTACGGCTATGAAATCGCGTTGAGCTACAACGATTCGTTCAAGCTGGCGGGCAAGCCCTTCAATTTCGGAATCAAGGCGACGCTGGCCGACTATTATTCCATAATCGACCGCTATAACAACGCCTCGCGCAAGCTCTCCGATTACTACGAGGGGCAGCGTCTGGGCGAGATCTGGGGTTTCGTCTGCAACGGGCTGTTCCAGTCGCAGGCCGAAATCGACGCGGCGTTCGGCGGCAAGGGCTACAAGAATGACATCATGCAGACCTCCGAGAAGTACATCACCTATCCGGGCGACATGCGCTTCGAGGATCTGAACGGTAACGACGCCATCGACCGCGGCAGCAGCACGGTCGACGATCCGGGCGACCGGAAGATCATCGGCAACTCCGAGCCGCGCTACCTCTACACCATTTCGCTCAATGCCGACTGGAACGGTTTCTTCCTCTCGGCGCTGTTCGACGGCGTGGGCAGACAGCAGTGGTTCCCCAGCGACGAGAGCCTTTTCTGGGGCATGTACAACCGTCCCTACAACCAGGTTCCGACGTGGCATCTGCAAAACTACTGGACCGAGGAGCGTCCGAACGCCTACCTGCCGCGCTACGTGGGCTACTACGGCCCGATGAACGCCAATACGGTCAACGTCAATACGCGCTACCTGCAGGACGTGTCGTACATCCGGCTGAAGAATCTTCAGTTCGGCTACGAGCTGCCCAAGCGGTGGATTTCGAAGATCGGTCTTTCGAAGGTCTCGGTCTACTTCTCGGGCGAGAACCTCTGGAGCTGGTCGCCGCTCTACCGCCACACGAAGGATTTCGACGTGACGGTGGCCAGCAAGAAATCCGACTCGGATATTTCCAACAGCAAGGGCGACGGACATAACTATCCCGTGATGCGCAGCTTCAGCTTCGGCATCTCGATCACCTATTAAACTGTTTACGTGCTATGAAAAGATCAACCTATATATGGAGTCTGCTCGTGGGCTGCGTTGCGTTCGCCACGTCGTGCGACCTGACGGAGAACGTGCAGGTGAAAGCCGACAAGTCGATGATCTTCGGATCGAAATCGGGTCTCGAACTCTACTCCAATTCGTTTTACAAGGCCCTGCCGACGCTCAAGAACGGCTTCATGCAGGACAAGATGTGCGACGTGGGGGCCGTCAGCAACACCGACACCTTCATCAAGCAGGGGGCCTACAACACCGAGACGGCGACCAGCTGGAGCTGGGGCGCGCTCAAGAACGTGAACTACTTCATCGACGGCTGCAACGACCCGAAATACTGCACCGTCGAAGCCGAGACGCGCGACAACTACCTGGGCATCGCCCGCTGGTTCCGTGCGTGGTTCTACTACGACAAGCTGACCACCTACGGCGAAGTTCCCTGGTTCCCCAACGATATCCAGTCCTACCAGAACGACGTGATGTACAAGGACCGCGACAGCCGCGACGTGATCATCCGCAACCTGATCGCCGACCTCGATTTCGCCTACGAGCACATCCAGGCCACCTCGTCGACCGGCAGCGCGACGCTCACGCGCTGGGCCGCCGCCGCGCTCAAGTCGCGCGTCTGCCTCTTCGAAGCGGCTTACCGCCGTTACCACAACCTCACGGGGCTTGAGATAACCCCCGAGGAGCTGTATCGCGAGGCCGCCAAGGCCGCCAAGCTGGTGATCGACAACAGCGGCTGCTCGCGCAACACCGCCGCGGGCAAGAAGGGCGCCTATCGCGACCTGTTTTACAGCGAGACGCCGCTGACGCAGGAGGTGATCCTCGCCGTCTGCGCCAACGAGAAATCCGGCATCTTCGGCGAGCAGAACTGGTGGTTCAACGCCCGCTCGTACGGACTGTGCTGGAGCCTCGTCCGCTCGTTCGTCCACACCTACCTCAAGCAGGACGGCACGCCCTTCACCGCCGCCGCCGACTACGCCGTGAAATCCTTCGCCGAGGAGATGGAGGGGCGCGACCTGCGCCTGGAGCAGACCGTGCGCGGCCGCAACTTCCTGTGGGACGGCAAGACGGCGGTCGCCGACATCAAAAACCTTTCGCTCACGGGCTACCAGGTGATCAAGTATACGCTCGACGAATCGAAGTACGACGGCGGTGCGAAGAACATCAACAGCATTCCGCTGATCCGCTATGCCGAGGTGCTGCTCAACTACGCCGAGGCGCAGGCCGAACTGGGGGTGATCACCGATTCCGAATGGGCGCTCACGGTCGGTGCGCTGCGTAAGCGCGCGGGTATCACGGGCGGCACGGAGACGCTGCCCACGACCGTCGACAGCTACCTGCAACGCACCTTTTATCCGGACGTGACCAGCCCCGTGCTGCTCGAAATCCGCCGCGAGCGGGCCATAGAACTCGTCGCCGAAGGCATGCGCTTCGACGACCTGCGCCGCTGGAAGTGCGGATCGCTGATGGAGACCCTGCCGTGGAGCGGCATTCACATCCCCGGGTTGGAGCAGCCCGTCGATGTCAACGGCGACGGCGTGAACGACTACTACTTCACCGAGGGCGAGGTTGCGTCGGCTCCGGCGGCCTACAAGAACATCGCCGTCCGCGTCAATCAGGACGGCGTGGGGCTTTATGCCGAGGCGAATCCCGTGTCGGGTTACGATCTGGTCTACAAGACCGGTGCGGGCGACCGCTACTGGTATCCCGACGGGCGCCAGTACCTCTATCCGATTCCCGCCAAGGTGATCCGCGATTACAGGAACGCGGGCTATACGATCTCGCAGAACCCCGAGTGGGACAACGAATAAATAAAAAGCAAGACCATGAGAATATTCCGTTATTTACTGACGTTTTCGTTGAGTTTCGCCTTCGTTTTCGCCGCCGGGTGCAGCGATCCGAAGCCCGATTACTCGGAATTCTACAAACCCCAGCCCGGTGACGAACCGGAGGAGCCGGTCAATCCCGGACTTGAGGACAATCAGCTGAGAGTCATGTCGTTCAATGTGCGTTACAGCTCGGGCGACGACGGTGCGAACAGTTGGGACAACCGCAAAAAGGCCGTTCCGGCGATGTTCGCCGACCAGCAGCCGACGGTGCTCGGCGTGCAGGAGGCGCGGCTCGACCAGAAGACCTACATGGACGAGAA
>OGRM01002175.1_pt1 | contig 10169 bp, 6 predicted proteins | sample 1553491 | NCBI WGS metagenome assembly OGRM01 (sample SAMEA2580110, study PRJEB22360) | human gut metagenome | biome: human gut; feature: human-associated habitat; material: faeces | place: Denmark | collected 2008/2010
ACGGCAGCAGCCCCACAGATCGCGCTACCGGTGGATGTCAGCAAAGCGAGATCTTTATCCATTTTCAGCAAACGCCCGACCAATAAACCTATGAATATGGTAACCGCCACTATAATCGCATCGATCAGGATGGCCGGAAGCCCGATCTCGACCACGCTCTGAAATGTCAGCCTGAAACCATACAACACAATACCGGCACGCAGTACCTGCTTCGTACAAAACAAAATACCGGGCACCCATGTCTCAGGCAGATGATTGCGCAAACTGTTCGCATATACCATTCCCAACAGAATACCGACGATCAGAGGACTAAAGGATAGATTTTTGACAAAGGGAAACTCTGCTATGTAAAAAGCAGAACAAGAGAAAAGGGCGATCAACAGAATGCCATGAAGTACGTTACTCCTTTTTTCGCTAAACATATTCAATCAAGTTTAAAATCCATTATTTTTTAAAACCGTGGCAAAAGTAAGGCTTTTTTCCTCTATCCTTTCCTAATATATTTTTATAGAGTATAACATCAGGTTATCGCCAGTTTTGGCAGGCATATCGGATGAAGCTCTCTTCCACTCCCCCGTTCTGTCCCTGCGGCTCGGCAAAGGCAAACATCCGTTCGGCGCGGAACCCCTCCACTTCGATCACCTTCAGCCTGCCGGACATCAATTCGCGGGTCACGGCACGGATAGAAACAATTCCCAACGCCTCGGAGTTCTCCAAAAACAACTTAATACTTTCCGTACTCCCCATCTGCAACACCACATTCAGTTGCGAAAGTTTCACCTGATGTTCCGCCAGGGCAGCTTCCACCACATCCAGCGTTCCCGAACCGTTTTCGCGCAGGACAAGAGGCAGCGTACGAAGCTGTTCGAGCGAAATCTCGTCATAGGCCGCCAATGAACTGCCCGTATGCGCCACGACGACCAGTTCGTCTCTCATAAAAGGGGTATAGTGAAGTGTGCTCTGGTGCGCCGTTCCTTCGATCAGGCCGAGGGTGATCTTTCCCTCCCGCAAGGCCTGTTCGATATCGCGGCTGTTCCCGTTCAGCAAAGAGACTTTTATCTCCGGGAACTTCTTGATAAAAGAGGCGAGGACAGGCGGCAGCACATATTGGGAAATCGTCGTACTTGCCCCCAACCGCAGTTCCCCGGCAAAATTATCCGTCAACAGGTTCATCTCGAAATCCATCTGCCGGTATGCAGCCAACAGCTGTTTCGTATGCGACAATAACAATTCACCCGCATGGGTCAGTCCGATATGGCTTCCCACCCGATCGAACAACGGTGTTTTATATTGCACCTCCAATTCATGAATATGCTTGCTGATGGCTGGCTGACTGATAAACAACTCTTTTGAAGCCTTCGTAAAGCTCAAATTCGTGGCTACGCTGTGAAATACTTTCAGACGAAAATCCATAAATATATTACTTTTTACTTTACCAAACTCATTAACGTGTCATAACTGTCAATCTTGCCATACTTAACTTCGGAGAAACTCTGATTTAGAAGACAATCTGCTATTAAGGTCATCTACGACATGTTCATTTATATTTTTTATTAGTTTAGGGCTCCATACTACTCAATCAGGCAAATGTTTCATGACAATTGCAAAGATAATCAAAATATCACTACTACCCCATCAAAATCGGATTTCTATCCCATGTTTTTAGAATAGTATTGCGGGTAATATTTTTTAACACAACAAATATACAGCTTTACTGTAATACATATAGCAAAACGATATTTGTCCAAAATGCACATCTGCATTGTTTAGGCACGAACTCAAATAAAGTCAATTATTATTTCACAAGGATAAATTTTACAATATCCCCTGTTTTTTCTATTTCAATCGAAAAGCTGAACGCTTTCAGATTGACCTTTACACACCAAAACGGCACTTTTCGTGGCATATATGAAAACCGTCCACTTGGAAAATAAAAAAAGCCGGCTGTTTGTCAATCTTTTTACCGGAATTCCCGACATTCCGACAAAGCTAAACTCCCGGAGAATCGGATATCCGGGGAAACAAAAGGGAGAGTCAAGGAATATGGAAAGAAATCCGAGGGTATTTTCAAGGATTCCGGCACCCCGTTTCCGTGACGACCGTCTTCATCGCCGTAAAAACAGACTTCATCGCCCCAGGATGCCGACTTCCCCTTATACAAAGACGGTCGTCATGGCAACGAAGACCGTCTTCGCGGGAAAAAACTGCGCACCTCACGGGAACAGTCTTTTCCTAACCACCTTTTAAACAGAAAACAGACCTCTGCAAACCGTTTATTTTAACTCAGATTTTGCAATTTCAGATCGTTTTTGACAATAAGGGGGCTCGCCATGCGATCCTAATCTTACTTTGTCTATCTTTTTTTAAACCACGACCCAATCTTCAAATGGCAAAACAGAATGAGCACTAAACGGATTATTCAAAAAAGGCAACAGATCACCTTCGTCATCTCCGGCTTTTTCATACTTTTGTATATTATAATTCTTGACAGAAGCATACATAAGATAAATATGAAAAGGAAAAAGAAAATACTGACGATCATCGTTCTGGCGACTATAACCCTGATATTCATACTCCCGGCTATCGGGTTCAGCATTCTGAACTGGGGAGTATTGCCGCCAGAGAAACTGACGCCACTGGTTATCGAGCAGGCAAATAAGTTCATCGATGCACATTTGGATTGCGAACGGGTGGAACTGACCTATTTCGAAACCTATCCTTATTTAGGCGTGAAGCTGACGAACGGCCACCTGATCTCGCACGCAGCCGAAGATTCGACCGCCCATGAAGAAGAACTGGCAATTCCTTCCGATTCGCTGCTTGCTTTCAACCGGGCAACCCTGTCTTTGCAACCACTCGATTACCTTTTTGGTAGTAAGATCACCATCAAAGACTTTTCCATCGAGAACCCGCGTTTCTATGGATTCGTCAATAAAAACGGACGTGCGAACTGGGATATTTACGAAAGTGAGACGGATTCGACAGAGACCGATGCAGGCAAAAAGCCCCTGCCGCCTATCGACCTGCAAAAGGTACGCATCTACGGAGGACATTTCACGTATGACGACCGCCAAGCTGACCTTTTTACCGAAATGCAGGGCTTCTTCGTACGCCTTGACGGTTCATTGGCTGGAGGAGCCAATACACTCGATTTGGAAATGGGCTGTTCATCCCTTTTATTCAGTAACCCAACTTATACATTGAAAAACGACTTGTCACTTCATCTCAAAAGCAGGTTAGTGCTCGCCGAACACTACAACTCGACTACCTTGAAAGATGCGGAATTGAAGGTGAACAATCTGCCTTTCACCGCCGATGGCACTATACGCCACTTTCCGGAAAACCGACACACCCGTATCGATATGGATATGGGATTGAAAATCTCGGATATGAACGATCTGCTGAAATTCATTCCCGATGCCTATTTCCAGAATCGCGATAAGATACAAGCGGAAGGCTCAATCCTTATGGAAGGAAGCATTCACGGTTTCTTAGGGGACAGTATCGTACCAAATGCGAACCTGTGTTGCAAAATAGAAAACGGCTCCTATCATATAAAGGACATCAAACAAGGTATCGACACACTGGAAATGGACCTAGATATCCATCTGAACGGACCTTTTCCGGATTCTTCTTTCGTCTCGCTCGAACAACTCACGATGAAAGGGCTCAACACTTCATTGGATATGCAGGCCAAAGTAACCAACCTGTTCAAAAATCCGGCCGTCCGGGCCGGAATGAAAGGTAAAATGGACTTCACCCGGTTGGGACAGGAATTCCTTAATCCGGACACGCTGTTAGTGGAAGGTGTAATGGATGCAGACCTATCGACCACTTTTACCGTGAATGACCTTGTCGAAAGCCGGTTCGGGAAGATACACAGTTCAGGAAAACTCAATATTGACAAGCTAAAAGCGTTCAGCCAGTCACTCGGCATGGATATTTTCATTTCCGATGCCTATCTGACAATCGACACGACACACCAGAAAAGTCTTTACATCGAATCACAAAACCTGATGCGGATGACGATGGGAATAGATAGCCTGAATATCAAATATAAAGATAAAATCAGCACGAACATAAGTAAATTGGAAATGCTTGCTCAAACATCGCCTGTTATTGATACAACAGCCGTCATACCGATGACCGGGCAATTGGCCTTCAACCATCTGAGAACCCGAACGGCCGATTCCGTCTGGATCGTGGCCGGACGTTCCGAACTGAAAGGTGGTATCAAACCGTCCACTTCCGACAAACTAACCCCGACTGCAGCCGCTGTCATTTCGATCGACACACTGAAATACATCAGTATGCCTTTACGGACAGGCCTCTCCCTGACGGGAAGCTCGTTTACGATCGAGGCCCTTCCCTATCGTGATGCACGACGCCTACAGATGGCAAACCGGCAACGCCGCACACTGACCGACGAACAACGTGTACATCTAACAGAAAAGAGAAAGAAGATGGCCGGGAAAACTGCCGTCGGCGACAGTAGCAAAACAGAAGGTCAATTCCTGCGCAAATGGGAAGCACGGGGCAGCATCTCTTTCAAACAAATGCGCGGTTTCAGCCGCATGTTCCCACTCCCGATATGGATGGAGCCGACGACGATGAGGTTCAACACAAACGACATCACACTGACAGATGCCCGCCTGCATCTCGGCAAAAGTAATTTCACCCTTAACGGCGAGATCAGCCAGATCCGGAAAGCGATGCTCCGCGGAGGAAAGTTGAAAGGAAATTTCAATCTAAATTCGGATTATATCGATTGTAATCAGTTGATGCAGGCAGTCAACAACGGTATGCAATATGGGGAAAACACGGACCTACTAATGCTCAGTGATGAAAATATCGCACAACTCAATACCGAATCGCTGCAAGATAGTATCGCACAAACAGAAACCGACACGACCAGCCAATTATTTGTTCTTCCAGCCTTTCTCGACGTGGCTCTCCATACGAATGCAAAACGTATCGATTTCAAGGATCTGGAATTAGAGAACGTGGTCGGCGAGATTGTCCTGCGCGATCAGAGTATCAACTTGAGCAAGCTCAATATACAATCCAATATGGGGAATGGGAACCTGACAATGGTCTACCGGGCTAAGAACGGACAAGAGGCAACCGCCGGTTTAGACCTCGATATGGAAGATGTGAAGGTGGAGAAGTTGATCGCCCTCTTCCCTTCCATCGACACATTAGTCCCGATGCTCCGTTCGTTCGAAGGTGTTTTGGATTGTCAGGTCACGGCTACTTGCAAGATGGATTCGACCATGTCTCTCATTATGCCGTCCATTAACTCGTCTTGCTATCTACACGGGGACAATATGGTACTGCTCGATGGAGAAACATTTACCGAAATATCCAAGACACTGATGTTCAAAAACAAGAAACGGAATATGATAGACAGTATTTCAGTAGACCTTGCCATCAAAGACAATAAGATCGAAGTCTTCCCATTCTTGGTGGAAATGGACCGTTACAAAGTGGCTGTCGGCGGAACGCATAATTTGGACATGACATTCAATTACCATCTATCGGTACTCAAATCGCCCGTTCCTTTCCAATTAGGAATCGACATCACCGGCAACCTGGATGATTTCAAATATAAGATCACGAAATGTAAATACAAGGATATTTTCAAGCCGGCCAAGCAAGCGGAATTGGACAGCACACGCAAGAATATCCGGAAAGATATCCGCGACGCAGTACGCAAACAGATCGAGGAAGCTGCGCCGGAATTAGGAAAAGACTTAGCTTTGGTAAAGGCTGCGGATGTATGGGAACCTTAACGGTTCCCATACATCCGCTCGTAATATTTCATATAATCTCCTCCCGTGATGTCTTCCACCCACTTCTGGTTGTCCAGATACCAACGGATCGTCTTGACAATTCCGGTTTCGAAAGAAGTTTCAGGTGTCCAGCCCAATTCGTTTGTAATCTTTGTCGGATCAATGGCATAACGATGGTCATGGCCCAAACGGTCTTTTACAAAAGTAATCAGGCTGTCGTTGATCCAGTCGATGGAAATCTGCCCGTCCGCACCGATCTCTTTTTTCTTCAGAATCCGGCGGTATTCGGGTTGTTCCGTCATCAATCGGCGAATGGTACTGATTGTCAACTTCACGATCTCGATATTCTGCTTCTCGTTATGGCCTCCTACGTTATAGACCTCCCCTGCCCGTCCCTTATGGATCACCAAGTCGATAGCCTTGCAGTGGTCTTCCACGTACAGCCAGTCGCGGATCTGCATACCGTCGCCGTAGACGGGCAGCTGCTTGTGGTGCTTGACGTTGTTGATCATCAGGGGGATCAGCTTCTCCGGGAACTGGTAGGGGCCGTAGTTGTTGGAGCAGCGGGTGATGTTCACCGGCATGCCGTAGGTGTCGTGGAAGGCCATGACGAACATATCGGCGCTGGCCTTGGAGGAGGAGTAGGGGCTGTGGGGGCACAGGGGCGTGGTCTCCATAAAGAAGCCGTCTGCGCCCAGAGCGCCGTACACTTCATCGGTGGACACCTGCAGGTACTTCTTGCCCTCTTTCCAAGTCTTGGCATCGGCATCGTACCATGCCTCCTTGGCGCGCTGCAGCAGGTTGACCGTGCCCATCACGTTGCTCTGCACAAAGATCTCGGGGTTCTTGATGGAGCGGTCCACATGGCTCTCGGCGGCAAAGTTGATGACGTAGTCGAAATCGTACTTTGCAAACAGGCTCTCCACCAGCTCCTTGTCGCAGATGTCGCCCTGCACGAACACATGGCGGGGGTCGCCCTCCACGTCCTTCAGGTTTTCCAGATTGCCCGCGTAGGTCAGCTTATCCAGATTGACCAGCAGGATCTCCGGGTATTTTTTGAGCATATAGTGCACAAAGTTGGAACCGATAAAACCGGCACAGCCGGTGATCAGATAGGTTTTCATAGGTCAGTATCCCTCTTTACTTATTTGTTGTTGTTCCCAGACTGCGGGCGGGCTGCGGCGCGGGCGCGTTCCTCCTCGGCGCAGCAGTGCTTTGCCACAAGGTAGAGGTTCTTGTTCATGCTGTTCATGGTCTTGCCCATGGCCTTGGTGTATGCTTCCAGCCCTTTGTTCATGCTGTGAAGCTCCTCGTAGGTGGCTTGGGTGTACCGTGCCAGACCCGCGCTCATGTTGCTGAGTTCCTTGTGGGTCTCTTTGGTGTACTCCACCAGCTCCGCAAAGGCGTACAGCGCCCATGCAAGGAACATTTGCAGCACCCAGAACACCACGGCGACCACCAGCCCCAGCACGATGGCTGAAAACTGGCTGATGGGCTTCAGCATTTCATGGACCGCGCCGCACAGCATGGATGCAAGCACAAAGGCCAGCACACACTGCACCTTTGCAAGGATCTTTAATATCTTGACAGATCTGCCAAAAATCGCATCAAACATGATACATCCTCAGTTCTTCCGCAGGGGGGATTTTCAGTTTTTTTCTCAGCCCTTCATGCCGTTTTCGCCGTCCCAGTGGGCGAAGAAGCAGGCCAGAGCGTCCTTCCAGTCGCGGACATCGTTGCCCACGGTGCAGCGCAGCATCCGGTTGTCCAGTGCGCTCCACTTGGGGCGGTCGGCGCTGTCCGGGTGCTTTGCCTTGTATTCCTCGCTGGTGCAGGGGGCAACGGTAGCGTCCACACCGGAAAGGCGGATGATCTCGGCAGCAAAATCGTACCAGGAGCAGATGCCTTCACCGGTGCAGTGGTACAGGCCGTACTCGTGGGTCACGCACAGCTGCAAGATCTCGTGGGCAAGGTCGGCAGCGTTGGTGGGGTTGCCGCACTGGTCGTTGACCACTTCCAGCTTGCCGAACTTTTTGCCTGCGTTCACGATGGTCTTGACAAAGTTTTTGCCGTAGTAGCTGTACAGCCACGCGGTGCGCACGATAAAGTGGCGGTGGCAGAACCGCTCCACATACTTTTCGCCCATGAGCTTGGTGGAGCCGTAGGCGCTGATGGGCCCGGGCAGGGTGGCTTCATCCTGCGGGATGCCGCCGTTCTCCCGGCCGGAGAACACATAGTCGGTGGAAACGTGCACCAGCCGTGCGCCGGTCTTTTCGGCAGCCTGTGCCAGATTGCGGGGGCCGAGGGCATTTGCCTTAAAGGCATCGTCGTGGTGCACCTCGCACCCGTCCACGTTGGTGTAGGCGGCGCAGTTGATGATGATATCCGGGCGGTTGCGCCGCACGAACTCATCCACCATCCTGTAATTGGAGATATCCAGCTCCGGCAGATCCACCGGGATCACCGTAGCGTTGAGCAGCTTTTCGGGGATGGGGCCCAGCTCGCTGCGGCCCTCCTGCAGCTGCTTGAGCAGCTCTGTGCCCAGCTGCCCCTTGCAGCCTGTGACAATGATTTTCATACCAATGTGCCTTTCCTTATGCTTAGTAGCGCAGCTTGCCGTCGGCCACGTTCTTCAGATGCTGGCCGTAGGGGCTCTTGCCGTAGCGCTCGGCGCTTTCCAGCAAGGTGTCGCGGTCGATCCAGCCGTACTTGAAGGCGATCTCCTCCGGTGCGCTGATCTTGATGCCCTGACGCTTCTCGATCATGTGCACAAAGTCGGCAGCCTCCACAAGGCTCTCCATCGTGCCGGTGTCCAGCCATGCAAAGCCGCGGCCCAGCAGCTGCACATCCAGCTCGTCCTGCTTCAGGTACATATCGTTCAGGGTGGTGATCTCCAGCTCGCCGCGGGCAGAGGGCTTTACCTGCTTTGCCATCTGCACCACTTCCTTGTTGTAGAAGTACAGGCCGGTGATGGCGTAGTTGGACTTGGGATGCTGGGGCTTTTCCTCCACGCTGAGCACCTTGCCGTCCTTGTCGAACTCCACGATGCCAAAGCGCTCGGGGTCCTGCACATAGTAGCCGAACACGGTGCAGCGGCCCTTGTTCTCTGCGTTGGCCACGGCGCTCTTGAGCAGCTTGGAGAAGCCGTTGCCGTAGAAAATGTTATCGCCTAAGATCATGGCGCAGCAGTCGTCGCCAATGAACTCTTCGCCCAGAATAAAGGCCTGTGCCAGACCATCCGGAGAGGGCTGCACCTTATACTGCAGATGGATGCCGTACTGGCTGCCATCGCCCAGCAGTGCCTCAAAGCGGGGCGTATCGGTAGGGGTAGAGATGATCAGGATATCCTGAATGCCCGCCAGCATAAGGGTGGACAGCGGATAGTAGATCATGGGCTTGTCGTAGACCGGCAGCAGCTGCTTGCTGGTGACCATGGTCAAGGGATAGAGCCGTGTGCCGGCACCGCCGGCGAGAATAATGCCTTTCATACTTGTGCACTCCTTTTTTCTTATAAAAAGATGTGCAGCTTAATTCAAAGCGGAGCTGCGTCCGCTGTAAACGATTTTGGGTCTGCCATGGCCGCATTTTTGCAAAAGACGATGGCAGTACACTTTATTTTACTATGAAAGCACGCAAAATGCAAGAGGCGGAAAAGACAGAAAGCGGTGTGCCGTCGGCACACCGCTTTCTGCGAATCAAAAACACTATTTTTTCTTCCCCGCTCACCACGCAAAGCCCCACTTGGAAAAGTAGCGCAGCAGGCTGCGCAGCTGCCACAGAAAGGGCTTCAGGCTGCGGTGCGCCGCACGGTGCCATGCGTGGATGGCGGTATACTGGGGCACCAGATACGCCTTGCCCCGGGTGCGCATCTTCTGGGTCAGGTCGGCGTCCTCCACATACATGAAGTAGCCCTCGTCAAAGCCGCCCACAGCCTTGAAGGCTGCAGTGTCCACCGCCGAAAAGCTGCCGGTGCAGAACTCGATCTCGGTGGGCTTTGTCAGGTCTTTGTCTGCCATCAGGTAGCGGTCGTTGTACTTTGCCCAGAAGCGCAGACAGGGCAGCTGACGGTAGACCATGGCGCGCACGTTGCACCGGCGCAGCGGCAGCTGCTGGGGCTTGCCGTCCGGAAAGGTCAGCCCCGGGCGGGTCATCACCACGCCGGGGTGCGCCGCCATCCAGTCCGCAAGGTCGCTCAGGGTGTCTGCCGTCAGCTGGATATCCGGGTTCAGGATAAAGTGCACCCGGCTGTGCAGCAGCGAGAGCACCGTGTTGTGCCCGGTGCCAAAGCCGCCGTTTTCCAGCCGGCAGAGCACCTGCACCGTCTGCCCGGGGGCGGTGCGCAGGGTGCCGTCCTTTGCGGCGGCGGTCAGCTGCTGG
>OGRM01002177.1_pt1 | contig 10165 bp, 7 predicted proteins | sample 1553491 | NCBI WGS metagenome assembly OGRM01 (sample SAMEA2580110, study PRJEB22360) | human gut metagenome | biome: human gut; feature: human-associated habitat; material: faeces | place: Denmark | collected 2008/2010
TAATCCGAATAACCACCCTCGACCTGTCGTACTTTTCCGTCTCCTTCAAATGAGAAGATACGGTTCACAATACGATCCAGGAAATAACGGTCATGTGATACCGTGATGATAATTCCGTCAAAGTGATCCAGATAATCTTCCAGGATCGTCAGCGTCTGGATATCCAGATCGTTGGTCGGCTCATCAAGGATCAGTACATTCGGTGCACTCATCAAAACACGCATCAGGTACAGTCTTCTCTTTTCTCCCCCGGAAAGCTTCTCAATCTTTGACCACTGCATGGCTCCGTCAAATAAGAAGCGCTCCAGCATCTGGGATGCCGTGATCTTTCCGTCTGATGTCGTAACATATTCTCCCACTTCTTTGACATAATCAATCACTTTCATGGATGCATCCATATATTCATTCTCCTGAGAGAAATATCCGATCCGGATCGTCTGCCCAATCTCGATCGTGCCATTATCCGGTTTTACAATCCCATTAATAATCTTAAGAAGTGTCGTCTTTCCACAGCCATTCGGTCCGATGATTCCGATTCTGTCATTTTTCAGGAAAATGTAACTGTAGTCATCGATCAGCTTTCTTGCTCCATAAGATTTACTGATGTTCTGAAGCTCGATCGTCTTATTTCCCATACGGGACGCTACGGAATCCAGTACCACTTTCTTTTCTTCCTGAATGTCCTTGATCTCCTGCATTGCCTTGATGCGGTCAATGTGTGCTTTCTGCTTCGTACTTCTGGCTCTTGCACCTCTTCCCAGCCATTCGAGTTCTGTACGCAGAAGACTCTTTCTCTTTCTTTCTGTCGCCAGTGCCATATCCTGACGTTCTGCTTTTAACTTGACAAACTCCGAATAATTTCCAGGGTAGCTGTATAATTTCCCCTGATCTACTTCCACGATCCTGGTTGCCACACGATCCAGAAAATAACGGTCATGGGTAACCATCAGGATTGCCCCGCGAAATCCGATCAGATATTCCTCCAGCCACTCAGACATCGCATTATCCAGGTGGTTGGTCGGTTCATCCAATACCAGGATATCTGCCGGTGTAAGCAATGCATTGACCAGTGCAATTCTCTTCTTCTGACCGCCGGACATATGCTCTACTTTCTCGTCATAGTCATAGAAGCCAAGCTTGTTCAGCATGGATCTGGCATCTGCTTCAATTGTCCACTGATTCAGCTCATTCACATTGTCTGCGATTGCCGCACGCAACACCGTTGTTCCCTCTTCAAATTCCGGTGTCTGCGGCAGATAACAGATCTTGACCTGATTTCCTATACTGATCTTACCTTCATCGTATGGTTCTATCCCGGCTGCCACTTTTAAAAGCGTAGATTTTCCCATTCCGTTAATTCCGATCACACCGATCTTTTCATTCTCATTGATGCTGAATGCAACATCATTCAGAAGGACACGGTCAGTATAAGCCTTCGTAATATGCTCCATCGTAAGTAAATTCATACTTTAGTTCTCCTTCATAAGCCTTTCGGATCTTCCCATCGGCAGTCCCTGTAAAATGCCTGACAGGCCAGAAAAGAGACCGGAAACTCCGATCTCTTTTCGTTCTCCTCTTTCTATTATATTTTACAGAAAGACATATTTCAATATGAATAATACCGTAAGTACATACATTAATGCGCTGATCTTCTTTTCTTTTGCTTTTCCAGTCATCAGATTCAGGATCACATAAGAGATAACTCCCATAGAGATACCTTCTGAAATGCTGTAGAAGAATGGCATAGCCAGAATACAGATGTAGCATGGCAGTGCCTCTGAAAAATCATCAAAATCGATGTGTGTCACATTTGTCAGCATGTAGAATCCAACCACGATCAGGGCCGGTGCTGTTGCAAATGAAGGAATTGCAAGGAAGATTGGTGACAGGAACAGTGACAGGCCGAATAAAATAGCTGTCGTTGCAGAAGTCAGTCCCGTTCTTCCTCCTTCGGATACACCGGATGCACTCTCTACAAATGTCGTAGTCGTTGTTGTTCCAAGCACTGCTCCAACGGTTGTTGCAACCGCATCTGCCATCAGCGCACCTTTGATATTCGGAAGACGTCCCTCCTCATCTAACATACCTGCCTTTGTAGACACACCGATCAGTGTTCCGATCGTATCAAACATATCTACAAATAAGAATGCAAAGATGACAACGATAAAGTTCAAAGAGAATATTCCGCTGAAGTCAAGCTTTCCAAATACCGGCATGATGCTTGGAATTGTGAATCCCTTGCTGAAATCCGGAAGCAGGCTGTAGAATCCAATTTCTGGATTCGCTACATAGATACCCGCCATCTGACAGATGATTCCAAGAATCCATGTAATCAGGATTCCCCATAAAATATTTCCCTTTACATTCTTTATTACCAGAATTCCTGTAATTCCCACACCGATCAGTGCAAGAATGACCGTGATTCCTACGTTACTCATAGAAGCTTCCACACCTTTGGCACTGTTATATCCATCAATGGAGAATAACTGCAGAAGTGTAGAACCTCCTACTACGATATTCGCATTCTGAAGTCCGATAAATGCAATGAATAATCCGATACCGACACTTACTGCCGACTTCAGATTCTTCGGAATTGCATTGAAGATTGCCTCACGGATATTCGTAAGTGAAAGTACGATGAAAACGATACCTTCTACAAATACTGCCGTTAATGCAACTTCCCACTTATAACCCATTCCAAGAACAACAGTATAGGCAAAGTATGCATTCAGTCCCATTCCAGGTGCCAGTGCGAACGGGTAATTGGCGAAGAACGCCATCAAGAATGTACCGATCATTGCAGCCAGCGCTGTCGATGTAAAGATTGCACCGGAATCCATCCCTGTTGCAGACAGGATACTCGGATTGACTGCAAGTATGTACGCCATAGTCATGAACGTAGTGATACCTGCCATAACCTCTGTTTTGGCATCGGTTCCGTTCTCACGGAGCTTAAATAATTTTTCCAACATGTTTCTCTTTTCCTCCTTATACTCTCAAAAAATAAGATAACGACAACAAAATTACTGTATCTCTCTTATTTTTTTTCTTAAAGCAAGTACCTGATTTGGTGCTACGGATAACTCATCGATTCCCATCTGCAGGAATTGTTCTGTCATGTCCAGATCTGCTGCCAGATCACCACATATGCTGATTGTTTTTCCCTCCAGATGTACATTATTCGCAATAATACGTATCATTTTAAGCAATGCCGGATGATGCGGATTATAAAAATGATCCAGTTTAGAATTTGTTCTGTCCATTCCCAGTGTAAGCTGCGTCAGATCATTCGTTCCTATACTGAAAAAATCAGCCTCCCGTGCCAGTTCACCGCTTATCATAACCGCTGCCGGTGTTTCAATCATAACTCCGATCTGTATTTCTTCATTAAACGGAATCTTCTCATCTTTTAACTCTTTTTTTATCTTTTCCAGAAGCAGTTTTGCCTGCTGTACTTCTTTTACATCTGTAACCATCGGGAACATAATAGACATCTTTCCATAAGCAGATGCACGTAAAATTGCACGTAACTGCGTCTTGAATATCTCGTCTTTATCCAGTGACACACGGATTCCCCTGTATCCCATCTCAGGATTATTCTCTTCTCCCAGGTCCAGACACTCTGCTGTCTTTTCACCGCCCAGATCTGCTGTACGGATCACAACCTTTTTCATTCCCATCGCTTCTGCTGCCAGACGATATACCTGAAACTGCTGTTCTTCTGTCGGAAGTTTCGGACCATTTTCCATATAAATAAATTCACTTCTGAATAATCCGATTCCCCCCGCATCACTGCGCAGAACGCTTTCAATGTCTTCCCTGCTTCCGATATTCGCGCACACATCAATTTTTTGTCCGCTCTGCGTAATATTTTCTTTTCCCTTCAGACGTTCCAGACTCTGTACCTGCGTATGATTCTCATCTTGTCTCTGTTTCATCTTTGAAATCGTTGTATAATCAGGTTCGATATATACTTTTCCCTCAAAACCATCGATAATAATGGTCTTGCCTTCGTATTCTTTCTTTAAAGACTCTCCCAGTCCGATCACAGATGGAATTCCTTTTGTTCTTGCAAGCACTGCCGTATGAGAATTAATTGTTCCGTATCTGGTAACAAACCCAAGAATCTTGCTCTTATCAAGCTTTACTGCCTCACTTGGATATAATTCACCGGCTGCCAGTATAAACGGTTCATCTGTCAGCATCTTATCTTTCCATGCCCTTGCAAGAATCCGAAGTACCCTTGTCGACACATCTTTAATATCTGCTTCGTGTCCCTGTACATAACTTTTATTACTTTTTGCCGCACTTGCCAGTACATTTTCCACCGCATTTTTTACAGCATACTCTGCATTCAACTTATGCTCTACGATAATATTTGTAATCTGCCTGATGATTTCCTGATCTTCAAGGATCATCTGCTGCATCTCAAATATAGCTGCATTCGCTTCACCTACTTCCTTAGAAGCCGAATCATACAGATTCCTCAGTTCCTGCAACGCTTTCTGCCTTGCTTTCTGAAAACGCATAACCTCTTTTTCTACATCTTTTACATAGATTCTGCGAATCTCTTTTGTATCCCGCTTATAAAAGGAAAGTTTTCCGATTGCAATTCCTTCTGATATTTTTTTCCCAGTCAATGTAATCATAGTTTTCCAACCCTTTTAAACCTTTATTAGTATGAACAATAATACTTTACACGTTTGCCGTTCATTCGTCAAGTAGATTACTTTTTTGTATAAAAACACAAAAACATTCCTTAAATTCATTGACGACTTTATCAATATATGCTAATCTGACAACAGTGTAATTCATAGAATACTTTTATAAATTGCACGATTTAATAATTTTTATGGAGGTATAATCATGAAAGGTACTGTAAAATGGTTTAACAACCAAAAAGGCTACGGTTTCATTTCTGACGCTGAGGGTCATGATGTATTCGTTCATTATTCAGGACTGAATATGGAAGGATTCAAGACACTTGAAGAAGGTCAGGAAGTGGAATACGAAGTTACAGAAGGTGCTAAGGGCCCACAGGCTGTTAACGTAACACCACTCTAATCGCAACAATCTAAGTTTTTAATGTACCTTTTATATATTAAAATATATCTATTTCGGATTTAAATATTTAAAAGTAATACATGACTTAACGAGAGAGGATTATGAGAAAAAGCCAGATAACTGCAGTTATCTGGCTTTTATCATATCTGCCAAACCGGTCATCTGAAGATACACAGATGACCGGTTCTTCTGTATTATTCAGTATTATTTCTGTGGTCTTGAAACATTCAGCTGAAGATCAATTCCAAATGGATTAACCACAACTCCCGTAACTTCCGGGCCCATTGCTTCCGGAATTCTGGCTGCTTCGACAACTCCCATTGTATACTTCATATCTCTGTTCTCATTCTGGAATTTCAGGAATTCCTGAACGTCTGTAAAGATCGGCATCAGTACCTGTCCGTCATCTTTATTCAAAATCGGCATTTTTTTATCTTCACTGATTGCCGTGATATATCTGCCCCTCTGATAATGTGCCATCAGTTCTTCCTGCAGTTCCTTTGTTTCATCCGTGAGTTTTAATTCTTTCTGGCTTCTTACCTTCTGCATAAAATACATTGCAGTAATCTGAAGTTCCGGATTCTCAATCGGTTCTTCGCCCGGCTTCTGTTCCGGTCTTCTAACCAGTTCCCCTAACTGAATCGCAATCTCTTCTTCTGTTCCTTTACCGATTACCATACAGTTCACCCCGATTGGGAATAAACTGCTATAGAAAGGAAGCAGGTATTTTTTTTCAATATTAAAAATTTTTAACGGATTATTCGCCTTCAGGAATTCCTGTCCTCCGCGCATTGCATCTTCTTCTGAAAAGAATACAAACACTTCATCATCATACGTTTCCGGATCACATACCACGAAAGGCATTCTTGTACAATCAGACATCAATACATAGATGGCATCCGATTCCCGTAACTTTTTTAAAACGCTGCTTTTGTCTACACTCATACTGTTCCTCTTTCACTTCTATTGATTAGCACGATATGCCTCGTCCGCGCTATACACGTCGAAACCACTACCTTTAAGAATATCGATCACCCTTCCAGGATCATCACTCTTTAATACAGCTGCTGCATCTGCTCCATTTGCAAATGCATACATATATTCAATATTCACTTCTCCATCTACAATCTGATGCATTGCTTTATTCAATGAACCGGTTGCATGTGGTACACGAAGTGCTACAACATCTGTCAGCATTGCTGTAATTCCAGCTTCTTTTAATGCTGCACGTCCTTTGTGCGGGTCAGAGACGATCAGACGAAGCATTCCATAATCTGATGTATCCGCAAGACTCAGTGCAACAATATTCACACCTTTTTTTGCCAGTACATCCAATACTTCTTCCAGACGTCCTTCTCTGTTTTCCAAAAAAACTGATAACTGTTGTACAGTATTACTTACGCCCATGTTATTCCCTCCTGTTTATAAACCTCTGTTATCAATGACACGTTTTGCCTTGCCTTCGCTTCTTTCGATTGTCTTAGGCTCTACAAGTTTTACTCTTACTGCAACACCAAGTGCCTGTTTCAGTACTGCAGCAACTTTGTTCTTCAGTTCATCCAGCTTACGGATCTCATCTGAAAAATATTTTTCATCTACTTCTACCATTACAGTCAGTACATCCAGGTTATTTTCACGATCTACGATCATCATATAATGTGGTGCAACACCGCCTCCGATAGAAAGCAGGGCTGTCTCTACCTGTGTCGGGAATACGTTGACTCCGCGGATAACCTTCATATCATCTGTACGGCCTTTGAACTTGGAAATTCTAGGAAGCGTTCTTCCACACTCACACGTAGAATGATCAATACTTGTAAGATCCTTTGTTTTGTAACGAAGTAACGGCATACCTTCTTTTACAAGTGTGGTAAATACAAGTTCTCCTGTCTCCCCGTCTGCACATGGTGTATGATCTGCCGGATTCAATACTTCCGGATAGAAATAATCTTCATATACATGCATTCCTTTATGATGGATACATTCCAGTGCAACACCCGGACCTGTAATCTCACACAATCCATAGATATCAAAACAGTTAACATTTAACAGTTCTTCAATCTTCAGACGCATCTCTTCTGTCCATGGCTCTGCGCCATTGATTCCTACTTTTAACCGAAGCTTATCTACGATGCCTGCCTCGTTGGCAGCTTCTGCCAGATATAAAGCATAAGATGGAGTACATGCAAATGCAGTTGCTCCAAGGTCTTCCATGACCATCATCTGACGCTTGGTATTTCCTGCTGACATCGGGATCGTCATTGCACCTAACGCTCTTGCCCCAAAATCCAGTCCAAGACCACCGGTAAAAAGTCCATATCCATAGCATACGTGCAGAATATCATCTTTTGTAAGTCCTGCCATCGTCAGACATCTTGCCACACATTCTCCCCATACTTCCACATCTTTCTGTGAATACGGTGCGATCGTCAGTTTTCCGGTAGTACCGGAAGTTCCCTGCACACGTACCACATCCGACTGCGGAATTGCAAGAAGTCCGAATGGATAATTGGCTCTCAGGTCTTCCTTCGTAGTAAAAGGAAGCTTGTTGATATCTTCAATAGAACGGATATCGCCCGGTTCTACTCCGGTCTCTTTCATTTTTTTATGGTAAAAATCCACATGGTCATATACTCTTTTTACCACATCTACAAGACGCTTGCTCTGCAGTGCTGCCATCTCGTCACTGCTCATACATTCCACTTTGGGATCCCGGATCCGTTCTTCCCAATTTTCTAATGATACTGCCGCCATCTTCGCTTCTCCTTTTTCTATAAATCTTCTTCCTCTACCAGTTTCACATCTGCCTTCTCCAGGACTTTCTGTGCCTTGTCAAAATCATCCGTATGGAATACGATCACCGGTGCTTTTCCCTCGCGGATCACAAACGAATAAATATAATTTACATTGATCTCTCCATCTGCAAGGATCGTAAGCATCCGGTTCAGGTTGCCTTTTTCATCCTTAAGCTCAGCCCCGACTACTTCCGTGATCCTTGTAACAAACCCTTTTGCTGTCAGACTTTCTTTTGCACACTCCGGCTCATCTACTACCAGACGCATGATCCCAAATTCCGGTGTATCAAATGTGGAGATCGCACGGATATTAATATGGCTTTCTGTCAGTACAGAAGTCACTCTCATCATACTCCCCGGCTCGTTTTCCACAAATACTGAAAGCTGTCTGATCATCTTTTTTTCTCCTTTCCCTGCATATATATTTAAAGATTAAATCCAACCTCAAATGCTTTTTTATTGATCTCAATCGTCTTCGGAGGTACAGTCTTTTCAATTACTTCATACCACTGTTCTTTTGTGAAATCCATATGCTGTGCGGCAATTCCAAGGACGATCAGATTAAAGACACGAGGATTACCCAGCTTTCTGGATTCTTCTGTGGCATCTACTTTATAAACTTTGTATTCCTTTTCCAGATCCTCAATGATATGATCCGGATATTCTGCATTTCCGATCACCACCGGCATCGGATCAATCCTCCAGTCATTCACAATCAGCACACCATCCTTTTTCAGGAAATGTGCATAACGGAGTGCCTCCAGTCTCTCAAATGCGATCAGAACATCTGCCTGTCCCTCTTCTACGATCGGCTCTGCGACCTTGTCGCCATAACGGACAAACGTTACAACACTTCCGCCTCTCTGTGCCATACCGTGTACTTCCGAAAGTTTGACGTCATAGCCACCTGCGATCGTCAGACCTCCGAGGATTCTGCTCGTGAGAAGGGTTCCCTGTCCACCGACACCGACGATCATAATATTTTTTACTGCCATCTTATTCGCCCTCCTTCACAAGTTCTATCACATTGAATTTACACAGTTTCTCGCACAGCCCGCATCCGGTACACATCGTATCATCAATATGAACACTTCCGTCTGCATTCTTTGTCATGGCCGGACACCCCGGCTTCATACAGAGACCGCATTTCTTACACTGATCTTCATGTGCCAGATACAATGGCTTCTTTCTCTTGTCAAGCAGAACACAAGGAGTCTTTGTGATGATGACGGAAACTTCATCTCTTGCCACTTCTTCTTTGATCGTCTTCTGAAGCAGTTCGATATCAAACGCATTTACCACATGAACATGCTTCACTCCGACTGCATGACATAATTCCGGAATATCAATGGCATAAGTCGGATCTCCCTGCAATGTTTTTCCGGTTGCGGAGTGATCCTGATGTCCGGTCATTCCTGTTGTAGAATTATCCATGATGATCACGGTTCCGGTCGCTTTGTTGTAAACCATATTCATCAGTGAATTAACACCTGTATGCATGAAAGTAGAATCACCGATCACGGCAACCCAGTTCTTGATATACTCTTTTCCCTTTGCCTTTTCCATTCCGTGGAGTGTCGAAATACTTGATCCCATACACATCGTTGTATCAATGACGCTCAGCGGAGCAACTGCACCCAATGTATAACATCCGATATCACCTGCTGCATGCATTTTCAGACGGTTCAGGACAAAAAATACACTTCTGTGCGGACATCCCGGACAGAGGATTGGCGGTCTTCCAGGTGCTTTTGCAGCCTCTTTCAGTTCCAGTTCCTGCTTCAGGATCGCTTTACGGAGCATATTGGCACTGTATTCGCCCTGTACCGTAAAGATCTCCTTGCCGATTGCCTGGATACCCCAGGATTTTACCTGCGTCTCGATCACCGGATCCAGTTCCTCTACAATATAGAGTGTATCAACTTTTTCTGCAAAGTCCTCGATCAGCTTTCTTGGGAGCGGATTCACCATTCCCAGCTTCAGTACAGAAGCCTCCGGCAATGCTTCTTTTACATACTGATACGGGATTCCGCTGGTAATAACTCCGATCTTTGTATCGTTCATTTCAACTTTATTGATTGGAAGAGTATTGGCTGTCTCTGCCAGTTCCTTGTTCAGACGTTCGATTTCGATATGTCTCTGCTTTGCATTTCCCGGCATCATGACATTTTTCTGAACATTCTTTACATATTCCTTATCTTCTACATTTTCACGCTCACAAAGCTCAACCAGTCCCTGCGAATGTGCCAGTCTCGTTGTCGTTCTGAAAATAAACGGACGGTCGAATTTCTCACTGAGTTCAAAAG
>OGRM01002179.1_pt1 | contig 10143 bp, 8 predicted proteins | sample 1553491 | NCBI WGS metagenome assembly OGRM01 (sample SAMEA2580110, study PRJEB22360) | human gut metagenome | biome: human gut; feature: human-associated habitat; material: faeces | place: Denmark | collected 2008/2010
GGACGGCACCACCAAGGACGAGGCGGCCGCGTTCCGTTGCGGCAGCCACATCAGTGGTACCAGTCGCACCGTCCGCGATGGGAGTTGCGGCAAGCGGAACCATTTCGGCGAGCACGCCGCCCAGTTTCTTGCCGTCGACGAAAATGTCGTTCGGCCATTTGAGCACGATGTCCTTGCCGAGCGGGCCGCCGCAATCGCGGATGGCCGCGATAATCGCGTTGCGCGCCTCGCAGCCGGCGATCATCTGCAGCCAGCCGTTGACGGACGTGTCCCGCACAATCGCCGTAGGCACGCTGACCACCAGGGAGACGATGAACGACTCCCCCACCGCGCTGGTCCATTGATGGTCGAGACGGCCACGGCCGGCGGTCTGCTCGTCGGCGCAGATCGCCACGATTTCATGACCGGTCCAATCGCGTCCATCGCAGCCATCGAGGCCATCTCGTCTGGCCGAGCCGAACAGCGCGCCTTTGCGCACCAATTCGGCGGCGTACGTGTTGGTGGAGCCCACTGAGTCCAGCGCGATCACCTGGTCGGCCGCGACGCAGGTGCGTGGCATGGTCAATGCGGAATCCAATATGGTCGTCATGATTCCTTCTCCTGTCCGTCGAGCTGTCGTCCATCAAGCTGTCGTCCATCGAGATATCGTTCGTCGGCGTCCTGCTTGTCGGACTGCTGTCTGTCGATGCGACGCCCGCCAATACGCCGTTTGCCCGCCGTCGACGTGACAACGTACGACGCCTCGCGTGCGGCAAGCCGCGCGGCACGCGACTCGCGCCAGAACTCCAGGCACAGGAATCCGAACACGAATGCGATCGGAAGCATATGCCGTTCGAAATTGTTGGCCGGTGCGGTGATCATCACACCCATAAGCAGCAGCAACGGCAGATGCCATGACAGCGACCGCCATCGACGCAGCACCACTTCGGCGGCGCCGATCAGCAGTGTCAGCGTGACATACAGGTTGCCGTGCGTCACCCAGCCAAGCACGGGAATCTGTCCCCATTTCTTGGCGAAACCGGCCACCTGGTTGCGCCACTGGTGGTTGTACAGGTGAATCCATTCGTTGTCGGACTGCACGTAATCGTTGTTCACGTAGTAGTCCATCGACACGTATGGCAGGTCGGTCACGTTGAAGTATCCGAAGCATTCGGCGAAGAGCGCGTCGAGCGCGATCTGAGGATTCGCCTTGACGATCTGCCACCATGCGTCGTTGAAATCCTTCATGTCGTCCTTGGTGACGGTACGCCACTTGTAGCTGACCTTCTTGGACTGGATGCCCGACGATTTCACCGGGTCGGCGTCCTGCTGGAAGTACGATTCGGCCATCTGGTCGAGGTTGAAGACGGGAGCGAGTTTCTTGGACGCGTCCTCGGGAATGCCCTGCGGATTGTATTTCGCCACGCGGGCGATCTGCTGCAGCTGGATGCCACGGCTTTCGATCGGATCGCCGCCGATGACGGCACCGCTGTTCACCAGATAGACGAGGCCTCCATGGATGAGCACGGTCGGCAGCATCAATGCGACCACGTACGTCTTCCAACGTTTACGGTCGTTGATGATGGCCAGCAGCGCGGCGAACAGAATGATGTACCACGCGTATTTGGCGCTGATCAGCATGACGCAGCTCGACATGAACAGTGCCGCCAAGGAACGTTTGCGCAGTTTCATGGGTTTGCCGTTGATGGTGGGCAGCGCCTTGATATGCGTCATATGCAGCTCATACCACACGCCGAACCACCAGACGAACGCGAACGCGAACAACGGCGATTTGGTCAGTGAGATCGTGGCGAACACCGCCAACGGGCACACCATGAAGAACAGCAGAATCACGAAGCGTGTCTTCGCGCCGGCGCGCAGTCTGGACGGACGCGCCACCACACCCGCCTCGGGATGGGTGAAATCGCGCATGTTCCAGCAGTCGTGCCGTTCGGGATGGGAGAAGTCGAACGTGCCGACGCCCAGCCTACGCCACGGCAGATTGAAGAAACGATTGGCGGTGGCGGCACAACAAAACGCGGCGAACAGCCATTGCAGCACGGCCAGCGCCACGATGCCGGCGTCATTGGAATCGGTGAAATACCGGGAGACCGCGGCGAACGCACCGTAGAAAACGGTCAGCACGATGTTGTGCTGGTCGGTCAGATACGTGGGATTGGCCGGCCACATGTAGTGCGCGGTCGGGTAGATGTCCATCGGCACGAATGAGAAGAAGCCGATGTACGGCTGTTTCAGTCCGGTCCACTGGTTCAACGCCCAACTGAATTCGCGGATCTGGGAGCGGATGTCGGCGCCGTACGCGGCGAGCAGGGTGGTCGGAATCCACAGCCAGCCGATGACGAACAGCAGCATGAGCTTCCACCAGCAGTCGGTGCAACGTGTCAGCTTGCGGCCGATCCAGACGATCACCGCATGGATGGCGCGTCCCGGACGGCTATGCGCGGCGTCGCTCAGATGACGCAGCATGATGCCCAATACCGTCGTCGGCGTGCCGGACACCTCCTGGCACAGCTTGACGTACCGACGTGAGAAATACGTCGGCAGCACGCGCTCGCCACGGCCGTAACGGACCAGAGACCGCAATATAGCAAACGAAACAACGAAGGCGATCGCCATGTACAGCACGTTGGCCCAGCCGAAGTCGGCGAGTCCGGTGCCAAACCAGTACAGCGGGCCGATGCCGCAGCACCACGCCACCCACAGGCATGCGAGCACGCCCAACGTCCAGCTGAGGAACGTGTCGGCTTTTCCGGCTTTCTTGTTTTCGCTCATAGTCGGCATATTACCGCCACTGCGCGAATGGGGACCGGAACGGTCGGCGAACGTGCGGCAATTCGCAGATACGACGATTAGAATGGACGGTTATGAACTCCGAGCAGGCAGACATCCTCGACCTTTTGTCAGGCCATACCGACGATACGACCATCGAGCGGTTGGCTTTCGAATGCCTGTTGACGAACATGACCGACGATCGTGTGGTCTCCTTGATGAACATTCTCGGATGGCAAGGCGATTTCAACTGTTTTGCGATCGGCGGGGTGCCTTCGGCCAGTCTTGCCTCGACATCCCTCGCCATCCGCAAGGCGGTGCGCGATTTGGGTGGCGAGCATGTGGTCATCGGCACGTACGGCACTTTCCTGCTGGCTTTGGCTTGCCAGATGGGCGCGGTCACGCCGGAGGTGACCTGTACCGCGGTCATGCCGGCGTTCAGCGAGGACGAGCCACTGTATTTGAGCCCGGTCCGTTCCGGTGTGGCGGGGGCTTCGCATGCGTTGCGTGAGACGATGTTCTCGCTGCAGGCGGCTCCGGCGCTGTCCACTCCTTCCCGTCCGCTGCGTGCCGACGAGCTGTTGCCGGAGCGTGCGCTGCTGGGTGATGATTACGCGCGTGAGGAACTGTATCGGAACGTATATCAGGTGCTGCGCGGCGAGAATCCCGATGATCCCACTTATCTGACGGTGTCCACGTTCCTGAAGTATGGCAGTTCGTTGGAGAACACGGCGAAGGAGCTGAATGTGCATCCGAACACCGTGCGCTACCGCTTGAAGCGTGCCGCCGAAACAACCGGCTGGGATGCCACCGATCCGCGTGACGCGTATGTGCTGACGACCGCGCTGGCGATTGGCCGTATGCGCGACCGCTGAGCCGCTGCCCGGGTGGTGTGGCGTCTGGGTACGCCCGTTGCACCTGTCATCCGGTCATAAAGTCATGAATCTTTCCGAACATATGAAAAGACCCGCATGCTGCGACTGCAGATACGGGTCTTTTGATGAAGCTTAGCTTCTGTGCACTCAGGCAACGACCGCCGGATCAACCGGGACGCCCGGGTTCATCGTGGAGGTGATGGTCGCCTTGGTGACGTAGCGGCCCTTCACGGTGGACGGCTTCAGACGCTTGACTTCGTCGGCCACAGCCTTGAAGTTCTCGTCCAGAGCCTGCTCGGTGAAGGACATCTTGCCGATGAGGAAGCTCAGGTTGCCGTTCTTGTCGACACGGAAGTCAACCTTGCCGCCCTTGATGTCCTTGATGGCCTTGGTGACGTCCATGGTCACGGTGCCGGTCTTCGGGTTCGGCATGAGGCCACGCGGACCGAGCACGCGGCCGAGACGGCCGACCTTGCCCATCATGTCCGGGGTGGCGACGACGGAATCGAAGTCAAGGAAACCGTCGGCGACCTTCTGCACGAGGTCGTCGTCACCGACGATGTCGGCGCCAGCCTCGAGAGCTTCGGTGGCCTTCGGGCCACGGGCGAAGACGAGGACCTTGGCGGTCTTACCGGTGCCGTTCGGCAGGTTCACGGAACCGCGGACCAGCTGGTCGGCCTTGCGCGGATCCACGTTCAGGCGCAGCACGGCCTCAACGGTCTGGTCGAACTTGTACTCCGGCATGCTCTTGAGGAGAGCGATGGCTTCGTTGGCGGTGTAAAGGTTGTTGCGATCGATCTTCTCAGCCGCTTCGCGATACTTCTTGGAACGCTGTACCATTAGTCCTTCTCCTCTCAGTCGGTAACCGTGATACCCATCGAACGGGCGGTGCCCGCGATGATCTTCATGCCGGCTTCGACGTCGCGTGCGGACAGATCAGCCATCTTGATTTCAGCGATCTCACGGACCTGAGCCTTGGTGACGGAGCCGACCTTGTGGGTCAGCGGGTTCTCGGTACCCTTCTGGATGCCAGCGGCCTTCTTCAGCAGAGCTGCTGCTGGCGGGGTCTTCAGGATGAAGGTGAAGGAACGATCTTCGTAAACGGTGATCTCAACAGGGATGACCTGGCCCATCTTGTCCTGCGTGGCAGCGTTGTACTGCTTGCAGAAGTCCATGATGTTCACGCCATGGGAACCCAGAGCCGGACCCAGCGGCGGAGCCGGGTTGGCCTTGCCGGCCTGAATCTGGAGCTTGAGAAGCGCCGAGACTTTCTTCTTAGGAGCCATTGTATGGTTCTTCTTTCTGTGAAGCGGTGGTTAACGGCACCGGAGTAGGTCTCCCGCGTCCGGTTCCTTCCGCAACGTATATTGCTGTGCTGTGCTAGCAGGTGCCGCCGCCTTGTTCAGGCACACGAGACCCTCCAGACACAACTTTTCTATTATGCGATTCCGCCACGACATTGCGCGTATGGCAATACATACAAAGAAACCCCGCCGAAGCGGGGTTCAAAAGAATCACGATTTCAGGTTCCTGAATGGGTGTGACGCGTGCGGTAGCAAGGCGCCCAAGCGCAGGCGTACCAAGGTGCGTCAAGCTTGGAGCAACGCAGCTAACGCTCCGTCATGCACGTTCAGGCTAATTTTTCAACCTGGTTGAAGCCTAGCTCCACCGGCGTGTCACGGCCGAAGATGGACACGAGCACGGTGAGCTTCTGCGTGGACGGATCCACTTCGGAGACAACCGCGGCCATGGTGGTGAACGGTCCATCGGTGACGGTGACCTGATCGCCAGGAGCGTAGGAGACCTCAAGCTTGCGCTTCTTGGCTGCGGCCGGCTTGTCTCCGGCGGCCTTGAGAGCTTCGGAAGCGATCATCGGAGCCATCATGGAGACGACTTCCTTGCGGGTCAGCGGTGCCGGATCCTTGGTCGGGCCGACAAAGCCGGTGACGCCTTCGGTCTCGCGGACGATACGACGGGCGTTCTCATCCGGCAGCATGCGGATCAGCACATAGCCGGGGACACGCACGCGGGTGATGACCTTCTTGCCCTTTTCGGTGTGCTTTTCGACTTCCTCCATCGGCACTTCGACCTGGAAGATCTTGTCTTCCATACCGAAGCTGGCCACGCGGGATTCGACGTTGGTCTTCACGCGCTTCTCATAGCCGGAATAGGTGTGCAGCACATACCACTTGCCTTCAAGCGTGCGCAGGCTCTTGGAGAATTCCTCGACGGCCTTGGCACCGGCATCCTGCTCAGTGTCTTCATCCTCAGTGGTTTCCGCGGTCTGCTCTTCCGGAGCGTCCTGCTCGGACTGGGCCTGCCCATCGGTCGCCTGATCGGCGGCGACGGCCTGGACGGCCTCGCCTTCGGCCGGCAGCGCCTCAACAGCGGCAGCAGCCTCGGTATCAGCCTTGGAAGCCTCGTCGAGGTTGTCGGAAAACACTTCGTCAGTCATGCACTTTCACCTTCAAGTTGTTTATCAGCCGAATATCCACAGGGTCAGCTTGCCCAGACCGTAGTCCATGCCGGTGACCAGTGCCATCAGCAGCAGCACGAAGATAAACACGGCGAGGGACCAGAAGAACAGTTCCTTGCTGGTCGGAGTGACGACCTTGCGGAGTTCGTCGATAATCTGTTTGATGAACAAGCCAATGCGCATGAAGATGTTCGGCTTAATGGCCTTCTCGCTGTTCTTCGCCTTCGCCATAATAATCCTCCGCTGGGCTTGTTGTAAGAAGCTTGGCAGGGAAGGCGGGACTCGAACCCACAACCTACGGTTTTGGAGACCGTTGCGCTACCAATTGCGCCACTTCCCTAGGTGAACTCTGCCGTCTCCACTTGCCGGCGAGGATTCTATGCAAAACCACGCAAGAAGCAGACGGCAAAACCGCCAAGTCGAAATAATAGCGGGTTTTCGCGACTTCGTCCAACCCGATTCACGACGAATCGCAAGAAACCGCTATTTTCCAACGAAAAAAAAGATTCGCGCCCGGCATGTCACCGAAGCGCGAATCGCTAAAAATATCGTCTATCAACTGAACTTTCCGTCAGTTGAGCGCGGGGCCGGTCGGCTCAGTCCTCGACCCAACGCTTCATGCGACGCATGCCTTCGACCAGATCGTCGTCGGCAAGCGCGTAGGAGAAGCGCAGATAGCCGGGAGCGCCGAACGCCTCGCCCGGGACAGCGGCGACATGGCCTTCGTCAAGCAACGCGGCGGCCAGTTCGGACGTGTTGGCGAACGTGGTCTTGTTGGTGCCGATCGGTTTGTTCAGCAGCGCGGTCACGTCGGCGAACGCGTAGAACGCGCCGGTCGGAGTCGGGCAGTTCACGCCTTCGATGTCGTTCAACGCGGCGACGATGGTCTGGCGGCGCTTGTCGAATGCGGCGCGCATCTCGTAGACGGCGTCCAGGGAGCCGGAGACGGCTTCGATGGCGGCACGCTGGGAGATGTTGTTCACGTTGGAGGTCATGTGACCCTGCAGTTTGGATGCGGCCTTGGCCACGTCCACGGGGGCGATCATCCAGCCGACGCGCCAGCCCGGCATGGCGTAGGTTTTGGCCACGCCGTTGAGCACGAGCAGCTGGGAGCGCACTTCGGGCACCGCGGCGCCGATGTACGTGGTTTTGGCGCCGTCATAGTTCAAGTGTTCGTAGATTTCGTCGGAAATGACCCACACGTGGTGTTCGATGGCCCACTGCGCGATGGCCTTGACGGTTTCCGGCTTCCACACCGCGCCCGTCGGGTTGTTCGGCGTGTTCACGATGATGGCCTTCGTGTGTTCGGTGCGGGCCGCTTCGATGGCTTCGATGCTGGGCTCGAAGTTGCGGTCGGCACCGGCGAACACGGTCACGGGCACGCCGCCGGCGAGCTTCACGGCTTCCGGATAGCTGGTCCAGTACGGGGTGGGGATGATGACCTCGTCGCCCTCGTTGAGCAGAATCTGGAACGATTCGTAGACGGCCTGCTTGCCGCCGTTGGTCACGATGACCTGGCTTGGATCGACTTCGTAACCCGAATCGCGCAACGTCTTGTCCGCGATGGCCTGGCGCAGTTCCGGTAGGCCGGCGGTCGGCGTGTAACGGTAGTTTTTCGGGTCCTGCACGGCCGCGGCCGCGGCCGCGACGATTGGTGCGGGGGTTGGGAAGTTCGGTTCTCCCGCGCCGAACCCGATGACGTCGATTCCGGCGGCCTTCATTGCCTTCGCCTTGGAATCGACGGCCAGAGTAGCGCTCGGAGCCACGTGATTGATACGGTCGGATAGAGTCTGCCAGTCAGCCATAGTCATGCCTGTAATGCTAGACCTGCCACACGAAAAACGACAACCCCACGACACACGTCTATTTCGCCGCGAACGCTTCGCTTGAAGCGAAATCGATGGCCTAACCACACCTTTTGCACTGGCTCAGACCAGTACGAGATTGTCGCGGTGCACCAGCGGATGCGCGTATTCCTCGCCGAGGAAACGCTTGAGCTGGGCCGTATTGCGTCCTAGCATCTGCGGGATCTCCTCGGAGTCGAAGCCGACCAGGCCCTTGGCCAAATGGTTGCCCTGCTCGTCGTCAACCCAGACGGCGTCGCCGGCGGCGAAATCGCCCTTCACTTCCCCCACGCCGGCCGCAAGCAGGCTGGCCGCTCCCCCGCGCACCGCCTTGGCCGCGCCGGAATCGGCCACCAGCGCGCCCTGCGGGTGGGAGGCGAAGCCGATCCACAGCCTACGTGACGAACCGCGGTCGTTGATCGGCGCGAACGCGGTGCCGACCGGATCGCCCATCATCGCGGGACCTGCGTTCGACGCGCATGTCAACACCGCGGGAATGCCGGACACCGCGGCGACGCGCGCGGCCTCCATTTTGGTGACCATGCCGCCGGTGCCGACGTTCGAGCCGGTTCCGCCGACCTGAACCTTCGCCAGCGCGTCCTCGACGTTCGGCACATAGGAGATGCGCTTCGAGCCGGGTTCGCTTGGCGGCGCGGTGTACAGCGCGTCCACGTCGGTGAGCAGCACAAGCGCGTCGGCGACGACGATGTTGGCGATGAGCGCGGACAGACGGTCGTTGTCGCCGAACCGGATCTCGTTGGACGCGAGGGAATCGTTTTCGTTGATGATCGGCACCGCGCCCAAGTCGAGCAGGCGGTCGAGCGTACGGCGCACGTTGCGGTACTGCTGTGGGGCGATCGTGTCGGAAACGGTGATGAGGATCTGTCCGACACGCAGCCCGTACCGTGCGAAAGCGGCCTCGTACTGGGCCATCAGCAGGCCTTGGCCGACGGCGGCGCACGCCTGCTGGTCGGCCACGTCGGTCGGACGCTTGTCGAAACCGAGCGTGCCGAAACCGGCCGCGATCGCGCCGGAGGAGACCAGCACCACGCGGCCGCCCATCAATCGCACGCGGGCGATGGCCGCCACAAGCGCGTTCAACCGTTGCGGATCCAAGTGGCCGCTCGGCTCGGTCAGCGAGCTGGAGCCCACCTTCACCACGATGGTCTGCGCTTCGGCGATGGCCCTGCGCACTTGCGCTTGCGATGGCGTGTTCATAGTTCCTCCCGGTACCGTTACCGGCTATTGAAAAAGCCCACCGACATGCCATCGGCACATCAGCGGGCTTCGTTGGATGGTTCTATTGTTCCACATCCTCGTCGTCGGCGGTCTCGCCACGTCCAAAAAGACTGGTTTCGTCGTGACGGTCGTCGTCCACGGAAGGATCGGCCCAGTGTCCTGCCTTGCGTTCGGCCATCATGGCTTCGCGCACGGCCTGACGGGCGTCCATCATCTCGTGGTACTGGCGACGGCGTTCCGTGTTGGAACGACGCTGCGCACGACCATCCGATTCCTGCAGTCGCAGGTCGACGCCGCGTGCGCCCAACTGGGTGCCGTCGAGCATTTCCGCGCCGGCCGCGATGGTCGGATCCCAATCGAATTCCACGGCACGGTCGCCACGGCCGATGCGCACTTCGTCGCCCGGCTTGGCGCCCTTGTGTCGCAGCTCGTCTTCGACGCCCAGCTTGGCCAGACGGTCGGCAAGGTAGCCGACGGCCTCGTCATTATCGAAGTTGGTCTGCATGACCCAGCGTTCCGGCTTGGTGCCGAGCACCTCGTACCAGACTTCGCCGTTGCCGTTCTCCTTGCGTTCCACGGTGAAGTCGAGCGCGTTGCCGCCTTCGTCGTTACGGCGACGGCGATTGCGCGGCTCCTCGAGCGGCTTGATGACCACGCGGGCCTCTTCCTCGGCCTGCTCGCGTTTGGCGACTTCCGCGCGCATGTTGGTCACGAGGTCGGCCAGCGCCCAGTTGAGTTCCTTCAGACCCTCGTGGGAGGCGGTGGAGATGATGTAGACCTTGAGGCCGAGCTTTTCGAATTCCGGCTTGACGAATTCGGCGAGTTCCTTGGCTTCCGGCACATCCACCTTGTTGAGGATGATGATGCGCGGACGTTCGGGGATCGGAATCGCGCCGAGCGGCAGTTCGAGCTTGCCGGCGGATTCGGCGGCGGCGATGAG
>OGRM01002199.1_pt1 | contig 10073 bp, 12 predicted proteins | sample 1553491 | NCBI WGS metagenome assembly OGRM01 (sample SAMEA2580110, study PRJEB22360) | human gut metagenome | biome: human gut; feature: human-associated habitat; material: faeces | place: Denmark | collected 2008/2010
CCCCCCCCACCCGAAGCTCCAACTAACGCAGTTACTTTCCCAGGAGGAATGCTGAACGAGGCATCGTTCAAAGAGTCATTCGAGGACGATGGGTAGCAAAATGAAACACGATAAAAAGTAAAAGATGGACAAGGAGAAATGCCTCCCTCTTTGTGGCAAGAAGAAGGAAGACTCCTAGGATGAACTAGGGTTTCAAAGTCTCTAATTCTCTCGTCGCCTACAGCAGCTTCGCGCGCATATGAAATAAAACCAACAAATTGGCTTACCGAAGAAGAAAAGTAAGAGAAGTACATCAAGAAAACTACAAGATCGGAAAAAGCCATTGCGCCCGCAGCAACCTGCCAGGATGCAAACAAAATCGTTCCAATATTCGCAAGCTGCATCAAGACAGACGATATCGGAGAAAGAAAACCGGCAAGCAGAGACAATTTAAAGCCAGCTTTTGCAGCAGCCTCTATTTCGACTCCGAGAGATTTTTCCGCCGAGCTCCATGCGTTATAAGATCGCAAAACCCGATTCGTGAGAGCGAATTCCTGGGTTTTTACTGTAATACGCAAAAGAAGCTCCTGAACCTCTTTCCTGTAGCCCGACATCGGGCGCGATGCAACGACCGAAAAAAGCAAGGATAGCAATCCAAACCCCAAACCGATAACAAACGTCATGGGGGAAATGAGAACCAGGGCAACAAATGATCCGAAAAACACGAACAAGGACTGAACAAGAGAAACAAGCTGCCCAGGGAGTCTCTTAACCAATTCAACATCACTTACAATGCGCTGAGAATACCAACCTGAAGGTCAAGCTTCCTGGCTCAAAACCGACAAAGCAAAGAACGAACGGGATAGACGGCCTCTTATTCGCTTAGCTAGTCCCTCGCCTATCTTGGCAATCAGAACCTGCTGGCCCATAGTCAATAGGGCGCTTGCAGCAAGAAGGATCAGCAGGATTATCAAGGGGTCGAAAGCATTTGCCCCTTCCTGTGCAGCCTGAATCAAAGCTCCACCATATTGGGGCTGAGCCAGCAAAATTATCTGCCCGAGTAGCCCCAGAGCCAAGCAAGCGACAAACACCCACCCCAAAGAAGGGACATACCTCTTTAATAAAACGATTATTGTTCGCATGGAATCGGACTCCCTCTATCGGAGAAAAAGACGACAAAGCAACCTCCCTTTTCTATTCCACGGCCTTACGAGCTAAAAGAACTTTTCCAGCGCTTACGCTTGGCAGCACCATCAGCATGGGAGATAGAACGACCGCAAAAGAAGGCGCGAAAATCAACAGCGAGGAAACTAAGCAGGCAGATAAGGGGAGGCTAACCGAACAAACGGCAGAAGCAATAGCCCCAGAAGATAATGCGCACGCCATGCCAACGATAAGCGCATTAAACGCATGGATGAACGACTCACATATCATCATTTCGAAGATCGATCTATGACTCGATCCACACGAAATGAACGTCCTTCCTTCAAGAACCCTGTCGTTTGCCGTCATTGCAACAACAGCCACAGCTCCAGCAACGCAAACTAAAATAGGAGCACCGAGAAAGGACAGCAGCTGTTCAGTGCTTATCCCGCTTGCTTCGATTCCCTGACCCCTCAGATAGACAACCAGAGCATCAACAACAGCAATGAGCCCCGCAACCAGCGAAATGCCTATTGCAATAGGCATTTGTATCGCCACAGATTCATCGGAATAGAAAAGTACCTTGCTCTGGGCAACCAGCCAGACCGGAGAGCCCCTCCAAGGAGCAACAGCCGTCCACGTTTTCACCACCCAAGGGAGCAACGGCCTCAAAACGACAGAGCAGAATAAAGCAACAACAAAGGGGAGGAATACAAGACAACTGATTCGAGCCAGCGGGTCTGATTCGACGGAAATTGCAATCAACGAAAAAAGGCCAACAACTAACAAGGCACAGACAACGATGCGGAAGGCGCCGATTTTCTTTCTATATGGCAATTGACCGCCCAGGGTTAAAAGAGGGGAAACATTCAGGGAAGAATGCACACTGCTCAACCCACCAAGAACAAACGCAAGGAGCTCAACGCAAGCGACCAAGGCGACAACCGGAAAATCAAGACAAGTCCCCAAACAAACAAAGACATCAAAGCAAGGAATCGCAAAGCCGAAAGCAATGAAACCCAACATCAAGCCAAGAAACGAAGCAATTGCTATCTGAACAAAAAAAGCAAAGTCCTACATATCTCCTGCGCATGCCTAGCAACCGCCACACAGAGTAAGATGGCTCTTTTTTCTTTGCAACAAGTCGCGCCACAGAGGCAGATACGGGAATGGAAGCAATCCATGTCAGAAACAGTGTTGCGGTTCCCGCATTGAGCAGCTGCCTCGAAGCCGCCCCCTCTAGCCCATAAGACGAAGATATGAGCAAGGCGGACCAACCGCTAGCAACGCCACAAAAGAAGGCGACCAGAATAATACCCACCCAATCAAGCCATCTATTCCTTAAGTCAGAAATGAACAAACGCCACATGGTTACCCCTCCAGCAAAAGGGCTATTTCATGCGGGGCGGGATGGTTGAGCTCCGCAGCAACCATCCCATCTTTCAGAATCACAACACGATCGGAATAAGAAGCTGCCGTCAGATCATGGGTTACCATCACAACAGCACGATTACCCTGCTTCGATTCGCGACGCATTATATCCATCACCGCTCGCGTATTATCAACATCAAGAGATCCTGTAGGCTCGTCTGCAAATACTATTGGAGAATCAGTAGCCATGGATCGCGCTATTGCTATACGCTGCCGCTCTCCTCCCGACAATGAATCTGGATAGTCCTTTGCCTTATCGGCGATACCAAGGCCACTAAGCAAAGCTAGCGCATCCTTTTTCGTAGCTTTCTTTCCAGAAAGTCGAGCGGGAATCCAGACGTTATCTACGGCATTCAGCGATGGAATGAGATTTAAATTCTGAAATACGAAACTGACCAAACGCCTTCTGACTTCGTCTCTCTCTATAGTGTTCATTGATGAAATCAAGTTGCCATCAAGGGCAATAGAGCCCGAATCTATCTCTTCGAGGCCCGAAAGGCAGTTCAACAGGGTCGTTTTTCCCGACCCACTTGGGCCGACAATAGAAACGAACTCACCCACGTTAACCGAAAAGTCAATCCCATTCAGCACCCTGTTCTTCCGAAGCTTTTTTCCTTTGCCGTACATGAAAGACTTTTCTATTCCCCTTGCATCAATCAAGGCTGACATCGAAGAATCACGCCCTTTCTGCAATTGCCGGGCATGCGAAAGCATGCCCGGCACTATCTTTGCTTAGCCGCACCAAAGGCTCACAAAGCTGTCTCGCCATTGCACATAAAGCTAGCTCCAGATGCCCTAAGATCTATTGCATCGCTAGAGGCTTCGAGCGACTGAAGATCCAACATAGAACCCATTTCCTTCACCTCCTTCCTTGATTTGTGCGCATATTTATATCAATGAAGAGAAACGGGAAACCATCCAAAAGGATGCTCGACCGAAGACATAAGAAATCCGATCAGCCCAGCGGAACCAGTTGAATAATCAACCGATAAGCAAGAACCACCATTTCCCAAGGCCCAAATTGGCCCCTCGAAATCTTGGCTTTGCTCCCGAAAGCAAAACTCCCCTATCACGTTCCTCACCATTGCTGAAATAACATCAGCGTTTTCCTCCCCCATCAATGCAGAGAAGTGCCGCTGCTTTGCCTAATAGCCCATGGAACAAGCCACCGTTCAGGGCAACGTATTCTTTGAGCGAAGAAGAAATAGCTTTAAGCTCATTTGCATATCCATCCGCATTGCATAAGGCAAGTGAAACCCCAATACCCGCAATGCCCTCAGATAAGTACCCAAAATCAATTCCCGAATAATCAACTGACAAAGAGCCATCAGGTTTTACATCGAGTCCCGAAAGTTCGTGTTCGAGGCAAACGTTAGCCAAGCGATTCCACTCAGCCGATTGCTCGACAAAGCATGCAGCCAACTCATGGCAAGCCAATGCCGCACCAGACCAGCCATCGAACAATCCAACGGCATTCCCGGTTTCCGCGCCATCACTTACTGGTTCGAGATTCTTCAATACGGAATCTCGCAAAAAATCAGCAGATTCTCCAAGGAGTTTTCTCACCTGGGGACAGCCGCAATCTGAATTGATTTGCAAGAGAGAAAGAACTGTTCCAGCAATTCCGCTTCTTATCGAAATATCATCAGAGGGACCATACGGTAAAGAAAGAGGAAGCAGGTCTATTGCCTTTTCACAATATCCAAGCTGCGAAAAAACGCTTGCTATTCCCACTGTTCCACGAAGCAGTCCATGAAAATGCAAAGAGATTTCGCTTTTCAAAAGCTTCGTCGTGGTCCATTCAACATCAGAGGAAACATCAAGCCCAAAACGACCAAGCATGAGAGCAACGCCCGCAGCGCCAGTCTCTATGTCCAATCGGCCTAAAGGCCCATGCAAGAATTGTGTAGCATCACCAGGATAGAGACGGCCCTCCGAATCATCGGGCCTTCTCGATTTTGCAATTCCTGCAGCCAAACGCTGCGCAAAGCTGCACGAATCGATTTTTTCACTCCCAACCGGCACCAAGCCAAACGGGGAATCAAATATACGGGAAGCCATACAAGACAATTGCTCTTCCAGCATGTCCTTAACTGAAGATGGAAAATGCTTATCTATAAGAGGAAGCCGCTCATAAAGAGAGCGTGGAGAGAAAGAGCTACTCCAAGAAGGCCAAAAGAGATAGGACAAAACACATGCCAAGCCGAATTCGTCCCTCTCTTTATTGGCGCATTTGCAGAGCGGAGAAAAACCAGGCATCCCCAAGCACGCCGAATCAGCCCCATCGATATCGCTGCATGCCTCAAAATCGATAAGGCTTACTGCAAGATTTTTATCAACGATGAAGTTTTTTGGATTAACATCCATCAAGGCAACGCCCGCGCCATGAACTGCATCCAAGAGGCCCAGCATTTGTCGAGCAATTACCAAGGCTCTCTCGGAATAGCGAAGAGCATCGTCCTCTCCAAGACGAAAAGGATAATTACTGGCAACCCAAGACTGCAAAGTGACCCCGGCACAATATTCCTCAACCAGAAATTCGTGTCCGCAAACTGTCTTATACGAGTAGTAAGAGGGAATCCCCTCAATTCCCTGCAGTCTGATGAGCATCGACCGCTCATGCCTTAAGCGTAGCACCGCATCGCAATCGGAAGAAGAATAGCCAGCATACGACCGAGCCTCTTTGGCCACAATCTCGCAACCAGTCTTGAGATTAACCCCACGATAAACCCCACCCGCATTGCTGAAATGCAGGCTTTCCAAAATTGAATAAGGAGCGAAAAGAAGCTCAAATTCATCTGATGGGTTGATACGAGCATCGACCTGTTTCTTTATGCCAAAGGGGACGGAAACAAAATCAGGCAAGACGAAGAATGGCTTTCTCTGATCTTCAGTCAGAGAGCCATCCGGCCTTCGTATTGCCAGCCTGGAGACGCCCTTTCCATCTTCTTCCAAAAGATATCGAAAACCACCGCAGCGGAAGAAAACCGGAGCTTCCTTGTATCTGATGTTAGACAACACATAGGGACCATGGAAATTCCCCAAAAGACCTTCTAACTCTTCCAAAAGAGCAAGGAAGTCGCCAACTGACCCTGGATAGATTGTTATAAATTTGCCCGAAGAGGACCTATTTGCATTCTTACCGTTCAGTCTCAGAAAGCTCCCATACGATACCAAATGCTTGAAAGCAACTCTCTTCTTGACTAAAAAGCCACCCACAACATCGAGCAGCAATTGGGCTTCCGTGGGACATGAGCTTAGGTGGATCTTCCATCCCTGATCAGGCAAGTTCACCTTTGCGGGAAATAAATACCTCCAGGTTGAATCAAGCTGACACGCCCAATCCGAAGGGACTTCGCAAGAAAAAGACTCTGTATTTTTCGCCTGAGCATACTCTTCGAAAAATGGCGAATCCTTGGCAATATGAAGCATTCTGTAATTGGTTAAGTTATGGTAACCATGCCTCATAAAAGCCTCCCTAATGGAAATAATATATTAAGAAGTTAACTGTTTCTTTTAACTTCTTAAAGTTAAGCATTATTTACTAGTACTTAGAGAGAAACCGATGATAGGCGGTTGACCTGAACGGTAAGCGGTTTTGAACATAAAAAATGGGCGCTGGTGAATTCCAGTGCCCATCATCAAGTGCAATAGCATCTATTGATTATGATACTTTTTATACTCCTCCAAAAAGGTCTCACCGTATCTTTTTCCAGCCTCTTCATCGCTAAGATACTCAAGTAAATCACCAGGTTGGCAATCGAAAACCTCACAAATCCTATCAAGACTGCCAATTCTTAACGCACGAATTTTCCCGTTTTTTATCCTCGATACCGTCTGAACCGTGCATTCAAGCTTTTCTGCCAGCTCTACGGATTGCATCTTTCTCGAGGCAAGCAATTTGTCCAAGTTGAACACTATAGCCAAAATATGCCCCTAAACCGTATCGTCCGACAACTGCTGCAACAATACTCCGTATTTAAACACATATGACAGAACAAAGCCAATAACCGAAGCCACCAAGGTCGAAATGCTCAGATCCGCCACCACTCCATCCCCTTGCTTCGCCAAGCCAATTCGTATAACACCAAGAGAATAACCATCAAAAGGAATCACGGAGACAACCGCCTGAAGGACAAAACTGGCAAGCAGCAAAAAACTCACTACTTTAATTTGCCGAGAAGTATGCATAGTGAACGGACTGCTCCCATGGCGTATCGAATTGCAAATACTTCCAATTACGTAAAGGATATAAATGTTTATGAAAGCAGACACCGCAACAGGAACAGCGTAAAGAAGATGACAGACCAAGTCACACAAACCAACTTGTGAGGTTACCAAGGAAACGAAAAATGCGACAAAGAGCAAACTCCATCCAATGACGAATGTCGCCATAACGACTCGCAAGGCAACATACAATGGCTTTGCGATATTCTCCAGGCGAAGTAAAGAAGCCCTTGCTTCGTTTGATTCCCCAAACAACTATGTCTTCCTTCCGTTATCAGCAGTCCAACTTCGGCTTTTTGAGAGGCAAACTTTGAAGGCCAATGGTCACGCAGCCATTAGGAAGCCCTATATTCAAGCAACTTGAAACTTGTTGATTTGGAATGGAATAAAAAAAGCATTCTATCTCCTTAACTAATTAATAAAAACTATTAACTAATTATTGCTTACTATCACCAATAAACTATGTCCATAATTGCTCATGTTAACGGTAGGAATCAATCGGTTACGCATAGAATCTTCTAAGCAAATCGCCAAGCAGACCATAAAATTTTTTGGCTAAGGCGCAATACGGATCACAGGATCGGACGTCACCATAGGCATACAATGAACGGGCACGGCAGCCTCCGCCGCATAAATACTTCATGCCGCAATTCGAACATCCTGAAATTGATTCAACGTCCAGAGTCGAAAAGGGTGAATTATCAATTTTTTCTTCGACATCCGCAAGACTATCCTTCAACAAGTTCGCAATGGTATAGCCATCAAACTGCAACATATGACAGGGATACAGGAGCCCCTCATGGGATACGCTTAAGCAGGTTCGGCCGGCACCGCACCAACCTCTTGCCGAAATAGAACCGTTCAAATTAAAGCCACAAGAAAATGCATTTTGACCGGCGTTCTCTATCAAGATTTCAGCCAAGCGCTCAAGCGCATTATCGTCGGGAATAAGCCTCTTCGAATGCTTATCATCAGCAGTACATGACAGCAGACCAAAGTTGATGCCAACATTCAAAGAGCGAGCTAACTCAAAATATGAAGGAATATCCTGAATATTAAAAGCGTGAATCGTCGCTATGATATGAGCGTTTATCCCTTCTTCTTCAATCGCAAGGATGCTCTTTTTTAGATCAGCAAACCGCTGATATCCACGGATATACGATTCGGAACTAGAAGAAGAGCCATCAAACGAAACAGCAATTCTATCCACAGCACCAGACAACCTTTGAAGGATCTCTCTCTTTATGCTGGTTCCATTCGTTATTACAGAAACGCTCCTTATACCCTTCGTCTTTGCAAAAGAAACAATATCGGGCAAGTCTTTCCGCAAAAAAGGTTCCCCGCCTGAAATAACCAGACTATCGACATTCAGCCCCTTCAATTTCGTAAGAATGACTTCGATATCCGCAAGAGGGAGATCGGGCGAAGCATTACGTTTCGAATTCACGGAATAGCACCCGACGCAATTCAAATTGCATCTTCGTGTCACATGAAGATATACAGATCTTGATAGATTTCCATCGTGCTCTTCTCGAAAGAATTTCCCTTCGCTCAAAGCGCTACAGAACTCAGGAGAAAAATCGTCCGTAGATAACTCCTTAGACCCAGCCTCGAACGCATCTCTGCAAACACGCTCTTCGGCAGAATCTAATCCGATCACTGCCCCAGTTGCCAAATTTCCGAGAATCGGAAATTTGGCATAATCAAACACAACAACACTATCTGAAAACTTCATGCGTCCTCTTTCACTGTAACCCCAGCAAAGCAATAGCACACGAAGCCCTTTCCGTTGCTCGAAAGCCGTCCAAAGTCCATATCAAAGCGTAAGCGGAAAACATATAGGATGCACAAACTACCGAGCAGACCAGTACCGCCACCGTTACGCAAAGACAGCACACCTAAGAGCAAGAGCAGGATTCCATCACCGCCCATGGTTCCACCCACAAAAAGGCTGAATGCTCAAAGGCGACCACCACTCCTTCTGGCGAGCACAAAGACATTGCCGTAGTCAAGTGGCCGAAAAGCCCTTCGGGGCTGATGTGACGTCCGACGAATCCGACTTGCAGGCCATCGCGCCCAACGACGACATAATCACCTTCGCGCAAGACAACACCAAAGTGGAGCACAAACAGCAAGGACATCCATTACTCAGGTATCACCAACAAGGAGCTGCCTTTCTCCGTTACCTAAGGCCGTAAGTTGAACAATGAAACTGTGGACCCTTCAGTGCTGAAGAACGTTGCCGGCAATGAAGCTTCCTTGGACTACGAGAACAACACCGCCACCACGGTAAACGTAGACGGCACTTCGCGCAACGTAAAAGAGCCGTACGTTATGGCTTCCTTTGCTTCATTCGATACCGAGCATCCCAAGATCATCAAGGTTAACAACGACAAAGGCATGAATCAGGACGGCTCGTTCGTCGCCGTTGTCCTGGCGATGCCTGGCTTGACACAATCACCCCAGCTCGACAACATGGTTGATCTACCTGAAAGCGTCACCTTTCTTCCGTGCATTCGGGTTGCGTGCTTGAGCTTTGCGGCGACGCAAAGTCGAGATAAATGGTTGCCGATTACAGAACCCGGCTTATAGGCTCACTCACATTTCAATGCCGTCCCTTTGGGCGGCATTTTTTAACCATATCGGCATCAACCTATATCTCGGATTGAGAATCAATCAAACGACGATAGTACAAACAGCTCTCGTATAAGTCGTGATGCATTCCCTGCCCCTCAATTTTTCCCTAATTAAGAACGACGATCCAATCGGCGCTTAAAATGGAGGACAACCTATGAGCCGCATAGACGATCGTCCGTCCATCAAAAAGGCTTCTCAAGAGACAATCTACTTCGCGCTCGGAAATTCCATCAAGACTCGAAGTTGGCTCGTCGAGAATGAGCACTTTAGGATTACGGATAATAGTTCTAGCCAATGCGATACGCTGTCTTTGCCCTCCCGACAAGGCCAGACCCCGCTCGCCAACGTCCCTATCCAAAGGAATATCACCTAATCCAACAAAATCAAGGGCATTCTCCATGTCAAAGCGAGAAGCTGAGAGTTTTGCAAGCCTTAAATTATCCTCGACGGTACCGCTAATCAAACTAGCGGACTGGTCTATAAAGCCAATTGAATCCCGATATTCCTCAAGGGGGATATCGGACAACTCAATACCATCAAGGAGTATTTTCCCTTTTGAGGGAGAGAAAAAACGTTCCATCAAACCCAAGCATGTTGACTTCCCCCCCCACCCGAAGCTCCAACTAACGCAGTTACTTTCCCAGGAGGAATGCTGA
>OGRM01002204.1_pt1 | contig 10065 bp, 7 predicted proteins | sample 1553491 | NCBI WGS metagenome assembly OGRM01 (sample SAMEA2580110, study PRJEB22360) | human gut metagenome | biome: human gut; feature: human-associated habitat; material: faeces | place: Denmark | collected 2008/2010
TTGTCTCCGTATAACTCTTATTTAGTGCAAATCTTGTTCCGACACGATTTACGTTTGTGATTGTCTTTGACCCAAGCAATGATGAAAACAGTTTTGCCGTTTCTTCTTCGCTTGTCTGAAGATAAACCTGATTACCGCAGTTTCCTTTGATGATTTTCGCAGCTTCTCCGTATTTCAGCGTCAGCTGCGCATCTGTCTGAATGATCAGATTAAACACCATGTTCAGTCCCAAGCAGATTGAAAGTTTTGAGTCCAAATTCTCGATTGGTGGAAACTGTGCAACCTCATCCAGATGAAAGATGATCCGTCGGTCACACTTTCCAGACGGACTTTGCACACAGGCTCTTGCATTAGCCTGATACAGCTGATCAATCATGGAAATAGCAATTGCATCCTTTGATCGATCATAAAAAGGGACTTGAAGGAAAAGAGCAATTGGCTTTTTCCCAAAGCCAAGTTCTTCCGGTGAAAAGGTACTTTCTCTTGTTAGCTGTTCCATTCCACCAAATGTATACTGACTCAGCTTTGTCAACATCTGACTGAAAATACTTCCTTTCGTTTTGTCTCCTGACACGTTAATACTGCTATATACAGCTCTTGCACGATCAAATCTGCCTCTCAGATCAAAATATTCATCCAGCTTCGTTTTGTTTTTACCTGCCGTCTCCCCGGCAAGGTTCGTAAACATATTCATCACGGATGCCATATTGTTTTTCCTTGCGTTTGTTTCCTGCTCCTCAAACGGCACATCCGGTATTACTTTTTCCTCTAAAACACACTGGACAAATGTTTTTTCTTTGCGCAGCTCTTCATAACTTTGATTTGCTTTCTTTTTTTCTTCCTCAGTTAGCTGCTCATAAGCCTGCCGCTTCGTAAGATACTGCATAGCCAGCTTTGCATTTTCTCTCTTATCCTGTCTCAAGCAATCAACAGTATGTGCCATAATCGTTGCCACTAACGCACTGGTCGCGTTTGATAGGAAGAAATCAGAATTATCATCGCTCTTTCCACCTGCACTAGCAAAATGCGGATAGGCAAATGCTTTACACAAAAGTTCTGCATCTGAATCTCGTCCCTGCTGATAATAACGTGTAATCAGATATAGTGGATTGTATCCAACACCGCGCATTGGATTTTCCAAGTTGATTGACATTACCTCGTATCCACGATCCTGAAATGCTTTCGTACACATCTTTCTCAAATCAAACTTCATATCCAGTATAATAAGTGACGGTTGCTTTTCACTGCGACTGTAACTATCCAGCATACGCAGCGAAAAAACTTCTCCTTTTCCGGCTCTGGTAATCGCAAGAATCAATGCATTGGTTGCACTTTCATCCAAATACATATAGCCGTCTTTACTTGCAACCGGAAGTCCACCATTTCCCGGTATCCTCTTAACGCTTCCATCCTCGTTTTTTTGAGGAATTTCCGGTACTGCCGGATACTGCTCTTTGATCTCTTCCATTGTCGTAAAACGGCTGGTTCCTTTTTGCCCTGCCTCCAAACTACGAAAAGCATTGCGAAACCGATATACGTTCAATATTGCTACTGCAATCGCCATAATAATCAAAAAAATGTACACTGGAGCTAGAGCTGGATAAAAAGTCGTTAGGCAGCTCCAAGAAAAACAGTCAGCTAAATGTCCTTTACAGAATCGAATAAACGTATTAACCAATACATGCAGTACAACAAGCAGCAAAAACTCTGCTGCAAGTGTCAGCATAAGTACCCACTGTGGCTTTTCCAGAAGTACATTTCCTTTCAGCATACGATCTGATTCCTTCATCTGTTCTTTCCATTCCTGTCTCTTTCCCTGTTTTTGCTGCTTCTTCTGCTGCATGTTTTCTCCCTCCTTTGCCTGCTCATTTCCAAAACAGCTTTACTACAAACCACAGGCTGCATAAAGTACCGATTACCATACCTATTACACCAAATATGTATAGAACTTTCTGCTCTGTTTGTTTTGAAAATGTAATTCGTGTAATGACAGTTGCACCTGCTACTATTCCAAGAGCAAAGCCAATACTAACTGCCATTCCACTCACCATTATTGTAAATATAATCTTAATAAAGTCCATTTTATTCTGAGAAGGTATGCAGGCACTGTCATACCTTCCCTTTCTCCCTTCGCAGTACTCAGAATGTTAACGATGCACCTGCACTTGCTGCAATGTTAAATGCCGACATGATGATTGCCGTTCCAATAATGATATACGGAACCTGTTTTCTTCCTCTCGCTTTGCTTTCATCATCACCGATCAGGAATTTACTGCCCAAAATCAACAATGCAATACAGATTAGTACCCCATTTCCTGCTGTCTGGTATTCATTTGCTAATATAGAAATTGCCGTAAAAAAGTCGGTTAACGATCCTGCTGCTGGTAACATTACATATGTTTCATTCATAGTCATTTTTCTCCTTTTTGTTTGTTTTCTTTTTTGGTGTTAATCCACGCCCTCGGCTTGGGACGGAATTTGGCTAACAGACCAATCATAATCAAGCCCAATGCCACGCTTCCTGTTTCCAAAAACAGCAATACCAGATCCTGCCACGGCATTCCTGCAATCGTTTTATTTGTGTCCGAATCGGACACGCTTTCCACTTGAGCCTGCTCTGATACCGTTTCCGCTTCCGTTTCTGGAGTCTGCGTCACAAGTTCCGCTTCTGTCTCTGCCACCGTACTTTCTGGTTCTGGAAAAATTTCTTCATAGGTTACATTTGCCGTGATTAGATAACCAGTAACATCTGATACATAATGACTGGTATAACGCACCATTGGAAGATCTGCCTCAGCTACTTCACCTGAAAACCATGCTCGTGATCGTTTTATCATTCGATTTCCGGTTGCTTTCACGGATTTCCACCAGCTGCCATCTGCTTCCTGCCAGCCCTCACTATCCCATGCAATTCCAGTAATTTGATTGAATGTTCCATCCAGATTGAGCGATTGCAGAATCTTATTTTCACAACCATCAAACCATGGACTGTCATCGGACGCTGCCGGAAAACTTTCATCACCGACTTCAAACACCCACTGACTTGTTTCCTCATTCCAGCGGTATTTGACCCATTGTTCCAATCCTCCTTCCCACCAATCTGCTCCATCATCCTGCCAATCTGTCCGTGGAATAGTACCGTAGATTGCTTCTCCAGTTACATCATCTGTCGATTCGATGTCAATGGACTCTGGGACTTCCTGCCCATCCAGATAGGTACGCTCAACCGATACAGTCTTGCTTCGTCCGTTTTTTGTCCACTCTTCTTTGGAAGTATCCACAAGTGTATAATGCAGTCCATCTACTTCAATTTCCTGCTCTGGATTATATTCTGCATATGCCCATAGATTGGTGCTGCTTTTTCTATATTCCTTCGTCAGCTCCGTGATTTGATACTGTGTATCTTTCAGCTGATACGATATTCCAGATTTTTCAATCTGCTCAGGAAATGCATGTGAATCCTGTGTATCGGCAAGATAGGTATAAGTTTCCTGCCAAATTTCTGGAGAGGATGTTTCTTCATTTAATGCAAGAGTTTTCGGTGTGTCCGATTCGGACACGCTTTGAACCTCTTCATTTGCATCTACTGTCCATCCTATGTCAGAAGCCGTGTCCGAAATGGACACGGCTTCTGTTGCGTTCTCTGCATATGCTGGTGTCGATGCCAACAGCAAACTGCAAAACAATATAAGTTCTCTTCTTTTCTTTCTCAAAGATTTCTAACTCCCTTCCCGTGTCCGAATCGGACACAAAATAAACGGCTGTTATCAAAGCGTATCAGCCGATTGTGTTTTTCTTTCCAGCTGATACAGCCGAAGTCAATCCGACTCCAACAAATGCCCCTGCAAGAAACAAGCAAATACCACCTATCAATAATGTACCAATGCTGACTGTCATATTTTGTCCTCCTAGTTAATTACTTGCTGCTGCCAACTGTTTAAGTAAACGTCGACCTTCTGTTTCGAGCTTTGCAATCGCGTCAATATTGTCCTCTGTTATTGGATCAGGCGGAGTATTGATATTTACCACTTTCAACAAGAATGCTTGAAACCCCGATGGTATGTTTTCACAGTGACCATCACCGGATAATATACTATAGCCGATATGGGTATAATACATAGTTATCTCATAGCGGATTCCATAATATCTGTCCCTATTTGAGATATTGATTGCAAAAGGTTCTTTAACAGGGGCGATGTTTGATGATTCCATGATTGCTCTATCGAGTTGCTTTATTAAGCTGATCGTTGTAAAAGCATCCAATGGATAGTAGACCTTAATACAAGTCCGCTCCTGTTTGTAAAATGGGTGAAAATCTGGCGTAAAGGTGTAACATCTCTGATCGGATAATCCTTGAGGATCTCTACACATCGCGCAAGAGTTGACTTTAATTCTTTTGGAGATATAGTCTCCTGTTTCGATGCCTGCAACTGCGTCCCGTTTTCAGAACACAGTTCTTCCAAACCGTTATCCTGTTGCGACATTTTCAGCTTCATAAATAAAAGTTCTGTTTCGTATTTTAACTGTGAATTGAGAGGTCTATAATATTCTTCAATAACATCGTTAATAAAATCACTTAAATTGGCTTTATTTTTGTCGCAAGCTTCATTAAGCATAATATCTGTAAGCTGATTCGGTTGAAAGATCCTTCGATTTATTTTTTTCATAATTCTCACTCCGTCTAAAACAGCATCAAGTGTAAGCTGTGTGTCATATGTCAGAAACTGTAGCATATCAAGATAAACAAGATTACCGCTTTGTATTTTTGACTTGCATATTTCAATCAGATCGTCGCGAATATCAGGCGATCTAAAAAAAATCCGAATTAACATATTGATTGTTGGACCATAACCTAGTCCGTGTACTTCCTTATTTTGGTACAAGGCTCCTGCATTCTCGTCGGTAAGATCAACTGATATTTTCTTGCTCATTCCTTGATGCCTCCTTTGTCTTTCCTTATTTTTCTTTGACTTCTGCATAGGATCTGTAACATTTATCAGCTTCTCTATTTTGATACAACTCTGACTTTTTCAAGATCTCTATATCTGGATGTTCTTGCATGATTTTTTCAAACCATTCAATCTCATTCTTCGTTCCCATCAATCGAATCTTTAACATCAGCTTTCTCCTCAACATGTGGATCTGGAATCAAATCTCCATCCAAATATTTTCCGCAAACAATCGTTCTGTCAAAACTATTTGGCACACAGGTAGAAAATGCTATCACATGACCTTTTTCCTCCAATTCAACGTCTCCCTGCATACTGTTTCGCAGCTTTAATTCACTTTGCCATTTGGAAAAATCTTCTCCCCAATAGTCAAAAGACCGCTGAAAAACATCTGCTGAGCGGTGACACTGAAAAATTGAAAAAATCTGATAGCGATAATTTCCATCTGGTGTCAAGATCCAGAAATATGGTTCTTTATCATACAAATCTTGATCCTTTAATTGAGCAAGATCAGACAACATAGATCCGTCACGGACATTATGACCATAAATTACGGAGTACGGAGAAGAGAAATCGCCAGCCATTCGGCAATCCATGAAAATTGATCCAGCTTTTGAATCACTTGAAGATAAATCATAGGTGCGATGCACATAATATTCATTATCCTTTGCCTGCAAAACTGGGTAAGAAATCTGTGGCAACCCTGTAAAGTAGACCCAACCGATAATATCCTCATTGATATCTTTTAACTCATCCCAGTCAACATCAAATGGTATTTCTGACTCAGATGTTTTATGGTACTTTTTTCTTGTGTCCAATTCGGACACGCTCTCTGTATCTGTTTCAAGCTCAGGAGTCTGCAAAATTTCATCTCGTAAATCTTCGTATAACTCCTGATCTTCCAGATACTCATGATAATATTTCCATAAACGAAATCCAGAATAACCAGCTACGGCAACTGCCATAAGCAATAGTACAAGCAAAACTGCCTGTGTAACTTTTCCTTTTTTCCCCGTTTTCCTCATCTCATTTACCATCCCGTTCCTGCAAGTGAAACAATCAGGCATAAAATGCCAATAACAAGGCTCAAATTTCCTACAATTGCTGCTATCTTATGAATAATGGAAGCCTTCATCGCTTCCCATGTCGTATCGTGAATCTCAAAAACTCCGGCATACGCTCGAAGCAAAATGCCAACAAGCGTAAATAAAATTCCAGTTAGAAGCATTTTCCCCTCCGTTCCGTGTTGTTTTGTTTCTTTTTATTACAGTCCCGACTCTTCATCGGGACTGCTTTGGAATTGTAATAATTTTGTGTTGTGTCTCGTGTGTTATATTTCGTGTGTTTCTTAGACGGATTCCCCAAAAGAGGAATCCGTTTGGCAATTATGCCTGCTTTCTTCTTCTCTTAACAACCAATGCGGCTACGATTACAGCAATTGCAAGAAGTGCTGCTGCAAGTCCTGCCACATACGGCATCGGAGTTGAATCATCACCTGTTATAACTGGTGGATTTTCTGGCTGAACTGGAACTGTTACCGTCTGGGCTTCATCATTCAGATCACTGTGAGCGACAATCTGATTTCCATTGGTATCATACAGTGTCTCGAATACAACAAGTGTCTTTCCCTGCAATACACTCGTATCGAAGGTAAATGTAACTGTTGTACTTCCATCTGTTGCTTCTGCAGTGAATGTAGTCTCGGCTGTTACTCCGATTGACTGTCCACTTGCTTTATCCATGATGGTTCCCTTAACTACATAGGTCTTACCTACAGTCAATCCAGTATAGGTAACAGTATCCACTAATGTTACGCTGCTTCCCAGTGCCATGGTTTTTGATCCAGAAGCCTGATCGGTTGCAGTTGTATGAATAGACGGATAAGAAATAGTCTGGTCTTCATCTTCAAGATCCTCATGTGATCCTATGGAGATTCCCTTATACTCTACATCCTCGAATGCTACGATGTGCTTTCCAGCCAGTGCGGAAGAATCAAATGTAAACTCCAGAACGATGCTTCCATCCTCTTCTTCTGCCGTGAAGGTCTTTTCAGCGGTTACTTCCTTACCGTCGATTGTCAATGGCTCGCCTGTTTCCTTGACCATCAGAGTTCCCTTAACGGTGTACTCCTTACCCGGAATCAGGTTCTTGTAGAATACTTCATCCAGTACGGTAGTTTCCTTTGCAACAACGCCGTCATGGTCGCCCGTTACCTTGTCGGTTGCGGTTGTATGAATTTCCGGTATACGGACGGTCTGACCCTCATCGGTAAGATCGGCATGTACTGCTACTTCCTTACCTTCTGCGGTAAGAGACTCAAATGCAACCAGTGACTTTCCTGCCAGTGCAGAAGCATCAAACTTGAAGGTAATATCAATACTTCCATCCTTTTCTTCTGCTGTAAAGGTTTCAGATGTGGTGATTTCGTTACCTTCGGCATCGGTGATTACTTCTCCGGTAACCTTATCAACAAGCTTTCCGGTCATTGTATACTCACGACCAATCTCTAAGCCCTTGTATTCTACTGTATCAACGATAACAGCATCTTCCTTCGCCTTTTCGATGTGGTCCTCAGTATCCTCTCCGATTGCAGTAGTCTTGATTGTTGGAACATAAACTGTCTGATCCTTGTCCTCAATGTCAGCATGAACTGCGATCTCGATACCCTTATACTCTAAGTGCTCAAATGCAACAACAGTAGTCGGTGCGATTGCAGATGCATCAAATGTGAAGATTACATCAACGCTTCCTTCAGATTTCTCAGCCGTAAAGGTAGTCTCAGCGGTTACTTCCTCGCCATTAATTAAGATTGCCTCACCTGTTTCCTTATTCATAAGAGTTCCCTTTACGGTATACTCCTTACCCGGTAACAGATGGCTGTACAGTACGGTATCAACGATGGTTGCCTGTTCTTCAGACTCGGTATGGTTAATACCAGTCTTCTGATCAGCTGCTGTGGTATGGATCTCTGGAATATAAACCGTCTGACCCTCATCGTCGATATCGTGATGTCTTCCGACCTCAACACCCATCTCTTCGGTGACTGCCGTATAGAGGGTTTCAAATACAACTGTTGTTGTACCTGCAAGCTTAGAAGCATCCAGTGTATAGGTTAATGTGACGGTCATGTCTGCTGTTTCAGCAGTAAAGGTCTTCTCATCAGTAATGCTTTCGCCACCTACCTGAATCTCGGCTCCGGTATTTCTGTCCATCAGAACACCCCTTACGGTGTATTCGTTACCAACCTTTAAGCCTGTCAGTGCAACCTCATCAGTGATGGTCACTTCCTCGTTTGCACCAGTTACATGATCCTCAGTGTCAGTTGCGGTTGCGGTAGTGTGAACATCCGGGATGTAGACTGTCTGGTCTTCATCTGTGATGTCAGCGTGAACAGCGACTTCGATTCCCTTGTACTCCATAGACTCAAATGCGACTACGGTAGTTCCTGCGATTGCACTTGCATCAAACTCAAATACAACTTCAACACTTCCTTCTGCCTTTTCAGCTGTGAAGGTGGTGCTTGCAGTTACCTTCTCGCCATCAATCAGGACTGGCTCTTTAGTCTCCTTATTCATCAAGGTTCCGGTTACGGTATACTCTTTTCCAGGTAACAGTGAAGAATATGAAACAGTATCAATGATCTTTGCCTTTGGCAGTGCCTCGGTATGATCAATCTCTGTTACTGCATCCTTTGCCTCTGTCTGAATCTTCGGAATGTAAACTGTCTGTGCATCATCGTCGATGTCTGCATGAATGCCTACTTCCTTACCTTCAGTGTACAGAGTTTCAAATACAACAATTAAGGTATCCTCTAATGCTGATCCGTCAAATGTAAATGTTACATCAACGGTTCCGTTCTTTTCTTCTGGAGTAAATGTGGCAGAAGCAGTTACTTCCTTATCGTCTACCAGGATCGCCTTACCTGTTGCTTTGTTCATAAGTACGCCCTTTACGGTGTACTCTCTGTCAACTTCAAGTCCTTCATAGGAAACGGTATCGACAATAGTTACATCCTTCTTTGCCTCTGTTACATGATCCTTCGTATCATCTGCGATTGCAGTGGTATGTACCTTCGGGATATATACCGTCTGGTCCTTATCCTCAATGTCAGCATGTACGGCGATCTGGATCTTCTTATATGTAAGCGTCTCAAATGCAACGACTGTCTTAGGTGCTACAACACTTGCATCAAAGGTAAAGATTACATCAACACTTCCCTCGGACTTTTCAGGAGTGAATGTGGTGCTTGCCGTAATCTCTTTGCCGTCAGCCAGAACAGCCTTTCCTGTTTCCTTATCCATCAGTGTTCCGCTTACGGTATACTCTTTGCCCGGAAGCAGGTTTGTATAGGAAACGGTATCAACGATGGTGGCTGTCTTGTTTGCCTCGGTGTGGTTGATCTTTGTTACTGCATCTTTTGCAGTTGTATGGATCTCAGGAATATAAACCGTCTGCTCAGCATCCTTTGTATCTGCATGTACTGCAAGCAGTGCTCCGTCAGAATAGAGGTTTTCAAATACAACTGTCGTAGTTCCTGCCAATTCAGACGCATTCAGTGTATACGTCAAAGAAACAGTCATGTCATGTGAATCAGCTGTAAATGTTCTTCTTGAGGTAATGGTCTTTCCATCAACCAGAACCGGCTTTCCTGTCGCTGCATTCATCAGCGTACCGCTAACAGTGTATTCGGTACCAATCTTAAGTGCCTTCATGGAAACCAGATCGGTAATTGTTACTTTCTCATTGGATCCTGTTACATGATCCTGAGTATCATTGCTTGTTGCAGTTGTATGTACGGACGGAAGATACTGAGTCTGCTTCTCATCTTTCAGATCAGCATGGACAGCTACTTCCTTGCCATCTGTGTACATATGCTCAAATGCTACAGTGGTCTTTCCTGCCAGAGAAACACCTGAGAACTTGAATGTAATCTCAATCGTTCCATTTGGCTTCTCAGCAGTAAATTCATTCGATGCAGTAATCTCTTTTCCTGCATCATCCAAAAGTGCTTTTCCAGTTTCCTTATCAACAAGTGTTCCCGTTACAGAATACTTACGACCAACTTCCAGTCCATTATAACGAACTGTATCAATAAGTGTAATCTCCTCATCGGCTG
>OGRM01002214.1_pt1 | contig 10026 bp, 10 predicted proteins | sample 1553491 | NCBI WGS metagenome assembly OGRM01 (sample SAMEA2580110, study PRJEB22360) | human gut metagenome | biome: human gut; feature: human-associated habitat; material: faeces | place: Denmark | collected 2008/2010
GTTCTGATTCCGGCAAGATTGGCACCGTAAACATCCGTAAAAATCTGATCTCCGATGAAAATGGTATTCGTGGTATCTGTTCCCATCTCCTGCATTGCCTTGCGGTAATTTCCCGGTTTTGGCTTTCCTGCTTTATAAATATAAGAAACATGTACCGCATCATTGAACAGTTTTACGCGCGGTTCTTTGTTGTTTGACAACAGCATACACTGAAACCCCAATTCCTTTAAATGTGCAAATAAAGCACATGCCCGCTCGTCTGCCGGTGCACCATGCGGCACCAGTGTATTATCAATATCAAAAATGATTCCACGATAGCCCTCCTCATAGAGTCTGTCAAAATCAATCACATATGTGGAATCTAAATATTCTCCGGGATAAAATTTTTCCAACATGAATGTTTGTCCTTTTCACTTTCTTTTTCGCAGAAAAATACCGTATGAATTTCATACGGTATCATAAATCATTTATAACCAGAAGTTTTCTTCTTCTCTTACCTGTTTCAGCTTCTCCGTAGATGCAAACGCATCGTCACCAACAAAGAACTGATACTGCTGCAATACCTGATCTTTTTTCAAATCAGACAATGCTTTTTCCACATCCAGCTTTGAAATATCACTGTCGACGCCTTTCAAATCGTAAGACACATCGGGCTGATATTTTGCATTAAAATCGGCAACTCCGTGATCTTCTTTCTGTGCTGCCGGTATCTGTTCGACTTTTGCATCCGTACTGTCATTCTGTTCCACAGTACCTGTTACCGGTATCTGCTCGCTCTCCCTTGCCTCCTGAATCTGCTGGCTTCGAACTTCATTTATCTTTATGGAATTGTAATCATAAAATCCCGCGCCTGTGCGGATCCCCGATATATTCATACAATGAATACAACAGTGCATCGTTTTTCAGCTCGCAGTCCCTCAATGCGGTCAGCAGATGCCAGATACTTCCCGGTTTCTTCTGTCTGCTGTCAATCCTAAAGTTTTTCAACTGCTCATTGGTTTTTGCATATGGGATTGTCTTGGCGATTGCAAGCTGTTTCTCTTTGTCTGCTGGAGACAGCTTTAAAAAATGGGTGTTGAACGAGCCGTCAATGAATCCTTCCTCATCCATATAAGCACCCGCTACACGGTTAAAACAGTTTCTTGCTATCGTCATTCTTCTGGTCAGTTCCAGCATATCTTCTCTGTCGATGTGCATGATAATATCTCCATTTATATCTGATGTTTTTCCAAAATCTCCTGCCACGCCCCAAGCAGCCTCTCCATCTGGAACGCCGCATTCGCCGGACTTGTGGAGGGAAGTTTTCGGATGTCCCTGCCAGTGACCGGATAAGTATACTTTTGATACAGGTCATATGCTTTCGCACCATTGGCATAGATTGTCCTGATCGGCGCATGGTCAAGGATCACAGACAGCTCCGCCGGCACAACATTTTTGATGGAACTGTCGGAAGAACCTGCAATATCGCACTCTGCGATCACATCCCACAGCGCAATATGATGTTTTAACAGCAAATCCTTTTTCTCTGGGATTTTCCCCGGCACAGGCTCTTCAAAAAGTGCCGCAATGACTTTCCAGAAACGGTTCTGCGGATGTCCATAATAAAAATTCTGCTCCCTCGACTTCACGGAAGGAAGCGTACCGAGAATCAATATCTCTGAATTTTCATCAAAAATGGGATCAAATTCATGTTTTACATGCGTTAATTTCTGATTTTGCTGTCTCATGCCAAATTCCTACAATTCTATAATATAAAAGGTATTCTTGTCCACCTCTTTCGTCCTGACACTTATTTTATCACAAAAATATTTTTTATGAAACTTCGCACCGGTCAAATTCCAGAACGACTTTGAATAAATCTCCGTCCACGAAAAGCTGCATTTTTCCATGCATAAGTTCCATCAGGCTTCCTGCGATCGACAAGCCCAGACCATTTCCTTCTGTGTTTCTGGAACTGTCACCACGGACAAACCGCTCCATCAGCTCCTCGCTGGAAATGTTCAGCGGATATCTGGATGTGTTGCGGAATGTAATCTGCACTTTTTCTCCGGTCTGCTCTAAATTGATATAAACTCTTGTCTCCGGCTGTGCGTATTTGCATATGTTGTTCATCAGATTATCAATGACACGCCAGAAATGTCTGCCATCCGCCATAATATAAATCGGTTCTTCCGGCTTTTTGATCTGAAGATCTAATTTGTTCTTCTCCGTTTTCTCCTTAAATTCCCCTACAGTCTGCACGAGGAACACCCCTGCCTCGAGTTTTTCCAGATTCACGGAAAGGCTTCCACTTGACGCTTTGGACGCTTCTATTAAATCTTCAATTAACTTTTTCAGGCGCGCAGACTGACGTTCCAAAACCTCCAGATATTCCTTTGCATTTTCATTTGGAATTTCTTCTTTTTCCAGCAGATCCACGTAGTTAATGATCGAGGTAAGCGGTGTTTTGATATCATGTGAGACATTGGTGATCAACTCCGTCTTGAAACGCTCGCTTTTCATTTTCTCGTTTACCGCTTTGGAAACGCCCTCATTGATGCGGTTTAAATCTGCCGCATGCTCTTTTAGTGCCGGAAGCATACGTTCCGTGTCGATCTGATAATCCATATCGCCCTCCGCGATATGTTTTCCTCCTTCCTGAAGTCTCTTCATCTGAATTAAGATTTCTCCGCCCGCAAACAGGATCACAGCTTTCTCTGCAAACCAGACAATCATGATTTTAGAATAATCAACACCAAACACAACAAAGATCAGAACTTCCAAAAAGTTTACGCCAAGAAAAATCGCAAGTCCTTTCCACAGGATGGACTTATTCTCGCCCACTTTGTTCCAGCCACGGTAGATCGAACGGAGCACTTTATAGATGAGTGTATTTCTCCACCACTTTCCAAGCTTGATACGCACTGCAAAATCCAGAAGATACCCTAGTGCCAGCCATCCGCCACACAGAAGCAGAAAAAGCATTGCCGCCACATAAAAAACATAGTTGTCAGGACTTCCGGCATTGCCAAGCAATGAAATGCCCACTGCCAGACTTGATTCTGCTGCTAAAAATATGACAGTAAGCAGATCGGCCGGTACTTTGCAAAGAAAACCTCCCTGCACCTGTTTTTGATCTTTTTTATGTCCTGCTGCACTTACCAGATAGACAAAGCTTGCCACAAATACCGTCAGGCTGAGTGCGAGGATCACATACACGCTGTATTTCATGTGATCCGCCAGATTCACAATCTCATTGATCTGGACAAAATAATCGCTGCCCCAGACTCCGACACCCTCTTTTTTCATAAGACTATCCGCATCCGGAATCACAGATAGTACATAGTAATCGGTTCCTGCATCACTGCCCTGAACAGTGGAAAGGAAATCTGCCTCGGTGGAATCATAATCGGTACGGTTTTTTATCATATCATCCGGCAGCCCTCCGACATAGGAAAGCTCTACCGGCTGCGATGTAACCGTTGTCGGTGCACTCACGACTGTCTCTGACACTGTGACCTGCTCTGTCTGCTGTTCCTGCGTATATGGATAACGCATCTCTGCCGTCCAGTCTGATGTTCCATAAGAATAGGTGGTCGCAGTCAGCTTCCAAAACGTCAACGGTGCATTTTCCAGAATATTTTTTACATTGCGCAGATCATTTTCATCTGCCCCCTTTGCATTCTGGATGGTAATACAAAGTGCCGCCTGTTCATCGTTTTCTGATGTTTTCTCCCGCAGTGCCTCATACTCTTTATCTGCCGTATTATATACATACAAATAGTCCGTCGTCTCTCCTGTGTTGTCATCCACCAATGTCACTTTCACTTCTGCCACCGGGAAATAACATATTTCAGTTGCAGCTTCTTCTTCTGAAATCTGTGCAGCTGACACATCTGACACCTGATAATAAAAAATACCGCTATCTGTATCATACACATATTCATTGATATATTTATTTCTGTACTCTCTGGTACTGTGCGCAATGTAATACCCGCCAAGCACAGAGTTGCCCACATAAATCGATGTGTCAACATTCATATTACACTGAAAAAGATGAAGATTGTCGAGACTTACTTTCTCATCAAAATTCGACTGCACATAGGTGCTCTGCTGATTCAGATCCAGTTTTTCCAATTCCTCGTAATTGGACGCTTCCACTACTCCATACCGGAAGTTGGTATCCTTAAAATAGGTTTCATTTTCCGTGTTATTCAGATTCTGCAGCACTCTTGCAGAGTACTTTCCGGCAATCCGCTCAAACTGCTCCTCCCGAATCTCCTGTACACTTTTCGTATAAAAACCAAGTTCACTGATGATATACGCCCCGGCTGTACCTGCCAACAGCATCAGGGCTGACACCGTGATCAAAATCCACGCAATGATTTTTGCCACGGGCGATTGTTTCAACTGTTTCATATCGACTGTCCTTTCTTACTTACACTTCCATTTTATAGCCTCTTCCCCAGACAACTTTTAAGTGTCTTGGTTCCGCCGGATTGTACTCCACTTTCTCCCTCAGATGTCTGATATGTACCGCTACCGTATTCTCATTCCGAAATGGATTATCGTTCCACACTTTCTCATAAATTTCATTCGGTGAAAAAACCTGCCCCGGATGCTGCATCAGAAGTTTTAAAATATCATACTCGGTTCTTGTCAGCTGCACTTTATCCCCATCAAGTGTCACTTCCTTCGTGACATCATTCAGTTCAATCCCACCGATTACGATCGTGTCCGGTCTGACCGTGCCGCCTCCCAGTTTCATGTAACGTCTGAGCTGGGATTTCACGCGCGCCTGCAGTTCCACCGTATTAAACGGCTTTGTCACATAATCATCTGCGCCCACGGTAAGTCCGAGCACCTTATCGGTGTCCTCGCTTTTGGCGGTGAGCAAAATCACCGGAACATTGCTGACTTCACGGATTTTCAACATTGCTGTGATGCCGTCCATCTCCGGCATCATAATGTCCATAAGAACAAGATGAATATCTTCCTTCTTTAAAATTTCCAGCGCCTCTCTGCCATTGTAAGCCTCAAAAACCTGATAACCGTCTGCCATCAGATATATTTTCAATGCGGAAACAATATCTTTTTCATCATCACATACTAATATACGGTACATTTTCTTCTCCTCCGGATTCGAATGTTCTCAGTGCGTAACTGAATCATTCCCTTTATGATCATGTACTTATTGTAAAGGATTCTTTATGAACTTCCAATGAGGTAAAACATTAAGATTTGATGAAGTTCTTTCGCTTTTTTCCTCTCTTCCATGCATTGGAAGCATTTCCAATCGCCTCCTATTGTCTATTTATTACAAACTTGTTACAATTTATTTGTCCTTAAGAAATATGTTTGTAACATTCAAGCATTGGTTCCCGGCTTCTCCCCGAAGTTGAATACCGGTTTGGAACTGTCTGAAGGACAAACGATAACCATTTATGCGTTATCAAAAAAATAAAAATAAGGAGGTCGTCACTATGTGTTTTACAACTAATTGCGCTGAATTATTTAATCTGATCTGCAGATATTTTAAAATTGGTTGCTAATTCTGTTTCAGATATTCAGCTATAAGATGATTTATACAATGGGATATTAAAAATATTCTCTATTGTATAAAAAACAGGCAGCCCCGAGGTTCGTAATGAACATTGGGGCTGCCTGTTTTGCTAATCTCTATTTATTTTATTTGTTTCTGGTTTTATCAGCAGTATTCCTTGATATAATCTGCAAAATACGGCAGCGCAAGTGAGACATATCCCTGTCGGTTATTCAAGATTCCTCTTTTTATCAGACGATCCCTGTACATTGAATAACTGCCTGCTTTTTCACCCATAAGCTTCAGTATTTCATCACGCTTATATTCTTCCTTTTCTGTCAGCAATCCAGCCAGAAATCGATCCATTTCCGTCATCTCTTCCCATATTTTTTCATAGGAATATGCAAATAATTCTGACTTTAACTTTGAAAGGATATCTTCCAGTGTCTCATTCTCTTTTTTCTTAAAACACAGCACTCCTAATTCCTGAAAAGCATAGGCATATCCCTTTGTAATCTTCGCCAACTCTCTTGCCTGACTGACATCAATGTTTAATTTGCTCCTGTACATCTCCGTCATTCTTATCATATTCAGAGGTTCTGTCTTCACTGTCGTCGCTCTTCTGAAAAAGGTAAGGTTTTTGACATTGCAAAGTTCCTGAATATTTTCATATAAACCAGTGCATACAAAATAAACCGGATAACCCGCACGAAGCCATCTTCCATATTCTGATGCAAACTTTATCATCTCTTCTGATTTTGATACTTCATCAATCCCTATTAATATCTTTTTTCCCTTCTTCTGGACATTCTGTATCATTTCTTCAACTTCTACAGTTGTTTTTTTCTCTTCTGAACCGAAACCGGCTTTGACTAACATTGCCGCTATCTGTTCGAGGATATCCCTTGTTGGATTCACATCAAAAACAAGCCAATTTATATACCTGTTTTCATTATTCTTCAATTCTTCTTCCACCTTCGCAAGTATCACTGTTTTCCCGGAACCTCTGACGCCTGTTATTTTATATACCGACTCTGATGGATTTTCATATACAAAATTTTCTAATATCTCTTCTGTTTTTTCTGTGTGTATATAGGTATATTCCGGAGTTTTGCTAAATGTTGTTGTAAATGGATTCTGCATAAGTCACCTCACAATATTTTTTGCCGTTTATAGTTCTTTACACTTTTTGTAACATTTTATAGTTTTTTATACTTTTTCTATTGTTTTATACTTTTTTATAGATTTTTATACTTTTGTATTTATTTTATACCTTTTTATACTTTTTAGCAATAATTTCTTTTATATAAAAAAAGAAGATACCAGCATATCTAATGCCAATATCTTCCAAAATTTTCATTTTCTTTACTCTGCCTCCCGCAGCCGTTCCACAATACTCTGTCTGCTTCCCGCCTGATAAAGTACCGCAGGGATCAGGCAGCCGAGCACTGCAAACACCGGAAGCATCGCAATAACCGGAAGGATTGTGAAATGATAAGTGCAAAACCAGAACATCTTCTCCATCATGTCTCCTGATAATGGTCCGCAGACCAAAGACAGAAGAAACGCCACCACCACAGAACCGGCAGTGTAAAACAGTCCTTCCTGCACAAGCATCTGCTTTAACTGGCGGTTTGTCATTCCAACCGACTGTAACACTGCAAACTCTCTTTTTCTTGCAAGGATTCCGGTCATGATCGCATTGAAGAAATTTAAAATGCCGACCAGCCCGATAATAGCACACAAAACACCGCCCAGCAGGAAATACATATTCTGAAACTGTTCAAATTCACTTCGGATAGAAGCTTTACTCTCATACATCAGAGTAGAAGTATCACCAGCAGTCAGATCAGCTAGATAACGTTCCGCAGCATTTTCCGCTTCCATATCCGGCGTGTCAAACAGATAGAATTTCCGTATCACCTCTGCACCGCTGTCCTCCCGCATCCGCTCTGCCGGAAGGATCGTGTCATATCCCAATCCGCTATAGCGGAATGTCATACCATATGGTACTGTCACAAGCGCACACACGGTATAGTCCACCTCCCGTGGCTCTTCCTCCTTAAGCTCCACATACTCTTCCGGTGTTGCAGGATCGGCCAGCCCGCCTGTCCGGCTGTCAATCACATACACCCTCTGGTAAGTCATGGTGAGCGTATCCCCCACCTTCGGATAGCACTCTATATGGTCCACATTGCCATAATCATCTGTCTGGACACGAATCGCAATTGCGTGTGTGTTTTCATCAAATAAAGGTGCTAATTCTCCATCCATTACCGTCACTTTTTCAAAAAGTGCATCATCCAGCCCCTCTAGTATCGTTGGTGTCTTTATTTCACTGCCCCTTTTCTCATAATACTCCAGTTCTTCTTCCAGCTTTTCTTCACCAAGATACGGTACTGCTATTTTCTTATATTGCTCTGTATCCATCCATACCATTGTGGTCATATCTGTCATATAACCGCTGCCGCTGACCGTCTCACTCGTATTTTCCTGAATTTCTGTAATTATTTCTTCTGAAATATATTCATCTGCATCATTGTAGCGGAAATAATCTGTGCTGCTCACGATAAAATCGGCACAGGTTTGTTGTGAAATGTATTTTTCCGTATCAAAGCCACCCACAAAAGAACAGAGTACATTCAAAAGTGTCACAGAAAGTGCCAGGGATGTCACAACAAGAACTGTTTTCTTTTTGTTTCTTCCAAGATTGGCAAATGCCATCTGATAAACTTTCGCTCCACGGAAACTGCGGCGTTTCTTCTTCGTCATGGCACACTCTGTATATTTTGTTGCTTCCACAGGAGCTTTAAACGACAGGGCATTGAACGGATTCCCACGATTCACGAAGGTTACGTTGCCAGACAGCTGGAACGGAGGGGGCTTGTTTCGGAACGGATGGAACTTAACCGTGAAATAAAGCGGCTGAACCAAATCATTTCCAAACTGAAAGATACTGTTTTGGGAATAGGGAAAAGGCTGATGGAACTAAAGGACAATTTAATGAAAGTGAGGATGCACTATGGAGAAAGAAATATTGCAAAACGAACTTCCAATACTGGAAGAGATGCTCGCACTTATGACAGAGCAGCAGGAACTGATACTGGATATTACAGCGGAACTGCAGACGGCAAATCAGGACTTGGCACAGGCAGAGAAAGTAATCAGGGAAAAGGACAGACAGATCAATTCGCTGCAGTCATTGGTGCATCAATTGAACGACGAAAACGAACAATTGATGAGGCTTTAGAGAGGAGAAAAGAGATTTATGAACGATTTGAGAGGTTACAGAGACTCAGATCTGCTGGCAATGCTGGAGCAGATGGAGCAAATGCAGGTGGAACTGACGGAAAAGACACAGACCATACAAGCATTAGAGAGCGAACTACAGCAGCTTCCGACCTTATCCGAATGGCAGAACGTGCAGGTGCTGATGCAAGAGCAAACGACGCAGCTTCAGGAGCAGTCATTAAAGATTCGCAGACAGGCAGAGCATATCGTGAAGCAGAACGAGAGCGACAGGATTCTGAAAGACAACGAAAGATTAAGGCTCGAAAACGAGGAATTGACCGATAAGGCAAATGCCGCTTTGCATAAGCAGAAACAGGCAGAACAGGATGCAGCTTATGCAAGAAGCCATATGAAGATTAAAGAAGTGGAGGTTTAGAGAAAAGTGCTGTATGAAAAGTGCAAAAACTGTAAACAGTCGTTGCTTGACAAGGCGATTGTTTCCTACCGTAACCGAAAAGAATATTTGGAAAATTATTTGTTTCTTTTTATGATGCTTTGCACAACAACTATGATACTGACGGCTTTTCAGCAGGAGGCCTTTTGGAAAGACACAGTGGATTTTTTTACCACTTTCTTGAATGGCTGTGGAAAAGTGCTGGTAATGATAGTTGACGCAGAATGTGGACTTGCACAAATGCTCGCTGATATGATTAGTCAGCCGATATGGAGCAATGTCGTTTATTGGATTGCATTGGCGCTGCTATTCACCATAACCGGAATCCTGCTCTTTTTTATCTGTCATATGGCGTGGGATAAGTATCGAAAGAAGGTACAGTCAGGAATCAATATGTGGACTGTATCAGCTGCGATACTGCTGTTGATGGTGGTTGTATATCTTGGAGATTATATCCGAATGATTGTGCCAATTAACCTTTTTCTGTTGTGGTTGGTAGGTGTTGGGGCATTGCTTGCAGCAGAGATATATGTTGCAGAGTGCAAGGAATACCATTGTTAAGGTAATTTTTGCTTTTTGAATTAAAGTGTTAAAATGCACACCGCCCGTTAAGTAAATGTAACGGACGGTGTCTTGAAGTTAAAATTTCAATCGCAGCTCTTTTTGCATGTAATGTAAATATATGCATCTTCCAGAGTTACATCACAAGTTCTACATCCGATTTCTGACGGCATATTCTTCCCTAACAGTCTTAATCTAATTCCCTCCTCCGTATACTGCTTACTGGAAATATGATATTTTCTTTCTAATTCTCTTGCAA
>OGRM01002216.1_pt1 | contig 10014 bp, 8 predicted proteins | sample 1553491 | NCBI WGS metagenome assembly OGRM01 (sample SAMEA2580110, study PRJEB22360) | human gut metagenome | biome: human gut; feature: human-associated habitat; material: faeces | place: Denmark | collected 2008/2010
AGCCTGTACCGGCTGGGCGTGAACGGGGAAGGTGCCAGCTTTGCCGAGGCACTGCAGATGACCGGCAAGGGCAGTGCCCTAAGCGGACGGGTGCAGCAGGTGCTGGCCCTGGGCAACGCAGGGCGCACGGCGCTGGCGCTTGCTTACACCAGGGCAAGGGCGAAGCGGAGCATTACAAGGAAATGAAAGCGGCCGAGCTGGGCAAGCAGCCCGGCAAGGCAGCGCTGCGGGATGACGCGGGCACCTACTACAAGGCGGACGGCAGCGTGAGCAAGGACGCCCGGGCGGACGATGCCCTGATCGAGCTGAGTGCCAAGGCCAGCGGCGTGGCAGTGCAGCGGGTGGTGCAGGGCCTTGCAAACAACGCCAAGGGCCTGATCCAGAGCGCGGCGGGCAAGGTGTTTTACTCGAGTGAAGCCGACGCCGCCACTGTGATGCACGAGACGCTGCACGAGCTGAACCGCTGGGACAACGCCGGCGGGCAGGAGCTGATCGACACCTTTGAGCACTACCTTGTGCAGCAGAACGGCATGGACAGCGTGCAGGAGCTGGTGCAGAGCTATCTGGACCGGTACGAGCGGGCGGGCCAGCAGCTGACCTACAACCAGGCCATGGAAGAGATCACGGCGGACGCCATGCGCAGCATTTTTGGAACGGAAGAGGACTTCCGGAATTATGTGCGCCAGCAGGCGGCGGAAGCCAGGATGAACGCCCAGGTCCAGAAGCGGAGCAACCGGGTGATGCAGAAGATCGAGACGCTTTTGCAGAAGGTGCTGACCGACATCAAGACCCTGCTGGGGGCGGAACCGGACAATGCCGCGGCCAAGGCGGCACAGACCCTGACCGAGACCCAGCTGAAGGACCTGCGGCAGATCTACTTCAACCACCAGGCGGACGCCGGGGCCAACTACCGCGCGGCGCTGGAAGCAAACGGCGGCATGGAAAAAGCCGCTGCGGCAGACGCGGCAGCGGCGGAAGATGTGCGGTATTCCATTGACGAACGGTTTGAGGACGAGATCGAAAGTCTGAACAAAAAGACGGACGATTATATGATCACGGTCGGCAAGACATCGGATGTGCTGAAAAGCATTGGTGTGAAAGATCAGACGATTTTGTGGAATGCTGGTAAAATCAAAGAAATTCTGAAAAAACACAGTGAGGTAAGATATAAGGCCGGAAAAGAAAAATCCATCATGACACCGGACATCATCAAGCAGGTGCCACAGGTATTGGAAAACCCGGTGGTGGTGCTGCACTCGAATGAGGAGACCGGCGCAAATCAGGGAAAAAATTATAGAAGCCGAATCTATATGTTCGGTGAAGTGAAGGATGCACTGAACCAGCCGGTGAGTGTTTCGTTGGAACTGCTGCCGACCCGTAAGAATGGATTAGTGATGGATAATATTGTTCTTACCAGCGCTTATGGAAAGAACAATGTGCAGAATGCGTTGAACAGTGACCAAATCCTGTACATTGACCCGAATAAAAAAAGAACCGCAGCATGGCTGGGCAGTACTGGGCTCCAATTGCCGGTCCCCCCAACCATGTACGGTTCCAGAGGTACTTTAACATACTTCGGAGAGTCTGTCAAGATGATGGATGCAAATTCCCGCAACGCAAAACTTGCACAGTTTATGACGCAGGAAGGAGAAAACCGCTACCAGCTGGACGTGGACAGCGAGGACGTGGAAGCAGCCAGGCGCCAGAGCGTGGGGGACGGCGGCGCTGAGACCGAGACTCTGGCCAAGGTGATGGCGCAGGCGGATGCGGCACAGGTGTCGGACGAAAGCCTGGAACGCATTGCCCGGAAGATGGTGAAGACCAGCGACAGCCGGGCGGACGTGAAGACCCTGACCAGCCGCCTTGCCGCACTGCGGAACTACCTGAGCGGCGGCAGCGTGGACTGGGCCCAGGCCCACGGCTTTGTGCTGGACATGGCCCAGCAGGTGATGGAAGGCAGCGCCAAGAAAAACGACGAGCTGTGGAAGGCCTACCCCGACCTGCACAAGATGAGCATGAGCCTGGAAAAAGGCAGCAAGGACTACAACGAGGTGCTGTACAAGTACGGCAGCTGGGCCGAGGCCCGGAAGGAGCTGGCAAAGCACGGCGTGAGCCTGACGCTGACGAAAAAGGGCGAGGTGAGCCGGTGGGACGCCGACTTTACCAAGCTGCAGGGCATTGGCGGGGGATTGTTCCCCACCGAAACGCCCAGCAGCGCCGCCGACGCGCTGGAAGCCATGGCGGCGGCACACGATGCGATCAAGCCCACGATGGAGAGCGCCTATGACAGCGAATGGGACGCGGCCAAGCAGGAACTGGCCATGGATCTGTGGAACGAATACCTGGGCCTGCCGGGCGTGGCCAACAGCCGGAACGCGAAACTGCGGGCGGAGTTCAAGGCGCGGACCGAGCAGATGAACGAACAGGCAAAGCGGCACAGCCTGGCGCTGCAGGCCGAGACCAACCTGAACGCGGCCAAACAGCGGGCCAGCGACCGGCAGAAGATGCGGCAACCCTATGCGGACCGGATGACCAAGGCCCAGCAGGACTACAAGGAAGCGGCCGCAAGGGCAGAGGCAAAGCTTGGCGCGAAGGAGCGGAAGCTGGAACAGCAGGCGGCTGTACTGCGGGAGGCAGAACGCGGAAAGACCCGGGAGAAAATTGCCATTGCACAGGCGAAGAACGCCGAGCGGCTGGCCCAGATGCGGGACAGCCGGGACAAGGACAACCCCCGGCGGGCCATCCGCAAGGCGACGAGTGAGCTGACCAAGATGTTCGAGCACCCGAACGAGAAAAAGTATGTGCCGGAGTACCTTTTGGACAAGGTGCAGCCGGTTTTGCAGCTGGCGAACGAGGCCATTGGAAACCGGGAGACGGCCCAGCGGCTTGCCCAGTGGTCGCACCGGGGCGAAGAGGGCTGGACCTACGCGCCCATGCAGGACAGCAAGGCAGCCATGGAAAAAGCGGTGCACGGGCTGCGGGACGGCATCAAGCGGGAGATGGAGAACAGCGACCGGGCACAGCTGGAATGGGAGAACAGCGGCCTGCAGGACGCCATTGACGAGTGGCTGCTGGACGTGAACGACAACCGGGAACGGGAGATCGAAGTGCTGCGGGCGAAGATCGAGAACGCAAAGCAGTACACCCGGGAGGATGAAAGCCCGAGCTGGACGGCGTATGTGGACGGACTGAACGACCGACTGGCAGCGCTGAAAAACGGCGGCATGGCCACCTTGAGCTCCACCGAACTGCGAGGGCTGCGGGACATCATTGACCAGACGCTGCACATCATCAAGACCGACAACGTGGTGGTGGGCGCGGCCGAGGACGTGATGATCGACGAATTCGCCGAGGGGGTGAAAAGCGAGCTGACCGACGCCAAAGGCGTGAGCAAAAAGCCGGGCGCCCTTGGCAGGATGAGCCGGGCACTGAACAGCTATAAGATGAACACCATGAACATTGAACGGATGTTTGAGCGGCTGGGCGGGTACACCCACGGCGGCTACATGGAGAACCTGGGCAAAATGCTGAATGACGGCCAGCGAAAGAAAACAAAGATCCTGATCGAGGGCACGAGGGTGTTTGACGAGCTGACGGGGCCGAAGCACGAGAAGGAACTTTACCACTTTACCCATGACCTTGTGGACATCGGTCTGAAAGACGACAGCGGCAAGGCGCGGAAGATCACCCACAACCAGCTGGCGGAGCTGGCGCTGCAGCTGCAGAACAAGCAGGGCGTGCACCACATCCTGCACGGCGGCCTGACGCTGGAAAACATGGAGGCAAAGCTCTCCGGCGACACGGAGCTGGCAAAGCTGGACAAGGCCACGGTGCGGGTGGGCCAGCTGGCCGTGACCGACAGCGAGGGCAGCAAGCTGGACGCGGCCGCCCTGAGCCAGAACGAGGACGCCGAGCGCCGCACCCTGCTGGAAGAGGTGGACAAGCACCTGACCGACTACGACCGGGCGTGGATGGCGGCCTGGAAGACCCTGAACGCCAGGATGACCGGGTACATCAACGAGACCAGCATGCTTTTGAGCGGCGTGAAGAAGGCCACCACGGAGAACTACATCCACATCAACGTGGACAGTGACGCGAACCCGGAACAGAACAAGGGCATCCGGTACGACAACAGCGCGGCGAACCCGGGGTGGCTGAACCACCGGGTGAACAGCTCCAAGCCGGTTTTGCTGGTGGGCCTGGTGCAGCAGGCCGAGACCAGCATTGAGAACACGGCCCAGTATGCGGGCATGGCGGTGCCGCTGCGGAATGCGGAAAAGGTGCTGAACAGCATGCAGGGCGGCAAGACCCTGTTCAATACGCTGGAAGAGACCTGGGGGACCCCGGCCCGCACCTACATGAACAACGCTCTGGCCGACCTGTGTGAGGTGAAGGACAGCCGGGCCGTGGGTGACGGCGTGTTTGCGAAGCTGCGCAGCTATGCGGCGGCCGCGGCGCTGAACGCCAACGTGAACGTGACGCTGCTGCAGGCAGCGTCCTTACCCACGGCAGCGGCAGAGCTGGGCTGGGGCGCCACGGGAAGCGCATTTGTACAGTTTAACAAAAATCTATTCGACCTGCGCAATGTGGGGCGCTTTTTGGGCTCTGACATGGACAGCAGCCTGACGAAAATTGAACAGCGGATGGCCGAGCACGGGAACGAGCTGCTGGCCTACCGCCTGCGGGGCACCAGCGTGGGCGAGATGGCAAGTGCCAACGCGCAGAAGGGCTTTGTGGGCCGTACCCACGACGCGGCCCGGAACAGCGACAACAAGGCCGTGCGCGGGGTGACGAAAGCGGCCGACAAGGTGCTGAGCCTGTGGACGGCGGGCATTGGCAAGATGGACGAGATCACGGTGGCGGCGTGCTGGCAGGGCAGCGAGAGCTATGTGAAAGCCCACCCGGAGGAATTTGCGGCCGGGGCCGAGGTGGTGAACAGCCCGGAATACTGGGCGGCGGTGAACGAGAAGTTTGAGCAGGTGGTGGAGCACACCCAGCCCAACTACACCACCATGCAGCGCACGGGGTTCCAGCGGTCCGGCAACGAGATGACCAAGACGCTGATGATGTTCAGCACCCAGCGGCAGCAGAACGCGCAGATCCTGACGTCGGCCTTTGAGGACTATGCGGCGCAGGGCGAATGGGTGAAGGCCCGGAAAGCCGCCTACAAAGAGCACCCCGGCGCCGAAAGCAAGGCCGCGCTGGAAGAAGCGCAGAACGCAAAAGACCAGGCAGGACAGCGGGTGTGGCGCGCCGTGAGCAGCCAGGTGGTGCAGACGGCCGTGATCGCCGCACTGGGCGTGGGCGTGAAATTTGGGCTGCACCGGTGGCAGGACCTGCAGGACGACAACGGCGACATGACCCCGTGGAGCGTGGCATGGGACTTTGTGCGGCAGTTTGTGAAGAGCTTTGGCAGCAACTGGACCGGCGTGAGCGAGGCCATGACCGCCGTGGACCTGGTGACGTCCGGCTTTACCAGCACCCGCTCCACCATCAGCATGAACGGCATTGAAGTGCTGAACGACGTGGTGCGGAAGATGGGCAAGGTATACCAGCTGGAAGCCAAGGACACCAGCGAGATGACCGAGAAGCAGCTGGACGCCTACAACGCCCAGATGAAGGAGGCCATTGTAGACATGCTGGGCCAGTTTGCGGCGGCACGGGGCATCCCTTACGCCAACCTGAAAAAGCAGGTGCAGGCGGTGACCGGCTGGATGGACACCCTTGCCAACTGGAACAAGGAGGGCGGAAACTTTGACAGCCTGCCCGCCAGCGCCACCGGCCAGTATGACCGGCTGTACAACGCCTACCTGAACGGGGACACGGTGGAGGCGAAAGCCGCGATTGAAAAGCTGAACGGCATGGTGGAGGCCGGGACCATCCAGGAAAACAAGATGTACGAGCAGATGAAACAGCGGCTGCAGCAGTACGAGCCCCGGGTGACCGAGGCGGCGCAGGAGACCAACGCCGACCGCTGGGAAAAGCGCAAGCAGCTGGTGGACCAGATGACGAGCGAGATGCAGCAGGCCTTTGGCGGGGAGAGGAGCGACGCCCACGACTGCGTGGTGAAAGCGGTGGATGCAAAGAGCAACGAGCTGCTGAAGGCCGAGAAGGGATACGACAAGGCCAGCAGCATCTATGCGGGCCTGCGGGATGCCGTGGGCAGCGGCAGCGGCCAGAGCGTGCAGGACGAGTACAACCGGCTGGTGAAGGCGGGCAAGAAGCCGTCCAGCATGAAAAATGAGATCACGAAGGCGGCCAAGGCGGACTATGTGGATGGTAGCGACTACGACCGGGAGCAGCTGGCGGAGATGCTGCTGGCCTTGACCGACAAAGACGGGAACGCCCTGTACGAGCAGAAGAATCTGGACGACTGGGTGAAACAGGCGGAGAAGAACGCAGAGAAGGAGGCACAGAAGGAAAACGAGTTTGACCGGTATGATCTGCTGAAGTAAACAAGAGCACCCCGGCGGCCGGAAATGGCTGCCGGGGTGCTTGCTTTGCATCAGTCAAACAGGTCAGAGTGCGTACCTGTGCGGAACAGGAAGAGCATGAGCTGCTCACCGTCCACGCGATAGATCAGAAGCCAATCGGGACGGATGTGACATTCACGAAAGCCGATGTAATCACCGGTGAGATCGTGATCGCGGTTCTTTTCTGGCAGGGGCTGCTGTGCGGCCAGCTGGTCCACGATGGATTCCAGCAGGCTGAGATCGCAGCCACGCTTGGCGGCGAGTTTGAGATCCTTTTTGAAGCGATTGGAAAGAACGACCTCAAGCATTGGACAATACCTCGTTCATAGCATCGTGAAAGGATGCGTAACGGGGGTAATTTTCGGGGTGTGTCTTCATGGCGGAGTATTCGTTCAAGGCAGCTGCGGTCTCCGCATTGGGAATTTCCCGCGAGACAGGGAACGGCAGGCCCTGAACGCGGACTGCCTGCTTCAGAAAGATGGTGACTGCGGTGGAGAGATCCATGCCAAGATCGGAAAAAAGCTCCTGACTGGAACGCTTGAGATCTGCATCCAGACTGATGTTGGTGCTTACTTTAGCCATAACGAAAACCTCCTTCAGAACTATTCTATGCTTAGAATAACATGATATGCGCATGATGTCAACATGATGCGCACATAAAATAGGAAAATCTCTTTTTGCAATCCTTGTTTTGCGTGCGAAAGTCCGCAGGTTTTTTGTGCAGCGGAGTGCGGTAGACTGGAAGGGCGAAAGGAGGAGACGCGAATGCGTGTGAAGATCTTGAAGCGCAGTTTTGCCGGGGCGGAGTTTGCCCCGGACGTGCGGGTGCTGAAGGTGGGCGGCCAGAGCAGCGCCGGGGTGGAAAAGCTGGAATTTGAGCTGCCGGCAGAATGGCAGGGCCTGAGCGTGACGCTGCATGTGCAGTGGCTGGACGGCACCCTGCCCGCACCGGTGCTGCTGGACGACGAAGACAGCGTGGCGGTGGACAAGACCCTGACGGCCAGCCCCGGCGGCCAGTGGATGCTGCTGGCCCTGGGTGCGGACGGTTACCGGGCCCTGACAAAGCCCACCAAGTACGAGTGCTACAGCACTCTGAACACCGACGGAGACGTGGAAATCAGCCCCACCCAGTACGAGACCTTTGTGGCCCGGGTGCTGGAATACTCCAACACGGCACAGCAGGCCGCAGCCAGCGCAAAGGCCAACGCCGAGACGGCGGCCACCGCAGCAACCCGGGCGGTGAATGCCAAGGGCCAGGCAGAGACGGCGGCCCGGACGGCAACGGCAGGGGCTGAAAACTCTGAAAATTCGGCGGCGAGGGCAGAGGCAGCAGCCCACCGGGCAGAGCTGGCGGCACCGGAGACCGGGAAGGTGGTGAGCGTCAACGGCAAGGGAGGCGCGGTGCACCTGACGGCTGAGGATGTGGGAGCCATGCCGGCCAGCGGTGCGGCGGTGGTGCAGAGCATCCGGCTGGAGGGCCGCACCCTGACCGTGACGATGGCCGACGGCAGCGAAAAGAGCTTTACCACCCAGGACACCACCAGCCTGCCGGCCATGACCGGGGTGCTGGGTACAGAACACGGCGGCACCGGGAAGGAGACCCCGCTGACGGCGGAGGACGTGGGCGCGGTGGAAGCGGGGAGCGGCGTGTACCTCAAGGCGCTGACCGTGCAGGGCAACACAATGACCGTGACCAAGGGCGACGGCAGCACCGAGACCGTGATGCTGGCCCAGGAGTACGTGCTGCCTGCCGCCACAGCGGACGCCCTGGGCGGCGTAAAGGTAGGGGACTACCTGGACATCGCCCCGGACGGCACCCTCAGCGGCAAGACCCTCAACGACAAGATCGCTGCCGCCGTGGCGGTCAAGTCGGAGGCGCGACTGGTGTGGAACACCCATGTGACGTCTCCTAACAAATTCACAACTTGGGATGTTCAGATTCCAGACAATGTTGATAAGATATGCATTACCAAAGGCAGGAGCAGCAGCAGCGGTAATAACACTGAAAAAAGCATTGCACGCGGTGGCACGACAACTTATGACTGTAACTACGATTTTACAATCACATTCCAAACAAACGGCATCCTTCATGTTGCTAATTCATACAAAACACTTTACCCTCTGGAACTCTGGATTGACGGCTACCACTACCCCACCCTCGCGGACCTGCTGACGCAGGTGACCGCCGTGGAGAGCAGCGTCACCGATCTTCAGGTGGCCCTGTGCGAGCTGTACGAAGAAAAGGAGGAAAATTGATGGCGAAAATTTATGCAGCCCTGATCCGCAAGGGTATCAAGACGCTGGACGAGGTGCCCGCCCGTCTGCGCAGCACCGTGGAAGCCCTGCTGGCCGAAAACGGCATCTCCGCAGTATCCGAGAAGGACGAAGAAACAGAAGAACCTGACGAAACAGAAAGGACGTGACAAAATGGCAATCAAACAGTACAGCCTTGCCAAGGACGGTGCCAGGCAGCTGGCACCGGGCTTTAAGGTGCGCGAGTTCCGGTGTCGCGACGGCAGCGACGTCGTGATGATCGACGAAAGCCTTGTGATGCTTTTGCAGTGCATCCGGGAGCACTTTGGCAAGCCCATCACGATCACCAGCGGCTACCGCACGGCCACCCACAACACCGCTGTGGGTGGTGCAAAATCCAGCCAGCACCTGCTGGGCCGGGCAGCGGACTTCTATGTCGAAGGTGTGCCGGTGGCGACAGTCGCCGCCTACGCTGAGACCTTGCTTCCCGGGCGCGGCGGCATCGGGCGGTACCCGAAGGATGCAAAGCATCCCAAGCGCATGACCGGCTGGGTACATATCGACACCCGGACGAATAAGTCCAGATGGAAGGGGTGAGACCGATGGAGACTGTTCTCGCAGCGCTTATCACCGGGGCCGTGACTCTCATCGGCGTACTCATCGCCAACAGCCGCAGTCAGGCTGTCACAGACACCAAGCTTGAGGAGTTGACCCGCGAGGTGCGGGCGCACAACAACTTCGCCCAGCGCGTCCCCGTGCTGGAAGAGCAGATGAAGGTGGCAAACCACCGCATCGCCGATTTAGAAGCAAACGAACATACAAGAGAAAGGAATTGAGCCGTGAACGCACATATCATTACCAACCGTACCGTCTCCGCCGGTACTCTGACCCGTACCGCAGCGCTGGGCCTCGCCCTGACAAATCAGCTGCTCAGCCCAGCGGGCAAGCCTTTGCTGCCCATCGACAACGCCCAGCTCGAGCAGATGATCTGCACCGGCTTCACCGTCGGTGCAGCACTGGCCGCATGGTGGAAGAACAACAGCTTCACCACCGCCGCGCTGGAGGCCGACAAGACCTACGACCGGCTGAAGAGCCAGATCGGCAAGTAAGCCAGCCGCACTACTTAGCCGCCCCGGCGGCAGGCCGCAAGGCCGCATAGCATGACAACAGCCCCGCAGGACCATGACGGCCTTGCGGGGCTGTTTTTGTATTTATAGAAGTTTTGTCCGCCGCTGCCTCTCCAGCTGTGCCTGATAGATCCGCGTGCACCTCCACCATTTTCAGTCCA